>Ga0115011_10003878_pt1 | contig 10132 bp, 7 predicted proteins | sample TroAtlMetagenome_2_FD_88705 | JGI IMG/M metagenome (GOLD analysis project Ga0115011, IMG submission 88705) | Marine eukaryotic phytoplankton communities from Atlantic Ocean - Tropical Atlantic ANT8 Metagenome | ecosystem: Environmental > Aquatic > Marine > Oceanic | place: Tropical Atlantic...
TCGTGGCCCGATGTGAGTGCAGCAATGAGTTCGGCGTCTGTTGGAGGCTGCTGCTCGCTGCCCAGCGCACGTGTCGCCATCAACGAGATCCGCCAACAAAGCGAGCCTCAAGATGTTGGAGTGTTCACTCCAACTGCTGCTGGTAGCTGCACTGTCCATGTTGCCCGAGCAGCCGCACGCGCCGACAGGGATCGCTGCGTCGACCACCGTCACGCTCGTTTGGGAGCCGCCGCCAGACGGCGGAGCGCCGATCGTGGCCTACGCAATCAGCGGTGGCCTGGCGGGTGGTCCGGTCCGACCGATCTACGACCCATTGCTCGCCGGTGACGCTGGCGACCCGTACCGCCGTGAGCTCACGGTGCGCGGCCTGCAGCCGAGCACGGCCTACGCCTTCCGGCTCTGTGCGGTTAACCGCGAGGGGCGCTCTGCGTGGAGTGAGCCGGCTCGGTTCGACACGAAGCCGCCGCTTGTGCGTGTGTCCGGCGTCTCGCCCATGGCAGGCCCGCGGGCGGGCGGCACGCGACTGACGGTGAACGGGGCCGACTTCCGCTTCGGCGAGGTCTTCAAGTGCGCGTTTGGAAGCACGGTCGTACCTGCCACTCTCAGTGCGCCTTCAGCTCAGGAGCGCGCGCGGCACGCGCAGCTCGATGCGTTCGACGCGTGGGGCTTCAACGACACGGGGATCGATCGGAGCACCCCCAAAGTCCTCGAGTGCGTCACGCCCGCCGTGCCTGCCCCCAGCCGCCTGGTGGGTGGCGACGCGTCGGGCGTCGGGTCTGTGCGGCTACGGCTCTCATCTCACACACTCCCGCTCGCCGTCTCGGCCGATGGCTTGGTGTTCAGTGACAGCGTGCCCTTCTCCTTTTACGACGACGCTCTACCTGCCAGCTTCACTCCCGTCTCCGGACCTCTCGGCGGTGGCACGGCGGTGACGGTGCGCACCTATGCGGGTGTAGACAAGGGGTGTGGACCCGGGTGCGGAAAAGGTGACCAGTGCGCAACGCGTTCCCGCGCGACTCGCCCCTTCCCTTGGTGCTAGCCATCTCCTTGCTGCTACCCCTCCCTTGCCGTCAGGCCCCATTCTTGCTTCGACCCCTGCCCAGTTGCGCGGCGCGTTTCCGTGGGACTCGCCTTGTAGCCCTCGGCCTGCACCCCTTGTCTACGCCCTGTAGGTGCGCGGCGCGTTCCCACGCGACTCGCTCGCCCTCGCGACCGGCGGCCTCCCGTTTGCGGGTGCGACGTGCAACTTCTCCGGCGCCGTAATGCCGGCCACCTTCGCGCCACTCTCGGCCGCGCACGAGCCGGTTTGAAAGACACCTGCCCTTTGGACCACACCCATCGGCCCGCCCGGCGTCTCTGAAGGCCCAGAGGTTGGGCGCGCCTACTCGCCCCGCGAGCGCCACCCAGGCCGCCCAGGCCGCCCAGGCCGCCCAGGAGCCCCTGGGCATCGTGCCCCTCCAGGGCATCGTGCCGCCCGCCTCAGAGGGCCCTCGCGGCGAGGGCGTCCTTCCTTCCAACTGGCAGGCGGATGAGGCCATCGACCCCACATGGCTTGCCGCCTACGCCGCCGCCAGCGACCCTGCCAACCAGCCTTCGCTACCATCGCCACCCGGCGTCCCTCCACCGCTGGCGCCGCTCGCCGCCGCCACCGTCCGTGCCGACCACAGCTTCGTGCCCTTACCGCCCCCGCCCGAGCCACCCCCTCCGCCCGCGCAGCCGCCCGGCAGCCCGCCGCCCTCCCCGTTACCGCCGCTCCCCCACGCGACCGACCTCTGCCACAACTGCACCCTCGTGTGTGTCGCGCCTTATGCGGAACTCGGCTCGCTCTCTACCACCCTCCCCGCCTCGGTGCGCTTCCAGTTCGGCTACGGTGAGGAGGCGGTGGCGGCGGAAGTCTCTCCCGAGGGCGAGGCGGGTGCCGCCGAGGGTGCGTCTCCACCCCGCTACCTATCGCCCCTCTCTCAGCACGAGCGGGACGTCCTCGCCCCACGGGATGCCCCCATCGACGAGTTTGGCGACAGCTTCGCTCTGATCCGCGTCGCCGCCGTTAGTGCCAGTACTGAGGAGCCGAGCGGAGGCAGGGGCGCCGCGCACATTGCCGATGGGAGCGGCCTCCGCCACTACGTCGAGGGTGCCGCCTACGATGGCACGCCGCCTGCTCTCTATCATCCCATGCCCCCGCCTGCACGCCGCCAAGCCCGCGCTGCGCACATATCATCCCCTCGGCCTGCGATGGCACGCCTCCACGCCCCCGCCTATAGCCCGCCCGCCTCCTTGCCGCTTTACCCTCCTGCGCCCTCGCCTCTCCTTCCGCCACGCCCCACACCGCCCCACAGGCACACGCACATGCACACATGCGCACGCCTCTTGGCAGGCCGCTTCGTGGGTGGCCGCTACACGCCTCTCCCCGGCGGACCGGGCGGCGCGGGGGACGACGCGCCGTCGCGCCCCGGCACGACGGTCAACTCCTTTTGCGACGCGCCGCATGGGCTGGAGTGCGGCGGGCTCTGCTGGGGCAGCGATGTGCGTGTGCATAGTGCATTACATAGTGCATTACATAAGGATGCATTGCATAATGCAATGCATGTGCACCATGCATGTTACATGAGCGCGGCGTCTCTGCCACGTGCCTTGAGACGACGCCTCCCCGCCTCCCTCGCGCCTTACGCCATGACGCCGCCTCGCGCAAAGCGAAGAGCTGCGCATGCCCTCGCATCCCTGCCTCTCACTCGATCTCGCTCATTCCCGCGAGCTCGCCCACACCCGCCCCTGCTTCCGCCGCACCCCCCGCACACCCCCGCCCTCTGCACGCGTCGACTAGCAGATGTGCCATATGTGATGCACACGCACACGTGACTTGCGCGACGCATATGTGCTACTACGCATTTGCTATGTGCAGCCCTCGGCGCACGACGGCGAGCAGTGGGTGCAGCTTGACTTTGGAGAGCGGCGCTACGTCGACATGCTACACCTGTGGGGCTACAACGCGGCAGAGGCGGCGGCAGAGGGGCCGCGCCCCTCGCCCCGCGCCGTGGCGGCTCTCGAGGTGCAGGTCCCCGACGCCAACGGCGGCTGGGTGACAGTGGGCTCGCTCGACGCGCTGCCGCCTCCGTCCCTCGACGGCAGGGACGCGGGGCTGCACGTGAGGTCACACGGGGTGCCACTTTACCAGGTGCATCCCCTCATGTGCTTTGCATGGTGCAGTGAGTAGTGCAATGCGATGGCGCATTGGATATGCAGTGCATGCACATGCACATGGACGTGCAGTTCACGGTGCGTTGGCTCGCTTCTTCCAGGTGCCGCCCGCGCACCGCGGCGCGGCGCAGCGCACCGTACACTGGCTCGGCTTTGCCACTGCCTCGCTGCGCCTGGCGGCGATGCGGCCGGTGCGGCGTGGGGCGGGCGTGGGTCTGTGCGAGGTGCGCTTCTGGGAGGAGGCAAGCAGCCACGCGCTGCAGTTAGCTGGCGCAGCGGCAGTGCGCGGCGGAGTGCTCCAGCTCACGCCTGGCGCCGCCTTCACGCGCGAGGCGGCGAGGGTCCACCTGACCGGCGGAGGTCTGCACGTGCCTCCCACTGTGGGAGGTTCCGCCCTCGACGCCGCGGTGCGCCATAGCCGCCACCTCTGATCGCAAGATGCGCGGTGCATGGCGCGGCGTGATATGCATGGCACGATGTGATATGCAGTGCACGATGCCATGCGCGGTGTAATGTGCCAGGTGCGCGCCATGCCCTCGCGTCTAGTCGCAGCAGCAGCACGGCGGCGGCAGCAGGACGTGGCAGCGATGATCACGGCAGGCCTTTCCCCCGCGGAGGAACCTGCTCTACGCGAGTCTCCGCAGCCGCCGCCCATCGCTAACACCTCCGGACCCACCGCCGGCCTCGCCCCTCCGCTGGTTTCTGAGGCGGAGACACGCGGCGCGGCTTCCTCAGTGGCGTGCGGCGAGGACATCGACGTGCCCGCCTGCCCCCCGCACGATGCCAGCGGCCTGACGCCGCCCCCGTCGCCCCCGCCGCCCCCGCAGGTCTGCTCGAGCACACATACTATCCACGAACCACGTACGCACATCACGCCTTCCACCTCAACAGACCCTGCTCGAGGGCACGTGCATGGTATATCCGCCGCAGGTGCTGCTCGAAGGGGTCTACATGGACGAGGGCAGCCTTGCACTCGAAGCAACGCTGCAGCGGACTGAGCAGCTCACCGCGGCGGCGGCGCCGGGGCGTCGGCTGATGTCGGGGCACGGTTCTGTGTATCGCGAGGAGGCGTTGTGGGCCGAGGTGCAAGAGGAGGATGAGGAGGGCCACGTGGGTGCTTCGCTGCGGAGGCAGATACTCCATGACCTGGGCGGGGTTGAGCCGCCGCACGAGCAGCCGCAGAACCTTCGCAACGGTGAGGCGGGCTACGACACCACGGACGGCGGCGGCGACGGGCTGCGCGGGATCGGGCGGCGGTGCGCAGCTGCGGCTGCGGCTGCGGCCCGTCGGAGGCGCACGGCGCGCGGCGGCAGCGAGAGCGGCGATGCGGGTGCCCACGTGGCTGCACCGGTGCTGCGGCTGACGCGTGGAGGGTGGCTGCCGGACGCTGCCTCCGCAATGCCCGCGGGCGAGGCGATGGGAGAGGAGACGTACTGCAGCTGGTGGCCCGGCGCGGGACGCGCAGTGGTGGGAGCGGGGGAGGGGGGGTCTACAGAGGAGGATGGGACGCAGGGGCGCGGCGATGGCGTGCCACTATTGGCCGGCGAGGCGGCCGCGGGGGAGGAGGAGGCGGAGGAGGCGGTGCTGGGAGCAGCATTCCTGCCGATGCGCGGAGCTACCGTGCCGCTCTTTTACTTCTCGCTCCGCGTGGATGTGTTCGTGGGCGCTGCGGAGGTTGGGGCTGCTGCGGATCCTAGTGTGGGTCCGGGCGAGGCAGCGGTGGCGGCGGCGAAAGAGGAGGAGGAGGCGCGACAGGAGAGAGGGAAGGGCGAGGCTGAGAGGGGTGGGGTGACGTCGATGGAGCGGCAGGAGCAGGAGCAGGAGCAGGAGTGGGCAGAGGTGGCACAGGGAGAAGGGTGGGAGGCGGCGAACGCGGCGATCGAAGCGTTGAGTCTCGACGAGAGAGTGGCGGGGTGGAGTCTACCACGGGAGGGCAAATCGGCGGACGCTGCATTGCAGGCGAGCTCCCTCGACATAGGAACATGTGCACTCTGCTTGCCCGCTGCTCGCGCGCTGCTTGCGCGCTACTCGCTGTACATGTCATGAACTGCAATGCGCGCTGCATGTTGCATGTGCACTACGTGTGCACTCCAGGCGAGCCCTACGTCGTGGGCGCTCGCAAACAGGGCAGCTGACTGGTCGGGTGTGGACCATTCGTACGAGGAGGAGCTGGCCTATGCTGCGGCAATGCGGGGCGCAGCGGCTTCGGCGAGTGCGGAGGGCGCCGCGGCAGAGGTGCCACCCAGACGCAGTCAGGCGGCCACGGAAGAGGCAGGCGAAACGAAAGCGGCGGGCGCGGCGGGCGCGGCGCCGCGTGGCGGGCTCGTGCTGTGCTACGGTGAAGTGTGGGAAGGCGGGCTGGCGCAGCTGCTCGAGAGCAATGACGGTGGCAGCGAGGGCGGTGGCGGGCTGTGCGTGAGGCTCTCGCAAGGTCCCTCGCCGTCCGATTGCCTGGCGACGCTGCTGCTGGACGGGCAGCGGGTGGCAGAGGTCGCGCTGCCGTCGCGTGCGGGCGCGTGGCTGCCGCTGCAGCTCGTGGTCGAGCCTGCCGGGGCGAGGCTTCTCTACCGCCGCCGCGAGGTCTTCGCGGAGCCGGTCAGCATGTGCATGAACACTGCAAATGCACCAGCACACTGCAAGCCTGGATTTGCTCCTCTGCCATCTATACCTCGTTGATGTTTACTCCGCACGAACACACCAACCGCACATCAATTGCAGGTCGCGCTGCCCGGCTGGGCGCCGGCACCGCACTGGCGCGTTTTGGTGGCTGCCGTGACGCGCGCGGTGCCGGGCGACGCCTACTGGGTCGACAACCTGCAGCTTGACTCTGCCTCGCTCCTCAGCTCCGCGGAAATAGCATCGCCCGTCTCGCTCGAGGTCTCGCTGAACGGCCAGGACTACTCTGCCTTAGGCTTCCGCTACTCGTACCTGTCGCAGCCGCAAATCTCGGCGCTGCTCCCGCCCGGGGGGCCTCTCGGCGGCGACACGCGCGTGCGGGTGGCAGGGAGCGGGCTGCGCGGCGGCAGCGGCTACGCGTGTCGCTTCGGCGAGGTGCGGGTGCACGCGAGCTGGGACGGAGCGGCCGGGGAGGTGGTCTGCGTGACGCCGCCGCAGCCCGGGCACGCGCCTGCGGGAGGCAGCTTGCCCTTTGCCGTTGCCCTGAACGTCGCGGATGCGGACCACCCCGACCCTCTGGCGGCGGCCGACTTTACGTTGGCAGCGCCCGAATTCACGTATCACGGTCCGCTCACCTGCTGCCCCGCTCCCCTCCGCTCCCCGCTCCCTTCCCGCCGCACCGTTTGCGTCCCTGGCCCTTGTTGTCGCCCACACGGCCTGCCGCTTCCCTGGCCACACACTATGCTCCCGCTTCCGTCGTCAGGCGAGCTGCAGCTCACCGACGTCTCCCCCGCTGTTGGCCCTGTGGTCGGGGGCGCTGTCCTCGCGGTGCACGGCGTCCGGATGGCTGGAGGCTCAGACTACCTCTGCTGCCTCGCTGCCGAGGGGCAGACCTGCACGCCCTCGGCCACGCCCTCGGGTGCGGCAGGCGGTGGGGTGGGCCCTGCGACCAGCGCCGCCTCATACGACGCAGCGACGGCGACGCTCCGCTGCGTATCCCCCGCGGTACAGGCTGCGGGGGCGCACCGGCTGCGCTTGTCTCTCAACGGCCAGCAGTTTGCGTGGGGACCGGGTCAGGCGCTCGCCTTTTGGGCGGTGGCGCCCTTAGCCCTGCTCGCGTCCCTTCTCCCTGCAGCCGGCCCTGCAGAGGGCGGCAGCGTCGTGGTCGCTGCGCTCTCTTCCGCCATCGCCCGCCCCAACCCCGCCGAGTTCGCCGCCCTCTTCTCTGGCTCCTCCGCTGCCAATCTCGGCGCGATCGCCCTCGAGCCCACATGCCGCTTCGGTGGTCAGGGCCACGCCGCAGGCCTCGTCGTACCCGCCACCCTCGACGGCGAGGGACGCAAGTACACTTGCGTCACACCGAGCGCGGCGGCGAGCGGCGCCGCCCTCGAGCTTCGCCCGACGACTGAGGCCGAGCTGAGAGCGTCGCTCACCTTTTACGGAGGCGCCGCCCCCATCGGCGGCGGCGCAGTACGCCTGAGCGGGCCACCCGGGCAAGAGGCGGGCTCGATCGTCGTGTCGACGCCGCAACCGCTGCAGCCGCTGCCCAGCTTCGTCTGGAGCGCGGAGCTCACGCTGCGCAGCCACGCCAGCCTCGACGGCGTGAGCCTGAGCTACGGCGACAATCTCGGCCGGCTTCGCCAGTTTGGCAAGGGCCACGGGCTTCGCGTGGTATTGCTGCCCCTGCGGAACGAGATCGTCGCGCTGCTGCAGGGCGTCGCCGTCGGCGCCGCCCCGTTGCTTCCAAACGCCCTACCGCCGCCTGCGCCGTACGTGTCGATGGAGCACGCTACCGCGGAACAGAAGGCGAGTGCACTGCGTGCACAAGACACCGCGGGGTGGGCCGACCTCGCCATCTTGCCTTGGGACGTCGACGGCAAGCAGGCGGCAGGGCCGATGGGAGGCGAGACGGCGGGAGCGGGACCTGCGGCGGGACCTGCGGAGGGAGCGGCGGAGGGTGCGGCGGAGGAAATGGCGCACTTGGCGCGCACGCGGGTCGACCGCGAGGCTGCTGCGCGAGGCGCACTCTCCCAGCCGAGATCGTGGGAAGTCTCGGTGACGCCCTCGCCGCTCGACGGCGACGCGGACGCCGCGATGCTCGTCGTGAGCCTCGGCGGAGCGGTGCGGCTGCGCCAACCCTCACCTCCACCCCTCCTCCTCCCCTTCGCCTTTCCCCCTGGCCCCGACCCTGACCCCGACCCTGACTACTGACCCTTATCCTTACCCTGACACTGACACTGACCCTAACCCTAGCAACCAGGAGCGGCTGCGTACGGTACTGCCAGGGTGGACGGCGATGGTGGCTGCGAGCTGGCGCTTCGGGCTGGGAGGCAGCACGGCGCACGCTTCGGAGTTTGGCGATGCTCTCGACTTGCCGCACACCCTCGACCGGCTGAGGCTGCGGGCGGGCAGCGTGTCGCCTCCGGGCGCGATTGTGCGGCTCTCCCTGGCGTACAATCAGCAGGACTACGAAACCCCCGCCGCGCCGGCTGCCGCCGCCGATGCCGACGGGAGCGCGTCCTTTGGTTTCGGCGTGCCAGCCGTGCATGCGGTCGAGCCGAGCCGTGGCTTCGCCTCGGGAGGCACGCAGCTGCGGGTGAGCGGCGATCTGCCACCGACAGATCGCAATCTAGACGAGAGCGGCGGCTGGCGCTGCCGCTTCCTCGAGGTCGTGCACGCGGGGTGGCACGCGGGCGGGGCGGGCGGGGCCGAGGCTTTGGGGTACGCCGTGCTGCCTGTGGCGCTCTCGCCGCTTGACCTGTGGGCGTCGCGCTTCGACTATGAACGCCGCTACCGGGGCGAAGCTGGGGCCGGCGGCGGGGGCGAGGGCGGGGGCGAGGGCGCAGGCGAGGGCGAGATCGAGGGCGGTAGCGAGGACGAGGGCGGTGCGGCCGAGGTGAGCGGCGGCGCAGCGCGCGGAGAGGGCGTGTGGCGGGTGCTCACGGGAGGCGCGAGCGCGACGGTCGCTGGGCTGAGTGATGGCGGTGCGGTGGCCTGCACGGCGCCCGCCCTGGCGCACGGCCGCTACTCCGTGCAGCTCTCCCTCCACGGCGCTCGCTGGAGCGGCAGTACTGACGCCGCGCTGTTCCTCTCTGATGGTCACGCCGAGCTCAAGGCGACGCCCGACGAGGCGCCGGTGGCGGCCGAGCCACTTGACCCTGCGCCGCCGCTCGCGGTGCGCGTGTTGCTGACCGGCGTGGCGCTGCACGGCGGCTTTGCGTACACCTGCCAGGCGCGGCCCGCCTACGCCGCTTCGGACGGCGCAATGGTGACCGCTGTCGAAGGCACCTATGCGCCTGCGGTGCGCGGCGTGCTGTGCGAACTGCCGCAGCCTGGCCGGAATGGCACGGGCGCCATCAACCTCCATCTTTCCCTCGGATCCTTCTCCCCCGTCGCTGGGCCCGAGCCCTACGGCAGCAGCGGTGCGCTCTTCCAATGGCGGCCGCCCGCCACGATCTCCGCGCAGCTCCCCAACCCGGCCGGCCCGGCCCGTGGCGCCACGCAGCTCACCATCATCGGAGGCGGCTTCGGCGCGGACGCCGGCGCAGCTGTCGAGTGTCGCTTCGGCGCGGCGACGGTGAGGGCGGCCCGCGCCTCCGGCACCTCGGTCGCGTGCCTCACCCCGGAGGCGCGGTGGGCAGGGCTCATGCTCGGAGCGCCGGAGGGTTCTCCGCGCTCGGCGGGCCTCGGCCCCGACCTTTCCGGCCCGTGGACCGACAGCGAGGGGCGCCGACTGCATGTGTGCGCAATGCACGGCGCGCTCGCCGTCGCGGTGCCCGAGGCAGACACCATGGCGGTTGCGGTGTGGGATGTGCAGCGGCGCGGATATGTGGGCATGTGGCAGCAGTGGCAGCCTCTCGGCCGTGAGCAGAATACACTCTCTTCGGCGGCGCAAAGATACACTCTTTTCGGCGCGGAGATGGGCGTTGGGCAGAGGCACGAGAGGGGCTTCTTCCGGTGGCGCATCGCCGCCGAAGGCGATGCGGTCAACATGGGAGGCGCGCGGGTGGTGGTGGGCAACCAGAGCGAGGCCGGCATCATCGCAGGTGTGTGGACGTCACACAGGCTGCGGCGCCACTTTGACGGCCTGGGCGCCGACGCGAATGACAGGGGCGAGTGGAGCGCCGTCAGGGCGGCGCACCGGCCGCAACCACCGCCCTCGCCGCCTTTGGACGGCAATGCCATCACAGGGGCCCACGGGTCAGTCTCTGACAAGGAGGGCGTCGCACTTGCCTGCAGTATGCTGCGGCCGAGCCGGCCGCAGGTGGACAGCGGCTTCGCCCTGCGCGCAAGTGCCGAGTTCGCGGCAGCGGCTGCGGCA
>Ga0115011_10003879_pt1 | contig 10130 bp, 11 predicted proteins | sample TroAtlMetagenome_2_FD_88705 | JGI IMG/M metagenome (GOLD analysis project Ga0115011, IMG submission 88705) | Marine eukaryotic phytoplankton communities from Atlantic Ocean - Tropical Atlantic ANT8 Metagenome | ecosystem: Environmental > Aquatic > Marine > Oceanic | place: Tropical Atlantic...
AGTTACCAATTCCAATAATTGGAAGATTACATAAAGACAGTCTTATATTCGATTTTCGTTGTCTCGAAAATGAGGATTTAATAATAAAACAACTTTCAAAATTAAATTTAGAAGGTTTTTAACATATATGATTATCGCTACTGCAGGGCACATTGATCATGGGAAAACTCTATTAGTTAAAAACCTTACCGGCAAGAATACCGACACTCTTCCAGAAGAGAAATCAAGGGGAATGTCTATAGACCTCGGTTTCGCATATAAGGAGCTCGCCAATGATTTTATTCTTGGCTTTGTTGATGTTCCAGGACATGAAAAATTTATTCAAAATATGCTTGCTGGAGTTATTGGTGTAGAGTTTGGCCTTTTAACTATAGCAGCTGACGATGGTTTAATGCCACAGACCTATGAACATCTAGAAATACTAAATCTTCTGGAAATAAGTAGAGGGGCTGTTGCAATTACTAAGATTGACAAGGTAAAACCAGCAAGAATTGAAGAAGTAATAAAACTAACTAAAAATATTATCAATAATACAACTTTATCAAATGCTCCAATTTTTCCTATCTCTAATATTACAAAAACTGGGATTAAAGATTTGGAAAATTTTCTTAATGCTCAAACACTACCCAAAAAACAATCTGCAACTGGTAAACACTTTCGTCTAGCAATAGATAGACAATTTAATTTAAAAGGTTTTGGACTTATAGTCACAGGCACTATTTTTTCAGGAACTGTTAAAAAGGGTGATACTTTAACATTATCACCTAAAGGAATTAAAGTTCGTGTAAGAGGTATACATGCTCAAAATAGAGTATCTGAAATAGGATACGCTGGTCAAAGATGCGCCTTGAATTTAGCTAGTTCTTTTAATGATAATAGTATATTTGAAAGAGGAAGCTGGGTTGTTTCAAGAGAAGCTCACTTTGTTTCTAATTGTTTTGATGCTCATTTCTCAGTTTCATCAAATGAAAAGAAACCCCTGAAACATTTTACAAGGGCTATTTTTCATTTTGGATCATCTAAAATAGTCTGTAGAGTTGTAATATTAAAAGATAAAGAGATAAGTCCAGGGGACAGCGGTTTTATTCAGTTAAAACTAGAAAGCGTTACTTCACCATTTTATGGAGATCGATTTATCATTAGAGATGAGACTGGTAGGAGAACAATTGGAGGTGGTAAAATAATTGACCCACATTCAATTAAAAAAGATAGAAATAAACCTGAAAGAATTGAAAAACTTTTAAAACTTACTCAATTAAATACTGAGAAAGCACTATTTTTTTTAATAACAGAAAAAATGTTTGGAATAGACCTTGTTAAGTACTCTCTGTCTAGAAATTTAATTAAATTAGAAGCAGAAAAGCTCTATCGAACATTACCTATTAAATCATTTAGGAATAAAGACAAACAATGGGGAATATTAAAGTCTAACTTTAATGTTTGTAAAAATATCGTCTATGAAGAGATTAGAAAATTTTTTATAGAAAATACTAACATTAATATTTTAAATGAAGATAAAATTATTAACAAGTTTAGTTCTAATGCCCCTGAATATGTAATTAAAGAAATAGTAGATGAACTTCTAAATGAACAAAAGTTATACCGTATAGGAAAAAACCTAAGTATCATTAGAGGGGTGAGTAATTTTGATGCAAGTGAAATAATTATTTGGAAAAAGATAAAATCAATTTTTGATAAGAATAAATTTCAACCTCCTTCAATTAATAAAGTTTCAGAAGAGTTGGGTTTTAAATTATCTAAGTTAGAACCAACTTTAAGGAAAGCTTTAAAATTAGGTTATCTTATAAGAATATCAAAAAATCGTTACTATTATCCAACAATAATTTTTGGTTTTGCAATAATTGCAGAGAAGGTTGCTTCAGGTAATGAAAATCTTAAACTTGATTTAAAAGTTTATAAAGAGCACCTTGGCATAAGTCGAAATTTAGTAATAGAACTATTAGAATTTTTTGATAGAAAAGGATTTACTAAAAGATCAAACAATGAAAGAGTTGTTAAAAAAATAGCCAGTGAACTGTTTTATAATTTAGTTCAGAAAAATTAATAGGAAGGAAATCGTCTCCGGTGAGGCGCCCGGACTTCAAATCCGGCGAGAGACGTTATACGTTTCTGGTGGGTTCAACTCCTGCTCCTTCCGCCATCTCAACTATAGTTCTTCAAAGAGTTATTATTGTTATGAATAGAATTGAAATTTGTATTTCCTCTTACAGGTTAAATTGAAATATGGTTATCATCAGTTACAATAAATAAAATGAAGCTGTTTTTGACTTAAGGATAATGAGTGAAAAAGATTTTTGTAGTTGCTGGAGTTATTACTAATAAAGAGAAAATTCTTTGTGCCCAAAGAGGAAAAAATAAACTTAATTATATTTCTGAAAAGTTTGAATTTCCAGGAGGGAAAATTGAAGACTTCGAAAGTGATGAGCAATGTTTAAAGAGAGAAATTCTTGAAGAGCTGTCACTTAATATAGAAATTCTTAATTTTTATATGTTGGTTAATCATAAATATCCTGACTTTGAATTAAATATGAAAGTATATTTGTGCTCTAGCTTCAATAGAAATCTCATCCTTAAAGAGCACATTAGTTGTAAATGGTTAGATATAAAAAATATTTCAAATTTAGATTGGGCTGAGGCTGACATACCTGTTGTAGAAAGACTATTAACAGATAGAATTATTTGACATTCAAATTAAAAAATATACAAATTGATATAGATTTTATTTGGATAATTTGAATGGTTTTAATTCCTGAAATGCCTGCAGTTGGTAGAGGTTTTATTTCGCGTCTTGAGAAATATACTTTTGACAATCCTGCTTGGACAGTACCTAAAGAAGCAATCAATCGCAGAGTATCGATTGTTTCTACAGCAGCAATTTCTAAAAGGGGTGACAAGCCTTTTTCTTGGCTAGCAAATAACCACAGGGTAATAGAAAAAGATAATCTCGATCTTGTAATGACACATGTTGCAGTAGAATATGATCGTACTGCCTGGCAACAAGATCTAAACATAATTCTTCCAATTGATAGATTGGAAGAAATGGCTAGAGATGGTGAAATAGGTTCTGTTTCAAAAGAGCATTATTCTTTTATAGGTTCGTCTGATCCTATGAAGATGGAACGTTCTGCTAAAGAAGTTGCAGAAAGAATGAAAATGGATGCTGTGGACACTGTTTTTCTTGTTCCTGTGTGACCTTTCTGCACGCGCGCCGTGAGCGTGCTTGCTCATTTTTTTGAATCCTTTGGTTTATCAACAGTTTTAGTAGGTTTCGTAAAAGAACATATTCAGGCAATAAAACCACCACGTGCTTTATGGCTTGATTTTCCAATGGGTCGACCTCTTGGTAAACCTAATGATATAGAATTCCAAAAAAAAATTATTCGCACTGCATTTAAAATGTTCAATGAAAAATCTGGCCCGGTATTGAGAGAGTTTTCTGATGTTATTCCTGTAAAAAATGGACGAATGGGCTATGCACTACCTGTAGAACTTGTGATAGATAAAAATAACATTGGAAATATAGATTTATTAGTTCAAGAGGTTAAAACAGAAATAGAAGGCTTAAACAAAGATTACACTAGAGCAGTGACCTTTCGAAAAAGAACAACGTTAGGTGCAAGTGAAATGAAAATTTCTGATTACGTGAACTATATATCATTATTTATTAAAGGAGATATACCCAATAGCCCAAGAAAAGGCATTGGGCCTGTTCCTCTATTGAAGCTTGTAGTAGAAGACCTTCAAGCTTATTATACCGAAACCATTACTTTCAGAGATAAAATTGATGACTTTGAAAAAATAGGTACTTGGTTTTGGGAGAAAACAAAAGCTGGTAAACTTATTCTTTGTCTAGAAGCTGTTTCACTCAAAAGTGAAAATAGAGTTTTAAAACAAATTGTTGATATGTCACTCATTACTCCCAGATTTTGGTCTGAAGGACCTCTTCCTGGTACATCTGGATCTGGATGGTAATTTTTAAAACATTTCTATAATGATTACAATTATCTAAGAGTTGATTTTAATTTATTTGTAAATAAATAGATTGAAATATCTTAAATATACTCTTAACTAACCTTTATTATATAATAATTTTAGATTAAATATATGGATAAACATAATACTGATATATTTATTTCAGGTGGCGGTCTTGCTGGAATGATTGCGTCAATTGCTTATGCAAAAAAAGGGTTTTCAGTAGTTTGTGTTGATAAGAATAATTTTAATTTTTATACAAAAGTTCAAAGCGAAAGTTTTCGCACCACTGCTTTTTTAGAGCCTTCAAAAATATTTTTAGACGAAATTGGAATATGGGAGTTGTTAAAAAAATATTCTTGTCCTATGCACTCTTTAAAAATTGTTGATACCAAAAGATCTAATGACAAATTAAAGATTAGAACAAATAAAATATTTTCTAATGATGATTACGCTACTCCACTTGGTTGGAATATAAAAAATAGCGATATGTTAGACGTTTTATATAAAATTATTACTAGAGAAAAAAATATTCAATTTTATCCAAATACAACTATAGATGATTTTAAAATCCTTAGTGACTTTGTTCAATTACAATTATCTAATGGAGATCAATATAAATCGAAACTTTTAATTGGCTGTGATGGTAGAAATTCTTTTGTTAGAAACAAACTTAATATTAAAACAATTACCAAAAAATTAAACCAAAATGCCTTAACATTTGGGATTAAACATGAATACAATCATAACAAGATTTCTAATGAAATTTATAATTCTGGCGGACCTTTCACAACCGTTCCATTGCAAATAGAAAATGATGAAAATTTTTCATCAGTAGTATGGATGGATAATGAAGATAAAACTGAAAAATTAATTAATCTTAGTAGAAGTAAATTTGAAAAAGAGGTGAAGCATAGATCTGCAAATGTTTTGGGAAATCTTAATATTATTTCTGATCCCCAATTATGGAATATGCAAACACAGGTTGCATCAAGGCTAATATCTTTTAGAGCTTTAATTATTGCCGAAGCAGCTCATGTTATACCTCCAATTGGCGCTCAAGGTTTCAATATGAGTATTAATGATATTAAGTGTTTGTTAAAAAAATTAGTTTCTTCACCTGATAATATAGGTGAAGCTAGAATGCTTTTATCTTATGAAAGGCAAAGATACATTGACATGAACTTAAGAGTTGCTGGGGTAAATTTTCTTAATACTATTTCAAGAACAGAAAATTCACTTATTAAAAATATTCGTTCCAAATCCATAGACTTTCTTTATAATTTTAAACCATTAAAATCATCAATTATGAATTTTGGCTTAGGGTCAAAATAGGTTTTATTTATCTTAATTATTGTTTAATTTTAGTAATTAAAATATTATTTAATTAGTTTTAACTTAAATTAAGAAGGTGATCTAATGTCTATAATTTTATATGCAAGTTCTTCCTGCGACAAAATTAGGAAACTTCGTTAAGTAAAATTTAAGAGAGGGAACATAAATATCTCCTTCCTTTTGAATATGTTTATAAAATGTACCTTTATTTTAAATATTCTTTGATTGTTTTTGAAACTTTCTTTCTATTCTGTGGTGTTTATCTACCTATAGCCCGCATTGATGAATTTTGGGTTTTTAGGTCTGAGTTTTCAATCCTGTCAATTACCAAAGATTTATTGGTAAATGGTGAAACTTTCTTGTCTTTTATTATAATTCTATTTGGCTTAATTATGCCATTGATCAAAATTATATTGAAAATTTTTGAATTTGATTTTCTAGAGAGATATAACTTACATAAGTTTTCTATGGTGGATATATTTTTAATAGCTTTTATTGTTTTTGCAGGCAAAACATCAAGTTATTTTGAAGTATACTTATTATATGGTTTCTACTTCTTAATAGCTTCTATTTTAACTAATTATATTTACATTATTTTTATAAAATAACCCTTGATCAATTTAAATTAACCTAATTTTGAGATCTCTTAGTATTTATTGTTTTGAAAATTTTTCCTTTTGGAGTTACTGGCACTATTGATACACCAATTCCATTTTCTCTTATATTGCATATATTAAAACTAGCTCCCTCAATCAAAAGTTTCTCATTAAATTCTGAAAAATCTATTGTTGAATGTAAGCCATTTGAAATGATTACTGGAATATTATTCCAAAAATTTGATTGATTGATATGTACGTGTCCACATATGATTGCCATTACTTTATAGTCCTTAACAATAGTTTGTAATTTTTTTGTAGAATCTGAATCTAGACTAATCCAATCTGGACTTTTTTCACTAAACTTAGGCGGGTGATGCATCATAATTATAGAGGTAAATTTTTTATTTTTTTCCAAACTTGTTCTCAAAAAATTCAATTGTTCTATACTAAGACCTCCAGAAACTTTTCGAGGTAATGATGTGTCTAAAGTAATTAAATTCAGATCATCAATCATGTGTTCATAAAATAATGGTTCATCAGATTTTTTATTTCTAAATACTGTATTGAATGCTGTTCTATTATCATGATTGCCTAAAGCCAAAAATACTGGCTGTTTAATTTTTTCTAAATTTTTCTTAAGAAAATTATAGCTCTCCAAACTTCCTGAACTTGCAAGATCACCACTAATTAAAATAAAATCTGGTGCAGGTTTTATCCTACAAATTTTATTTATAACTAGTTGAAGTGTTTTTTTTGAATCAAGATTATTATTCTTTTCAATGCTTTTTTTATTTGAAAAATGAATATCAGTTAGGTGAATAAATTTTTTCATTAAAATATAACATATGCTGATTTTTACTTATTGATATTAAGTTGACTATCCTTTAAGTGCTCAACTAAGTCATTATAATTACCTATTCTTTGACCATCTCTAAAGATTTGTGGGATCGTTTTAATTCCTGGAACTTTACTTTTTAAATCCTTCCTTAGTTCATTATCCCTAATATCTAAATCTTTAAAACCAATTCCTTTCCTAGTAAGCAATTCTTTGGCTCTTAAACACCAAATACAATCTGGCCGTGTATAAATATCATACATTATAAATCTCTATTTAAACTTTTTTTCTATTAAGTATTATTTTTTTGAAAAGACGAGTTAAATATCGCCATCAAGGCTTTATAAAATCTTATTAATGACTTTCTTCTTGACCATATAAGATTTGCACAAATTTGGAAAATAAATAAATAAAAAATCAACGAGCACATAAAATAACCTTAATTAATTACATTAATATTTCAAGTATTCTTTATATAGATTTATTAAAATTAATTTTAATAAAAATGAAAAAAACTAAATGGTAGAATAACTACCATTTAGTTAGTTTGGGAGGAAATAATAAATAATTTTATCAACTCATTAAAATGAAAATGATGCTAAAAAGAAGTTGAATATTATTATGGATACTACAATTAATAATGGTGAAAAATATATTTTGGTTGTCATCATAAAACTCATTTCAATCTTTATAATTAACGTATAAACATTAATGGTGTTTTAAATTGGATTAAATAATGACTAAAATATGATTATTAAAAAAATTTAAAAATTATATAACTTTTCTAATTTGTAATAGTAATGTTATTACTATTACATGTTTTGCATGACCCATAAATTTCTAAATTATGTTCTGAATATTTAAACTGAAATTTTTCAGATAATTTTGAAAGATATGAAGAGGTATTATTTTTTTTAAGCTCTATTACCATATCGCATTGCTCACAAATTAAAAATGATGTCGAAGTTTGCGAGCTGCAATTATTATTATTGCATGCAATAAAAGAGTTTTTACTCTCTATTTTATGAACTCTCCCAATTTCAATTAACTTATCTAATGCTCTGTATACTTGAGCGGGTGCTTTAATACCTTTTTTCTGAATATCAAAAAGGATTGTATATGCCTTTAGGGGTTCATTAGAATTTTCTAATAAATCAAGAACTGTTTGTTGATTTTTAGTTAACTTTTCTTGTTCATAAGCCATAATTTTAAATATCAAACCATTCTTATTTTTTCAACTTAATATCTCTATTTGGTGCAAACATTGATAATATAAACAAAATTAAAGCTACAACTATAATTGTTGGACCGGAAGCTGTATTAAATTCTAATGAAGCAAACAAGCCAAAAACAACTGAAATAATTCCTCCAATAATTGAAAAAACTACCATTTGTTGTGCATTATTACTTAAATTTCTAGCAAAGGCTGGGGGAATTAGAAGTAATCCTGTGATCAATAAAATACCTATCATTTTTATGGAAATTGCAATTACACCTGCTAATAGCAATGTAAAAATAATATTTGATCTATCAGGTTTCATGCCCTCAGCTGCAGCAAGATCATAATTAACTGTTGCTGCAAATAATGACTTCCAAATAAGATACAAAATAACTAAAATTAAAAGCCCTCCCCCCCAAATAGTATAAATATCAGTAAGAGTGACTGAGAGTATATCACCAAATAATAAACCCATTATGTCAAATCTTATAAAAGTTAGAAAACCTATTACAACAAGTCCAACCGCTATACTTGAATGTGCAAGAAGACCCAATAATGCATCACCTGGTAATTTTGTTCTCTTTTGTAAAAATAACAAAAGTAAAGCAACAATACCTGAAACAAAAAATACTGATAAAGATATATTAATGCTTAAAGAAAAAGCTAATGTAACTCCTAGAAGTGCTGAATGAGATAAAGTGTCTCCAAAGTAAGCTAAACGTCTCCATATTACGAAGCAACCCAGAGGTCCAGTAACTATTGCAACTCCAATGCCTGCTATTAAAGCTCTTATAAAAAATTCATCTAACATTATTTTTCTATGCTCCCATCTGATCCATGCGAATGGTCATGATGATGCTTGTATAAGGATAAAGTTGATGCTGAATGTTCGCCAAATAATTCAATATATGCAGGGTTTTTTGTAACTGTACTTGGAGTTCCTGAGCAACATATATGACCATTCAAACAAATAACATGATCAGTGGAAGACATTACAAAATGAATATCATGAGAAATTAATAATATTCCACAATTTAATTGATCAGAAATATCTTTTATCAAATTATATAACGCAATTTCACCATTGAAATCTACGCCTTGAACGGGTTCATCTAGAACTAGCAATTCAGGTTTTTTTGCAATCGCCCTTGCAAGTAGTACTCGTTGAAATTCACCTCCAGATAAATTTTTAATATCTGAATACATTAAGCTATTAACTCCAGTTAACTTGAGACATTCTAAAATTCTTGTATTAGATATTTTACTAGTAATATTCATAAAATCTGCAACTCGCAGAGGAAGTGTCCAATCAATATTTAGTTTTTGAGGAACATAGGCCAATTTATTTGTATGTATTTCTATTGAACCTTCATCAGCATTTAAGATATTTAACACCATTTTTGCTGTTGTTGTTTTACCAGATCCATTTGGGCCAATTAATGTTAAAATTTGACCTTTAAATAATTCAAATGATACCCCTCTCACCAACCACTTTGATGATATATTTGCACCGGCGTTATTTAATTTTACCAATAAGTCAGGATTTTTTGTCATTTTTCTATTTACATTTTGAAATGTTATAATATAACAGTTTACCTTATAACGATTTTTTCTTGAGGTAAACAGTAATATGAAACAAAGTACAACATTTTTTGGGCAATTAATAATATTTGTATCTACTTTGATATTAATTAATTCTTTAAATGCAAAAGCAGATATAAAGGTAGTTACAACAATTAAACCACTTCATTCTCTAGTTTCAAATGTTATGGATGGAATTGGAGAGCCCTCATTATTAATTAAAGGTAGTTCATCACCACATAGTTTCATATTGAAACCTTCACATGCAAAATTAATGGAGCAAGCTGATATTATTTTCTGGATTGGAGAGGGAATGGAAACCTTTATGGAAAAGCCACTATCTTCAATTGCTAAAAAAGCTAAAAAAGTTTCTTTTATGGAATTGGCTAGTATTCAAAAACTAAAATTTAGGGAAGAGAATATTTTTGAACATGATGAAGACAAAGATCATGACGAACACAAACATGATGAAGACAAAGATCATGACGAACACAAACATGATGAAGACAAAGATCATGACGAACACAAACATGATGAAGACAAAGATCATGACGAACACAAACATGAT
>Ga0115011_10003880_pt1 | contig 10129 bp, 8 predicted proteins | sample TroAtlMetagenome_2_FD_88705 | JGI IMG/M metagenome (GOLD analysis project Ga0115011, IMG submission 88705) | Marine eukaryotic phytoplankton communities from Atlantic Ocean - Tropical Atlantic ANT8 Metagenome | ecosystem: Environmental > Aquatic > Marine > Oceanic | place: Tropical Atlantic...
AAGCGGGGCTTTCGTCCGATGCATCTCATTTGATGTGCTACGGGTCCGACGACTACACCACCAATGTAGCCCTCGAAGAGGCCCTCAAAGATGATGTGCTCTTGGTCCACACCTATGACGGTGGCCCACTCCCCGAAGACCATGGGGGCCCAGTGAGAATGATTACGCCCCAACTCTACGCTTGGAAGGGTGCCAAGTGGATCCGACGCATCGAGGTGATGTCCGTCGATCGTCCTGGGTTCTGGGAAGAGCGGGGCTATAGTATGACCGCCTATCCATGGCGCGACGATCGATACAGTTGAGGCTTGGAGTCAGTCGTTGGGCGTCAAGATCATGCGTAAACGCCAGATCCCGGGCTGAAATGCATCCAGCCAAGTGGAAATCTCCGCCTCCATCACGGCCGCATGGGCGGTCTTGAGCTCTACGGGCTGACCAGACAACCACCCCGTGGCCATGCTGAAGCCGGGGTTATGGCCCAACAAAAGCGCGGTTTCCACCCCATCGCCGAGTCCAAGAACGACCTCGGCAATCTCCTCGAGACCAGACAAATACAGATGACGGGTAAAAGTCGGCTCGAGATCGGGCATGACTGTACTCATACCCGCCCATGTCTCTCGGGTTCGCGTAGAATCACTGCTGATGACCTGATCGGGGATGAGATCGTGGTGCGCAAATAACGTCCCCATATGGGGTGCATTACGACGACCGCGCCCATTGAGCGGTCGATCGTGATCACCCTGGGCATTGGTGTTCCAAGCGCTCTTGGCGTGCCTCATCAAGATCAGTCGGGGCATGAGCCGTCCGTCACATCGTTGGTCGATCCCCATCCGGCAAGCGCATCATCTACGCCGAATTGAACGGGAAGCACTACCGTATCCGGTCAGCCACTCAAGTCAAAGATCAGTCCCGGCTCGACGACGCTCGATGAGATGACGAATTTCTCCTAAGGCGTTCTCGACGAGGGGGCGTTCGTCGGGACTGCTCGATGTGAGGAGTGCTTGGAGCCCGAGAAGCGCCTCTTCGGTACGGCCCTGCAGAACATACGTTCGGGCCAAACCGACATAGAGTAGGAGCACCTCGGGATGCTCACGAATCGCGTCTTCGAACACCACCTGGGCTTGCGCCACACGGCCTTCGCTAAGCAGTCGGCCCCCTTTGACGAGGGTGGGTCGAACCACGAGCGCTGCGAAATGACTCTTGGGTAAGAACGGGCTCTGCAGAATGCCCATTCCATCGGTGATCACGCCCGGCTGCGGAGAGAACGGAATCAAATTGAGACCCGCACCGAAAACCGCAGCAATCCCAAAACTCTGTGCGGCAATCACTCCAAGGGCATCACTGGCCGAGAGCATCGGCTCCCAACCCACCGCACCGGCCAAGAGAAAAGCCAAGAAAAGCTCAATGGCAGGCCCTGCAGCATAGATGAGGAGGTTCTTCGTACGCGCCCAGCCGAGGGACGTGGGCACACAGCTCACCATGCCCACAATGGGAAACGCTCTGAGCTCTACATCCTGCCCAAAGGGCCGATAACGACCGATGAGCGGTCCGAACCCGAGACGAATCTCACTCACGCGCCAGCCACTCAAACGAGCAACGACAGCGTGAGCGGCCTCGTGGACGACGGTCAGCAGACACCAAGAGATGAAGAAGAAGACGACGCTCAACCGATTGGGTGCGAAGTCCTTGAAGAGTTCCGCGGCCATCCCGGCAACAAAGAGACCGAAGAAGATAAACAGGAAGAGGCGCTCACCCCCTGTATGGGGCGGTGCCTCTTCTTCTGACTCTCCGTCGAAATCAAACACGCGGTCAGTCGTTGCTCGCGGACATGACCAATTGGAGGACGTAGAAGAACAAGGTCGCGATGGTCGCAAAGAGCGCCAAAGAGGCCGCGACATGGGACCCGATGGGGTAGTGGCGAAGCACATTTGAGGTGGAATACAGAACGTACCCAGCCATCAAAAGCACCATGGCCGAGGCAAAGAAGGTTCCGAATCCAAAGCCAAAGATGGTGCCTACTAGGATGAAACCGAGCGCCCCAAAACTGGCCAATTGGAGGCCTCTGCCCATGAAGGAGAAGTCCTTCTTGGTCAAGAAGACAGTGCCGGTCAACCCACCGAACATCACCAAAGTGAGGAGCCCGGCCATCTTAATGACATTGGGGTCACCAGAGAAATTCTCTGCCACGTAGAGTAGCGGGACGGTAATGACCGCCTGGGCGACGATATAGAGCGCCAAGCCCAAGTAATGCTTGCCGGCGCTCCCGCCGGACATTGCCCACTTCTCGGCCACACGGCCAATCAGCATGAAACCACCCAGCACCAAGAGCCAATTCCACGGGCCGCCGAGGGCGAAACCGGTTAGCTTGGCACCGATGGGCGAATTGACCATGAGGGCACAGACGGCCGCAAAGGCAGCGATGGCTCCACCAAGGTGTAGATAGGTGAGGCGAATGAAATCGACACGCTCTTGGACAGACGCATTGGCCGCCACACGGTCTTGATAGGCAACGTAGGACATGAACTCCTCCTCTCGGGCGTAGGTTCACAGTTTGTCTGCCCGACTTCTCGACATTGGTCAACAAGCACAGACCCTAAATTGATGCCGAGAAGCCCTCTTTAGATTCAAAAACGCCAAAAAAAACCACGGTAAAGGTGCCCTTGAGACTCTTTTCTCGATCTGCTCTGCTGTCGCCCCAGAGACTGCCTACGGGCACCCATCCTGGCCTTGGAGAGGCGTATATGAGCAGCAAATACCCCGTCCCTGACCACGTCCTCGCGGGCACTCAGGCACCCATTTCCTCTATTGAGAGCTACCGCGACATTTGGTCGCAAGCCCATGAGGACCGCGATGGTTTTTGGCTCGCCACGACCCAGCAGTTCATCCACTGGCAGACACCGCCCACCCGCGGTCTCGAAGGCAGCTACGACAACGTGGCTGACGCGCCACTCCAGTGGTTTTCAGACGGGGTGCTCAATGTAACCGAGTCTTGCATCGACCGGCATCTAGAGACCCGCGGGGACCAGGTCGCACTCCTCTGGGAAGGAGACGAACCCGGTGACGTCCGACGCGTTACCTACCGCGAACTCCACCAGATGGTGTGCAAAACAGGTAACGCGCTGCAATCGATGGGGGTCACAGCTGGTGATCGGGTCATCATCTATATGGGGATGGTGGTCGAAGCCGCCGTCGCCATGTTGGCCTGTGCACGCATCGGTGCGGTCCACTCCGTGGTCTTCGGCGGATTCTCAGCAGAAGCCTTGCGGAGTCGTATCGAAGACTGTCAGGCGGAGGTGGTCATCACTCAGGACGAGGGTCGACGGGGCGGTCGAACCATCCCCCTCAAGCGCACCACCGACGAGGCCGTATCGGGCGTTGACTGTGTAAAGAAGGTCTTGGTTTATCGACGGACAGGCGGTCCGGTCGACTTTGAGCCCCAGCGTGACGTGTGGTGGCACCAGGCGGTGGAGCAGGCATCAGCTGAGTGCCCGGCGCAAGGGTTCCCCGCCGAACATCCCCTCTTCATTCTCTACACCTCGGGCTCTACCGGGCGGCCCAAAGGTGTAGTGCACACCTGCGGTGGCTATCTCACCTACACCAGCTACACGCATCAAACCGTCTTCGATATTCGTCCCGGCGATGTGTATGCCTGCGTGGCCGATGTCGGTTGGATCACCGGCCATTCGTATATTGTTTACGGACCGCTGGCCAATGGCACGACGTCGTTGATGTTCGAATCGACGCCTCTCTATCCAGACGCTGGGCGCTACTGGGATATGGTGGCGCGCCACGGCATCAACGTGTTTTACACAGCGCCGACAGCTATCCGTGCGTTGGCCGCTCATGGGGCCGAGCCAGTACAACGGTATGACCGTTCTACGCTCCGCGTATTGGGCACCGTCGGCGAGCCCATCAATCCAGCCGCATGGGAGTGGTATTACGAGGTGGTGGGCGACGAACGTTGCACCATCGTCGACACCTGGTGGCAAACTGAAACCGGCGGCATGTGCATCTCGCCGATCGCGTCAGCGACCCCCACCAAACCGGGCTCGGCGACACTGCCGTTGCCGGGCATCGTGCCGGCCCTCATCGATCCCAACACCAACGCTCCGCTCGAAGGCCCCGGCGAAGGTCATCTCTGCCTCAGTCAACCTTGGCCGGGCCAAGCACGCACGGTCTACGGAGATCATCCCCGATACGTAGAGACGTATTTTTCGGCCTATCCGGGGCTCTATTTCACGGGGGACGGATGCCGCCGCGACACCGATGGCTACTACTGGATTACCGGCCGTATTGATGATGTGCTCAATGTCGCCGGCCATCGAATGGGGACCGCAGAATTCGAATCGGCCCTGGTCAGCGACGCGCGGGTGGCAGAAGCCGCAGTGGTGGGCTTCCCCCATGAACTCAAGGGCCAAGGCGTCTACGCCTATATCGTGATGCAGCCCGATGAAGAGGTGACGGATACAGTCTCCGACGGATTGAATCGCGCCGTTCGAACGACCATCGGCGCACACGCCAAAGTGGATCGTTTTCAATTCGTCCCAGGTCTGCCCAAAACGCGCTCAGGGAAGGTAATGCGGCGGATTCTTCGCAAAGTCGCCCACGGCGAGGCAGAGCAACTCGGGGATGTCTCGACCCTGGCCGATCCCAGCGTCGTTGATGCGATCATCGCCGGCGCTTCGACTTAAGGCTAACCCACCCGACGTGCCCCCGATGTTGCGCTACGGGTCAGATTCTGATTGATTGCGCGCCTTACCCCTCATGGAGTCACCATGCTGACCTTCGACGAGCTGAGGACGCGCTATCACAAGACGCCCCGCGCCATGGATGCCTATCTCCGACCGATGACCCAAATCGAAACGGGGCCACCGCTTCCGTTTCCGTACATCAAACTCATTTTGGCCACGGCGATCATTTATGGTGGCAGCTACTATGGGGCGACGGCTCTCGAAATCAGCGTGCCGATTACCCTCTTTGTAACGCTCCCGATTTGGCTCGGGGTGGGCATTCAAATCGTCCGGGCCGCCTCATCGACAGAGCGCACGGCTCGGCTCCTGTGCAATGGGCCCTTGGTGACGGGAAAAGTCGTGCGAGCACATAATCGGCTCTATCAACCCGGCGTCGAACGCGCCCTGGCAACCGTGATCTTCACGACCGAGGAAGAGAAACGAGACGATGAACTCTTTTTGCGGGATGTCGTGCGTCGGGTCCGTTCTGCGGCCGAAGCTAAAGCCCCCACAGAGGAATTGGCGCCCATTGCCGAAATGGTAAAGAGCAACACGGGCGCACCGATTCGGTTGCCAGACTCTATCGCGGACAACGGTCAAACGTGGATGGGGGTGATCGAAATCAATCCCGAACGTCTAGCGGACAACAAGATCGTCAATCAGCAGGTGCTTCTCATCGTGGCCCCCGAGGGTGGGCTCGTCGCCCAACTCTAAGGGTATGGGCTCAGTCCGTCTGAGTCATCACTCGCTCTCGATGCGGTCGCAAACTTTCTACGACCACAGCGCGTGCCTCCTCTCCGAGATCACAAAACGCGGCACTGTGAGCGGCTGAATATGCTTCGGTCCCGGTCTCCTCATGACCGATGGCGTTGGACTCGAGAAAGGTGTCGAGATGCAGCTTGAAGTGCTCGGCGGTCCCCTGCGCTCGGCCTCCACGGAAGTCCCAATAAAGCCGAATCATCTTTTCTCTCCATGGCCCAAAATCTCGCCGCATAAGTCAATAGCCCGAAACTCTTGAGTATTTTAGGGAAATCAATGCTTTAAGGCACGAATTGACAGTGGCGACTGAGTATGGCCCAATTTTTCGTGAAAAAGTGTCTGTTTCGACGCTGTAATAATGATTCCGATTTGAAGAACGCGGTGTAGTCGGTGGCCCGGAGGAAGCGAAAAGACCAGGTGGAGTTCTTAGTGGCGCCCGTGCCATGGACGACCACTATGGGGATCAAGCGCCTTTTCGAAGAGGCGGATATAGACGCGCGCGTAATCGGTGCGAGCAAAGCTGATGCAGCCATCAAGCAGCTCGAAAAGAACGATCGCTATCGGGCCATCATCATCAATTGGGCCGAAGGTGGCACAGCCGGCATGGAGTTGGCGTGTGCAGTCAAAGAGATGGGCGAACGCACGGTTGTCGCGTATCAGACCCATTGGGATCGGGACGACCTCTGTCGAGCCCTCCAATTGGGGGTCGACAGCATCTTACACGACCCCTTCACTATCGAAGAGGTCATGGCCGACCTCGACGCGCTCGATAACGATGGGCTCAGCATTAGTCGCTCACGAATCCTAGAAGAGGGTGGGCCCTCGCTGCTGGAGCCGGATCCGAGTTTATGGGTCAAAGAAGCCGATAGCTTCCGCGATCGAATCATGGGGCTCGCAAAGCAACTTCATCGTCCCTGGTCGGAGAACCTCGCCGAGGAAGCAGAAGAATTCGCGGTGATGATTCGCCGGGCTGCGCGTACGGACGAGTTATCGCCAGAGATGGCCCGGGCCACGATGGCGGTGATCGATCGGGGACGAGACCGTCTGCCCGCCATCGCAAAAGAGTTTCAGGTCCCCGCAAAAGACCTCGTGCGCGTCATGAACGCCGTACAGGAGTACACCGGCGACGCAGCGAAGAAGGACGAGATTCTCCTTTTGATGACCGAGGTCATTCAAAAGGGAGAAGAAGCACGAGCGCGGGAGTTCGAGTCCGGCAAACTGGTGGTGCTCAAGCGCGTGGCCCGGATGGTGGTCAAAAACCAGGGGGCGATGCCCAAGAACCGCGACCCGTTCAATGAAACCCTCAAGAAGTTCTTGGGGATTCCGGTCAAAGTGCTTGCCCAATTGGCGCCCGAAGAACGGCAAGAATTTGCCAGCCGCCTACTCTTCATCGAGGAAGAAGAAGAAGCACTCGAACTGAGTCGAATCACCATTTTTGTCTATATTCTTAGGGGTGTAGACGTCTACCCCGTCACCGATGATCACATCACCGGTCTGGCGGCCCTCTTGGGTGTCCGCAAGCGGATTCGAGGGCTCGACATCGATCGACTCATCAACAAGATCGGTACACTCAATCCCAATCCGAGCTTGGTCGAGATGGATCTCAAGGACCTTGCCCCCTTTCGGACCACTATCAGCCCGCCTCGAAACGAGGTCGAAGAAAACCTGATGGTGATTTTGGATCGGCTCATCGGTGCCGCCAAAGTCTTGGGTGAAGTAGACGTCCGCCGACTCACAGCTCTGGCCAGCGCCATCCGTTCGGAGAGCTCTGTACTCATCGGTCGACCCACCTGGAAGAGCCTCTTCGATGCCTTGACCCACGAGGGCGATCGGCGGACAGAAAAGCTCCTCGAGCGGATCACCTTCTTCTTGGGCGCCCGCACACCTGAGAGTCACAAGAAGCTCGTCAGCGCGGTGAAGAACCTCTTGGACGTAGGCAAGAACTCGATGGACGCGGCGAGATTCGCCGAATTCTGTCGGCAAGCGGCGTCGGAGGCCTTGAGTAAAGAGGTGATCCGAGAGTTTGCCAGCGAGACCCATGAAGAGTTCACGCCGGATAAGAATCAACGCCCCGGCGCTGCAGAAGAACGGGCCCGAGTCGAGCGCGCGCTGACCATTTTTGATCGGCTCGACATCGATCTCGAATACATCCGCGAGAACCTACCGCCACGTCCCCGTCGCCCCTTTCCGGAGTTGGAGAGAGACGAGGTCACACGACTGCGAGTTTTGGCCGGCGCTGTGGAAAACGTCGACGAGCATGACCAGCACGAGGTCATGAAACGCTATCTCATCGACCACGCAGTCGAGGGCGATCAACTGGACGCGCTGCGTCATTTCTTGGGGTCGAGTCCGGCATACGAATTCATCCGCAGTCAGTACGCGTCGCTCCCGCCTCCACCGGTCCGACCCGAACTGCCCAAGGACGAAGCCGCGGCCGTCGGCACCATGAACCGGATGGACATGTCGGACACGCCGGATTTAGACGGCTGGTCCACAGAGAGCCAGCCCTCAATGACGAGCCGACCACCGGCGCTCAAGACGGCTGTACCCGAATCCAAGCAAGCAGCAGGCAATCCACAGGAGCGAACACGGGCCAAGCGGACCCCACCGCCCAGGCCGACCCTCGATCTCGAGCGGATCGAAAGATTGGTCGCTGAGGGAGACTTGGACGAAGCAACGGAAGCCCTCAAGGGCATGCCGGACAACGCCATCAATTTGGCCGACGGCCTCAATTGCGTAGCCCTCAATCTGTACCTGTCGGGACGACGACGAGCGGCACACTCGCTTTGGGTCCGCGCCATCAAGGCAGCACCGAAGCAGCCGAATGTGCTCTACAATATGGCGCACCTCCAATACGAGATCGGGCGAATGGCCGAAGCCCGTGCTTTGCTCAAGCGGCTGCTCCGGTTTCGACCCCACCTCACACCGGCCCGTAAGCTCTACGTCAAGATCCGGACCGAAATGCAGAGGAAGTCATGAGCGACGAGGATCCTCGAGCCAAAGCGGCCCGCGCACGGCGTCGAAAGGCCAGCACGAAGCCCGCCAATCAAGGCAGCGGCCGAAAACTCGTGTTCGTCGCCGATGATGACCAAGAACTCCTCAAGCTCTACGGACGGGTTGCCAAGAAAGCGGGATGTCGAGTCGCCTTGGCCAAAGACGGTATCGGCGCGGCCCGACTCCTCAAAAAAGCGCGGCCCGATTTGATCGTCTTGGACAGTCAGATGCCCCGGATGGACGGCTTTGAACTTCTCGAATTGCTCAATCGATACAAATCGGCTGCGGCTATACCGGTGCTCTTCTTGAGTGAGAAAGAAGACCGACTCGAGTTGGATCGAGCACTCCGTTTGGGCGTCACCGATTACCTCGTAAAACCGGTCTCTGCCCGTCAACTCTTCGGTAAGCTGCAGTCGATCCTGAAATAACCGACGCAGGGACGTCGATCCAATCAGGGATCTCGGTGTAGACTGTCGTGAAGGCTCTTCGGGGGAAGTTCGATGCAGGTTGGCCGATTCAGCGCATTGACGCTGAGTTGCATAACCATATTTGTGGGCTGCGACGAAGACGTGGGGGAAGACTTCCTGCCGCTGGTCGACGCACGCGTTCAACGTGACGCAAGCTTACGCGGCGATATGTTCGTTGTGGACATGGAGCTGGGGGACGAATGCGCGCCCGGTGCAACTCGAGAGTGCGGGATCAACGAAGGCTCCTGCCGAGCTGGGGTTGAACGGTGTGTCGCCGGCGTCTGGGCCGGAGAATGTGAAGGCGAGACCTCGCCCACAGAAGAAACCTGCGACGAAATCGATAATGACTGTGATGGTGCCGTAGACGAGAGTTTTCGCATCGGCGCCCACTGCAAGTATCGCGACGAGCGTAATTTCACCCGCAATGGACTGGTCGACTGTAATTTCGAGACGGGGCAGGCGTTCTGCCGACCCGATCGGTCCTGTGACGCCGATGCCGATGGCGATGGCTACGACGTCTGCGCCGATTGTGACGATACCGACCCGTTCAATTTCCCGGGCAACGAAGAACGATGTGACGGCGCCGACAACGACTGCGATGTCTCCATCGACGAGAGTTTTGGATTAGATGCCGAATGCAACGTTGGCCGTGGCTTTTGTCTGCGTACGGGTCGGACGGTGTGCTCCCTAAACGGGCTCGGCCTCGTCTGTGATGGTGATCCCGGACCGCCGGACGTCGAGACCTGCGACGATGAAGACGACGATTGTGACGGCTTCGTCGACGAGGATTTTAATCTGGGAAGCGCGTGCTCAATCGGCGTAGGTGCTTGCCTGCGTGAAGGCGTCAACGCCTGTGGAGCGGATGGACAGGCAATCTGCTTCGGAGAGCCAGGCATGCCGGTCGAAGAAGTGTGCAACGACATCGATGACGACTGTGATGGCCTTGCCGACGAGGGCCTCAGCTTGGGGGAGGCTTGCACCGTAGGTGAAGGCATCTGTCAGCGAGAAGGCCGTCGAGTGTGTGGCCTGGACGGCAACGTGCTCTGTACCGCAGAGCCGGGCCTTCCCGATGAAGAGCGCTGCAACGGATCCGACGACGATTGTGATGGGGTCGTCGACGAAGGCAACCCGGATGGTGGAGCCAATTGTGAAACCGGAGAGCGCGGGGTCTGCCTGCCCGGC
>Ga0115011_10003881_pt1 | contig 10128 bp, 8 predicted proteins | sample TroAtlMetagenome_2_FD_88705 | JGI IMG/M metagenome (GOLD analysis project Ga0115011, IMG submission 88705) | Marine eukaryotic phytoplankton communities from Atlantic Ocean - Tropical Atlantic ANT8 Metagenome | ecosystem: Environmental > Aquatic > Marine > Oceanic | place: Tropical Atlantic...
AAGATATCCAAAGTTTTGAGTCTTCATGTCCCGGACGACTGCCAGTCCATCAAAGAAACCTCGATCCACATAATATTCATCAGGAATGTCGGCTATAAATTCTCCAGTGGACCGCCGCAGAATTCCATATCGAGGTTTTCCAGCGACGCGTCTTGTTCTTCTTGCTACGATTGCGTCGCTTTCAGAATTTTCATATTTGCGTTCAATCTGCCATTCGCCTTTGTCCTCCATCAGCCATTTACCATCACTGTCCATCAGGCGCCCATCGACTACCGCGGCGCCATTGATAAATTTCCCAACCCTCCGAAACGGTCCTTCGGCAATGATTTCTGCGTTTGTATCAATGATCGCCCATTCCGATGATCTGATGTCGAGAGCTACCCCTGCGCGACCCTCAGAGAAGTCGTTGACCACAAGGTCTTCAAAAGCGTGCAGGAGGTTACCTTGATAATCGATGAGGGTCCAAGTGCCGTTGCCTTGTCGCTGTGCTCCCGATCCTGGAAGGTCGCCGGCTTCAAGATTCACCCACGCTCGTTCGCTATTGAATGGACGCCCGGCAGCAAATTTAGTCCTGATGAAGGGCTTTCCATCCTTCCTCAGGTATTGAACGTAGGCATCCTCTCCGGTTCCGTAGCGTGCGACTACAATCGGTGCGTCCGAACCTGCAGTTAATTGGGGAGATCCCGATCTGGACACTCCGAATAAAGCCATGCCTTCAGAATCAAGTAGCCCTGGATATGGGCCTTCCACGATAGCGAAATCCCAGAGTCCGCTTGCGAAGCCATCCTGATTGATCTTGCGGATGGATCTTCGGAATGCCCGCTGGCCGTTCTTGTTGATAAAGTAGGATTCATCGCGCTGCAGTTTTTCGTTCCAGTCTGTGACCGCGATAAGTGGTTTTTCCGGGAGACTTACCGGAGATAGTTTTGCTGCCGGATGCTCCGTGATGTATTTCTGGTCATCAGGACTTAGGCGGGCCAAAGCAACCGTTACCATCTTTCCGCCGTCCATCCGCAGATTCACCATGGATTCCCCATTAAATCCCAAGAATTCCGCCGTGATCTTGCGGCCCTTCACGTCGGTGAATTCTCTCAATTCCGCCCAAAGCGGTGATATTCCTGTGAGGAGGGCTGCGAGCCCTGAAAAGTAGAGGGTCAATAGCAAACGATTCACAAACCAATAGGAAGCAATGGAGTCCACGGAGGCAAGTCATTCCCCGCGCTGAGTAAGGTAAAGGTATGAAAAAGGGCAGGTTGCGGTTAATCGCTTCTGTGAAAAGTAGTCGCTGCCGAAGCCTTCTTAATCTATTCCCCGGAGATAATGCCGGCCCCTCCCCTACCGGTCTTTTCTATTGCTGATTAGAGGCTATCTGGCTCCTGCAGCAGTTCGTTCAGACGGTTGAGCAGCATTCCTGCTCCTCCTCCGTCGACCACCCGGTGGTCAAAAGTCAATACGAGGTCTGCCTCCGTTACGGGAATAAATCCGCCTTCTTCCTCGGACCAAAAGGGTTTCTTTTTTCCGGCCCCCATTCCAAGGATCAGGGTCTCACTCGGCAGTGGAATGGGCGTTCCCCACATCAGACCAAAGGTTCCAAAGTTTGTAACCGTTGCGATTCCGCCGCCGGTGTTCTCTTCCGGAACACGTCGCTCCCGGGCCTTTCGGATCAGCTCCTGGTATTCATCCATTAATTCTTCGATGGTCCTGCTGTCGACGTTGCGCAGGACGGGTACTAGGACGCCATCCTCTACCTGAACAGCGACTCCGATGTCTAATGCCCGAGGGTGAACGATTTGTTCGCCGATAAGGTAGCCGGCAGTCGCGGGTTCCTCGGCCAGGGCTTTCCCGAATGCCCTGAGGAGAAAAATTGTGAGGGGAGGTTTTGGGTCGAGGCTTCGGCGGTAGTTGAGAAGATTGTCCAGAGCGACGGGGCGCCCGACGGATGCCAGAGGGCGAGTCCAACTTCTCCTCATGGAGTCAGCAACTGACAACCTCATGGGAGAGGCTTGGCTGTGGGGCCAGCTATCGATGTATTCCAGAAATTGCTCGAGATCCCCGACGGTTACCCTTCCCCCAGCTCCGCTTCCCACAATGGCAGAGATGTCCGCAGCGCGGAGACCGAGTTCATCCATTCTCGCCTTCATGCGTGGGGAAATGTAATGAGCTCCCTTCATTCCGGCGGGCACGGCGAGCCCCCGGATGCTGGGTTCTACCGCCCGTGGCTCGTGAGCGCCGCCTTCTGGAGTCGCGAAATGAGCTCGAGGCTCATCTGCGGGCTCTTCAGCCGGAGCGGACTCAGAGGGTCCCTGTGAGCTGGTTCCCTGAACGCCCGTCCTCTCAGCTTCCTCCTCGGACACATCGAGAAGTCCGAGCACTGTGCCGACTGGGTAGCTCACTCCTTCCTCGACCAGTAATTTCTGGACAGTTCCCTTGCAGAGGGTCGTGACGCCCATAGTTGCCTTATTGGTCTCGACCTCGATGACTTCCTGGTCAGCAATCACTTGATCGCCGATGGCAACATTTAATCGAATAATGGTAGCTTCGGCGATGGATTCGCCGAGCTGAGGCATAAGAATGGGAACTTCCGGCATGAGAGAGGGCTGGTGGAGCTAGAGCTGGAGTAGATTACGGATTGCGGCCGCAATTGACTCAAGAGTTGGGCGGTGCGCTTCCCAGAGATTGGGGTGATAGGGCACAGGGGTATCACGGGAGTTGAGTCTCTGAGGAGGGGCATCGAGAAGATGAAAGCCGTCGCTTGTAACCCTCGATACAACTTCCGCGGTTACACCTCCCCAAGGGAAAGCTTCGCCGACTGCAAGAAGGCGGCCCGTCCGGGCAACCGAGGCGATCACGGTGTCTGTATCTAACGGTTTAACACTACGGAGATCAACAACTTCGATTTCCCAGCCTTCTGAGGCTAGGAGGTCAGCAGCCCGGAGGGCTTCGTGAACCATGGCGCTATAGGCGACAACGGTAGCATGCTTGCCTGCGCGAACAACCCGAGCATGCCCGATTGGTAGTGGATCCTTTCCATCCTTTAACTGGTCAGCCTTCAGCCACCGGTAAAGGAATTTGTGCTCGAAGTAGAGGACGGGATCGTCAAGTGCGACGGACTCTATAAGCATTGAGTAGGCGTCCGCGACGGTTGCCGGAGTGAGGATGACGAGTCCGGGATAATAAGCGTAGACGCTCTCCATCATCTGGCTGTGAAACGGACCGGATCCAGGCGTGCCTCCAGATGGAAGACGAACGGTGATCGGCGATGGCACTCCGGTCCGGTAGAACTGGGTTGCGGCTTGGTTGACGATTTGGTTGAAGCCCACTGACGAAAAATCAGCGAACTGCATTTCAATAATCGGGCGCATCCCTTCGAGGGCCGCTCCAACTGCAAGTCCGATCATGGCATCCTCGCTTATGGGTGAATCAAGAACCCGGTCGGGAAAGAGCTTCTTGAGGCCCTGAGTAGCTTTGAATGCTCCGCCGAAATCCCCAACGTCCTGACCATAGATAAAGACGCGCTCATCGGATGAGAGAAGCTCGTGTTGAGCCTCTCGAATCGCATCAATGTAGGTGATCTCTCCCATTATGAGACAGGGGCTATTTCCGTGGATGCATATACGGCCCAGTCGTCGGCGAAGGGATCCGGAGCGGGCTCCTTTTGGGCCTGCGCCACAGCTGCCTGAACCTCTTCAGCTGCTTCCTTCTTCCACTCAAGCAACTCTGCGTCCGTAATCAGCCCGGTAGACAGCAATTGTTGCTCTGCTACCTCCATGCAGTCCCGGCCAACTGGTGAGTTTCTGAGTTTCTCGGGAACGTAAGACGCATCGTCGTGCTCTCCATGTCCGCTGAGACGAAGGGCGTTAGCTACCACAAGTTGGGGTCCTCCGCCCTCTCGGGCGTTACTCACAGCCTCTGAGATGACGCGAAGGGTTGCGCTAAGATCTGTTCCATCGACCTCGTAGCCCGGAACTCCATACCCGACGGCTCGATCGACAAGAGATTTACATGCGAACTGACGGTCGTTTGGGGTCGAGTAAGCGAACTGATTATTTGTGAGGACAACGACAAGGGGTAGTTTTTCAACTGCGGCAGTGTTCATTGCTTCGTGAAAAGAGCCCGTGGAGCTTGCTCCATCTCCGACACTGGCTGCCCCCACCACGCCATCGAGGCACCCCTTAATCCTCCTGGCAAGAAGCATCCCGGCGACGACGGATACCATCGCGCCCAGGTGGCTAATCATAGCGGGAAGGCCATTGTTCGGACGGCCGCGGTGAATATTGCCGTCGCGCCCCCGGGAGGGTCCCTTGACAGAGCCCAGATAGGAGCGGGTCGCATCAAGCATAGGCTCACCGAAGGCTGTTCTCCCGGCTTGATCTCGAATGAGAGCACTGAAGATATCATGATCCCACGATAGGCAGGATCCTATCGACGCGCTGATCGCTTCCTGCCCTGGTCCGATATAAACTCCACCAACAATCTTCCCTGCCTTGTAAAGGCTCGCGAGCTTGGACTCGAGAGTCCTCGCCACCACCATTGCCCGGAATGTCCGGCGGAGTTGGCTTTCCCAAGTCTCTGCCACTTTGGCGGCTTTGGAATCCCGTTCGAGCTCAGGCACGGGCTTTATTTAAGAGGCGTTCCGGCCGATTCGCAACGTGTTTTACCCCTCGAGGCTAAGGCCGTGGAGTTTCTCGTTGCATGCAACCTTGACTCAGCCCTAAAAACCACCGGAATCGCCATGGAAAAACCAACTCTGCTCGTTCTCGCTGCTGGTATGGGGAGCCGGTATGGAGGCTTGAAGCAGATCGACCCAATGGGGCCTGAGGGTGAGACGATTTTGGATTATTCAATCTGGGACGCGGTTCAAGCAGGGTTCCGCAAGGTGGTTTTCGTGATCCGGGAGGACTTCAAAAATGATTTTCGGGAAGCGGTTGGCAATCGTATTTCCAACTACGTTGAGGTGGATTATGCGTTTCAGAGGATGGAGGATCTACCGGGCGGACTTGGAGTTCCGCTCGGGCGAAAGAAGCCGTGGGGAACGGCTCATGCGGTCTATTCAGCGAGAGAGGCGGTCACCTCTCCCTTCGCGGTGATCAACGCAGATGATTTTTATGGCAGTGACGCCTACTTACAGTCTGCGCGGTTCCTTTTTCCGGCTTCGGAAGAAAAAAGAGACACTTCCTCTTGCTGCCTTGTCGCTTACGGTTTGGGTAACACCCTTTCAGATCATGGAGGAGTAAATCGGGGGATCACCTCTCAGACTCGGGATAAAAAGCTCGAGCTGGTAGAAGAAGTTACCGGTATAACTCGAAACGAAACCGGTGAAATTAAGGGGGTCGCTCTTGATGGATCCGAGCGGTTACTCGGTGAGGACACAGCTGTCTCGATGAACTTCTGGGGGTTCTCCCCTCTTATTTTTGACCAGCTGCAGGCAGAGTTTTCTCACTTCCTGGCTTCCTGCGACGACCTCACTTCTGCGGAATGGCACATCCCCACCCTGGTGGATTTGCTGCTAAAGAAAGGAGAGGTCTCGTGCCGGGTGATTACAACTGGAGGGAGCTGGTTTGGAGTGACGCACCGGGAGGATAAGCCAATGGTTATGAATGCAATTGGCAGCCTCGTGAAGCAGGGCGTCTACCGAAGCCCCCTCTGGAAGTAACGCGCTTTTCGGTGGCTCCTAGCCGAGGGCGAGGTGCAAAAAAAACCCCGGGGAAATCAACTGTCCCGGGGTTTCTGGTTTGGGGAATCGGTTGCGAACTTACATATCGAGAACTGTCGGAACTGTGCTCGAGCTGATAGCAGAGCGGTGCGCTGGTTCCTGTTGTACTCCGTTGAAGACGCCTCGTTCTGCCGGGGAGCCCAAAGAAGAGATCTCATAGATGATGACCTCACGGCCCTTGCCAGTATCTGCCGTCTTTCGTGACAGCCTTGACCCGAGAAGTTGCTCCATCATCTGGAGTTCCATCCGGATTGCGTTGGGGTAGGTTTCAAAAATAGCAGACATCGGATGATGGTATTCCTCAATTCGGAGTCCGTCCTGAGCTTCATAGGTGCACTTACTGAAGCAGCCCTCAGAATCACGAAGCTCTGCAAGCTTGGTCGCCTTTTCAGCAAGGGAATTTCTTCCCTTCATTCTTTCGGCCCACCGCTGCCGCTGATCCTCAAAGTGATGGAACAGCATTTTCTCTGGAGCAGATTCGCCGTAAAGTTGCCTTATACCCTGTAAAAGATTGAGGGTCAGGGACACCCCTGCCTGGGGGAATAATTCCTCACAGGCCTCGGTAAGCCGGTAAAGTTTCTCAGGGCGTCCGACTTGGGTGCGAGGTACTCGCCAAGTCTTTAAATACCCTTTTTTCTCAAGGTTGACGCAGTGCTGTTTGACTCCCATGTAGCTCATTTGGAGCTGCTTTGCTAACTCCGAGACCGCCATTCCGTCGGATCTCTTCAGTGCTTCAAGAATTTCGGCGTATGTGGGGCGTGCAATATCACGCAGTGCTTGTGAAAACATGTGTAAGACTCTTTGTTCCTATAGTTAAGATGCATTAACCGTAAAGATTACCGTTTTTTTGTCAACCGGCTTTTGACAAGTGCCGCTCGTCCCATAGTTTAGGGGTTTCTGATGTCAGACATTGATTACGACTCCGAGGTTTCCTTTGCCTCCGCAGCGCCGGGCTACTGGTCCACGCAGGGTGTTTCCGGTGAGGACTGGTCCAATCATCGTTGGCAGATGAGAAACCGGGTCGAGAGCTTGGAAGAGGTGGAAAGCTACCTCCAGTTGTCTGAGGATGAGCGTGCCGGAATTCTGCTCACTGGCACGAAATTGGCCTCAGCGGTTACCCCGCACTTCTTCAACTTGATAGAGGCGGACAATCCAGACTGCCCGATTCGCAGGCAAATTATCCCTCAGGTTGCAGAAACCTTTGAGGATCCGACGGAGATGGCCGACCCATGTGGCGAGGATAGCCACATGCCTGTGCCAGGTCTCGTTCATCGCTATCCAGACAGGGTTTTACTTCTCGTCATCGATCGCTGTGCCTCCTATTGCCGATATTGTACTCGCTCAAGAGTGGTTTCAGGGGTTGGTGAACAGCATCTGGAGACCAAACTGGAAGCTGCTTTCGAGTATCTTGAAAATACGCCGCAGGTGCGAGATGTCCTCCTCTCTGGCGGGGATCCCCTCCTTCTATCCGATAACAGGCTAAAGAGAATTCTTTCTCGTCTCCGAAGTATTGAGCACATTCAGTTCGTCAGGATTGGCAGTCGGATTCCAATCTTCCTTCCTCAGCGAATTACGCCTGCTCTGTGTGATATCCTACGGGAATTCCACCCGCTGTTCTTATCGGTTCATACCAATCACCCTCGGGAGCTAACCTGTGAAGTAAGGGATGCGCTTGGTCGTCTTGCTGATGCCGGTATCCCGCTCGGTAACCAGTCCGTTCTCCTCAAGGGGGTCAACGATAGCGTGGAAGTGCAGCGCGCCCTGGTTCACAAGCTCCTGCTCTGCAGGGTGAAACCCTATTATCTTTATCAGTGTGATCTCATCAAAGGGTCTGCTCACCTGCGCACTCCGATCAGGAAAGGCTTGGAGATTATTGAGGGGCTCCGGGGCCACACCACCGGGTATGCGATCCCACAATTCGTGATCGACGCGCCGGGGGGCGGCGGAAAAATTCCTCTCAATCCGGATTATGTCCTTAATAGCGACGAGGACAAAACTCTGCTGCGTAACTACGAGGGCAAGGAGTTCATGTATTCTGAAGGACAGGAACTGAGCAAGTTGCTGATGTGATTGAGGGGCTTCGGTAGATATTATCTTAAAAGAAGCATCGGCCGGCGGGTTGGAGCGGCGCGGAGACGTTTCAGCTTCCCAGATTATCTCGGATGCCTTATGGTTTGTCGAGGCCTCTCAATAGGGGCCCCTCTCTCCCGTGAATGACTTCGCCAAAGCCAAAATCCTCTTTGCGCTCGCGCTCGTTGCGGTTCTTTTCGCTATTCACTCGGTGGCGCGGGATTTCAGTCACGAGGGGATTTCCTTTTTCGGGGTCGTGGTGCAGTTCCGGTTTATTTATTTCATGATGCTCGGCCTCCTGGGCTGTGTGATCTATTTCTATGCGATTGATTTCATAACGGACAATCCTCTCGGGCTCGCTCATCGGGTTGGCAATCTGTTTTACGCTATCACCCTTCTTTTTCCTCCGGTGTTTGCGATTGTGTTCTTATCGATCAAGGTTGCCGAGGGTGTAGTTTGGATTTCAAGCTCCCCTCTCGCGGGAGAAATTTCCAAGTTGGCGATTGCCTTGATTGCCAGTGGGGCCGGCCTTTTGATTGCCAAGATTGCCTCTGCGACGCTGAACCTCAGGGATCGACAGCATACAGTCGATCGTCTCGCCTTTGAGTCGAGGGCGCACCTAAAGCGAGCGGAGGAGTTAATGGAGGCGGGTCATTATGATCTCGTGGCCCTCGAAGGATACCGCTGCGTAGAGAGTGTTCTGCAGCGCTCCCTGCTGAACGACAATGTTCACGTGCCAAGCACACGGCCTAACCAGCTCATTCCTACTGCCTCAAAGGCGGGGATCATTCCGGAGGATCTTGTGGGGATCTTCCACGAGCTGCGCATAGCCCGGAACCGGGCAGTGCACACAAGCGATCAGTTTTCAGGAAAAGATGCGTCATGGTTTCTTGCCACGACCAAGAAGATGGTTTCCTCGCTTCGGGCCTCAAGAAAGGCTGAGGAGATGAGCGCTTTTGTAGAGGTTGCCCCCTGCCCTGCAGCATCAGCAGTAGAGAATCATTCCGTCAGCGAATCAGCGAATGCCAAGGTAGCAGACGTAGCTGGCGTAACCGAGAAGAAGAATGACACCTTGCCTCCTCCCGAGAAGGCTATCCCGCCAGACGAAAGGGAATACCAGCAAAGTGAAGGCCAGCATTACCCCGAGGTCCCAGTTTTGTAGTTCGGAGGTTCGGCTCAGGGGTGAAATACTCGAGGTGAGTCCAACCACGCAAAGGACATTGAAAATGCAGGACCCTACTGCGTTGCCAAGAATGAGGTCTCCCTGTCGTCGTAATGCGGCCACGATTGAGGTCGCTAGCTCTGGTAAGGACGTGCCAAAGGCCACGATCGTCAAGGCGATGGTTGCTTCCGGGACATTAAAATGACGTGCGATGTTGCTTCCACCCAGCACTAACCGGTCCGCTCCAATCACGAGGGCCCCAATGCCAACGACGAGGAGTCCGATGTTAGCGAGGGTTCTCTTCCCTGAGGTCTTGAGGGGTTCCTCTTCATTTTCATCCTTCAGAGCTTGCTCACCTAGGCCACTCCTTCTCGCCTGACGCAAGCTGATTGCGGTATAGGCGATGACGGCTGCAAAGAGGCAAAGGCCCTCGAGTTGTTGAATTTTACCGTCAAGCAGGAGCAGGATAAATACAATGGAGATGATGAGCAGAAAGGGCATCTCTCTCTGAATGACCTGCCTATGGACCGACATGGGTCGGATTGCTGCCCCAACACCGAGAATGAGCGCGATATTGCAAATGTTGGACCCAACAACGTTTCCGAGAGCGATGTCGCCCTTGGGCGGATTCAGGAGATTTGCCTGCAGGCTGACCAGGAGCTCTGGCGCACTTGTTCCAAAGGCTACGACCGTAAGTCCCACCACCAAAGGGGATATCCCCATCATGAGAGAGATCTCCCGGGCCCCCTTAACAAGCCATTCTCCTCCAAGATAAAGAAGGGCCAGGCCAACGGTAAGCCAGAGACAGTCTGCGAAAAGGTCCACTTCGGGATACCCTGTAGGAACGTTCTCGAAACTCTACTCAAAAATCCCACGCGAATTCCATTTCACTTGTACGGCGGAAACGCTAATTCCCCGTCATGAAACAGCACCGTATCGCAATTCTTCCCGGAGACGGGATTGGCCCTGAAGTCATGGACGAGGCCCTCAAGGTCCTTCAGGTAACTGCTGAAAAACATAACTTTGAGATTGCGACTGAGGAGTTCCCGGTGGGAGGGGCGGCGCTCGATGCGACCGAAAACGCCACCCCGTTACCGCAGGAGACTCTGGAGGGATGCGAGAACGCATCCGCAATCTTGTTCGGGTCAGTCGGAGGCCCAAAGTGGGAGAATCTTCCGCCAGA
>Ga0115011_10003883_pt1 | contig 10126 bp, 5 predicted proteins | sample TroAtlMetagenome_2_FD_88705 | JGI IMG/M metagenome (GOLD analysis project Ga0115011, IMG submission 88705) | Marine eukaryotic phytoplankton communities from Atlantic Ocean - Tropical Atlantic ANT8 Metagenome | ecosystem: Environmental > Aquatic > Marine > Oceanic | place: Tropical Atlantic...
CCGAAGCCCATTTGGCCCTAGCCCGGAAGCATCAAAGAGTGCACAGCGAGGCCGAGAGTAGACGGGACGATGATGGGCGAGCGAAAGCGGAGGTCCTGCTCCAACACCATGCGATGGCTTTGCCCCGTCACCACGCCGCCCGGACGGGGTTCTTTACCTATCTCAAGGGTGACGGCGCCCTCACTCTGGTGACCGATCCCCCCGGCGCCGAGGTCTTCCTCGAGCGCTATGAGGTCTATCATCGACGCCTCATCGCCGTCCCCGTGGACAGTCTCGGCAAGACCCCCTTACACGAAGTGCCTCTTCCCATGGGGAGTTACCTCCTGCGGATTCAGGCAGAGGGCTGTGAGGCGATTCGGTACCCCATCTCCATCGAGCGCCTGGGCCACTGGGACGGCATTGCCCCGGGTGACGACGCACCGACCCCTATTTGGCTTCCCCCCAAAGGGCGGCTCGGGGCCGAGGACATCTATATTCCCGCCGGCTGGCACCGTGTGGGAGGCGATCCTGCGACGACTCGCTGCCTCGATACGGCGCGCCTGTGGACCGACGCCTTCGTCATGCGAAAATTCCCCGTCACCAACGCCGGCTATTTGGCCTTCGTCAACGATCTCCTCTCCGCCGGTCGGGAGGATGAGGCCTTGGAGTGGGTGCCGCGAGAGCGCGCGGGCGGGGCGGGAGAGCAAGGTGCCATGATCTACGGTCGGGGCGACGCAGGCTTTGCGCTCCAGGCTGACGCCGATGGTGACCTATGGGATCCTCGATGGCCCGTGGTGATGGTCGATTGGCACAGCGCCGACGCCTATAGTCGATGGCTCCGGGAAAAAACGGGATGGGCCTGGCGACTCCCCCACGAGGTCGAGTGGGAAAAGGCGGCCCGCGGCGTCGATGGTCGCTTCTATCCGTGGGGCGATTTCATGGATTCCGCGCGCGCCAGCATCCAAGACAGTCGCCAGGGGCCCCCACTTCCAGCCCCGGTCGATAGTTTCCCCCTGGATGTCTCCCCCTACGGCGTACGGGGTCAGGTTGGCAATGTATGCGACTGGGTAGGCAATCCAGACTGTAAGAGAAATGCCTACGGGGATAACCAACGCGTTGTGATTCGCACTGCCAATGAAGGTGACGGACACCGACGAGCAATGCGTGGTGGCTCTTGGAGTCAGACATTGTATTCCGTACGCCCTGCCCAGCGTGCCCGCAGCGGGAGCACCGGTCGCTACGCATTCGTCGGATTCCGCTGTGCGGTATCCATCGATGACGGCCCCAGGGAGAAATCATGAAACCAGCACGGTTCGATGACCAGGCGACGATGCCACGGTGTCCACGTCACAGCCGAACCGCGTTGGGAGTGGTCTTGTCCATCGCGCTCTTTACTCTGGGGGCGGCATGTGAAGACCCGCCTCCCCCCGTAGAATCTCCCTGCCCACGACAGACAGATGCGGGCTATGTGCGCACCGCTAACGATGGCGGGCTCGTTCAATTCTGGACGTCAACTGACCGTGCTGCCTGCCTTACTTTTCACCAAAAGCTCCCGGGAACCGCCGACCTTGGCGATAGTCTCGAAACCAGTTTGGTGGAAGCTGCGCTCCTCGAGTGGTCGTCCCAGGCGAGTGGCTGCGGCGCCGACATGTGTCTGCGCTTAGGCGAACCGGTCGGTGCCGACGCCATCTTTGGATTCACGCTAGACGGCCCCAACCGAAACGTCATCTCCGCCGTCCCGGATGCAGATTTGTGGCGACTTTTGGGAGAGCCCGAAGCCTCTCTCGCCGTCACGCTCACCACCTATGACCAATATGGCCGACTCCTCGACGCGGATATCGCGCTCAACGATGGTGGACACACCTTGAGCGATGACCCCAAGGCCAGTGAAGGCACCCTCGACTTCGCATCGACGATCCTGCACGAACTCGGGCACGCCCTAGGCTTCGCCCACAGCATCGATGATGAGGCCGTCATGTGGTTCGACCTGCGCCCCGGAGAGACCCGACGCGGTCTCAACGCGACGGATCGCGCAGGACTCTGTGAAGCCTATGGCTGTCGCTGACAGCCCCATCCAAACCGGACCGCCCGCCTATTGGGAAGAGGCAAAGAGCCACCTTCGCGCCGCCGACGAGATCCTCGCTGACCTCATCAATCGCTACGAGTCTCCGCCCCTGCGTTCGAAAGGACGACTCTTCGAGACCCTCGTGCACGCCGTTGTCGGCCAACAAATCTCGGCCCGCGCCGCGGACGCCATCTGGCAGAGATTGGTCTCCCTCATCGAAGACGTCAGTCCCGCCCCCCTCAGTGCCGTATCGAATGTCGCGCTCCGTGAGATCGGGCTCTCCGGCCGCAAAGTGGAATATCTTCGGGGACTGATCGATGAAGCGCCGATGTTGGCCAGCACCCCTTGGGCCCAACTCTCCGATGACCAAATCCGCAAGAGGCTCTGCGCTCTCCGCGGCATCGGGCCGTGGACCGCTGACATGCTCCTCATCTTTTGCTTTCTCCGGCCCGACATCTTGCCCCTGGGCGATATCGGTGTCGTTCGGGTAATGGAGCGCCTCTTCAATGACGGTAACGCGCTGAAGCCCAAGGCACTGGCGGCACTGGGCACCCGATGGGCGCCTTATCGAACGGTGGCTACGTGGTACCTCTGGCGAAGTCTCGACCCCGAACCCGTGGAATACTGAATTCACGGGCGGACAGTCCGGGCCCTCCCGCCGTGTGGTGTGGCCCCCTCAACGAGCGCCGTCGCGCCCCTCGACTAGCCTCGCCTGGTAACCTTCGGCGAAGACCCTATACTCGCCACGCAGGGGAAATGCACGCGCTGGAACGACAGGGCCCCCACATCGATGGCCCACGCTGCTGTCGCTTGGGGTATAATCGCCATGCGTGCTGCAAGATGAACTGGGGAGTAGCTGGATGACCTCGAGGCGATCGCTGATACCTGTCTTATTGGCGTTCTTTGCGATCGGGTGTGCCAATGGAATCGAACTCGATCCGCCGTCGGCAGCGCTCAACGCATCGGGCAAGGCTGACGGCGTCGGGGCCGAAAACGAGGGTCCGCCGGTCCCCGAACTCTCGAAGCGATACGCGCTCCTCTTCGACAGCACCATTAAGACCCAGCACGAAGATGGCAACGATCCCCCTGAGACCGTCCTCACCTCGATTCTTGCAGACGTCATCGTCGAGCAGCAGAGCGAGCGGATTTTGCTCAATATTCAGCCCTGCCAGGTCGTCCTGCCCACCCTCGACGGCCGGCAGCCCGAGGTGACCCCAGACGTCATCCAGCGCATCAAGTCAATCGTCGTCGAAGGCCGTCTGCGTCCCCAACCCGCATCGGATATGCCCACCCGGACAGAAACCACACCGGCAGCCGATCCCCTCCCCTCTGACGGTCTAGACGATGAGATGAAAGAGACCCAGACCGACGGGACGGATGCCATCGACACAGCCGCTGCGGGTCCATCCAATGCCGCCGCCACGGCTCAGTATGAACTCATGACGGAAATCGCTGCATTCGTGGGTGGTGCTCAGCTGGAGGTCCCGCTCAGCGATCCCCTTCCCGAAGATGATGACGACCCGCGACTCCACGACCTCGATGAGGACGGGCGCCCGGGCATTAGCATCCATATCGGCGGATTTAGCGCCTACGCCTCCTTTAGGTTGACGTTCGATATGCTCGGACACGTGGGAGACGGCGCGATCGAGGGCGAATCGATCTTCGAATTGGATAGCCAAATCGTAGGGGACAATATTCCATTCGTCGATGCGGCAAAACGCGCCCAGACTGCCGCCGAAGAGACAGTCATTCTCTCGCAATCGCACCGTTTTTCGATGACGCCAATGCCTGTGGATTTAAGCGTCTGCGGCTTCGAGCTTTGAACCAAGGCCACTCGGCGAGCTAGAAGCAGGGCGGGCGGTCCGCTTCGGGATCGGGAATATCCGTCGGCAAGATCTCTCTCAGATACAGGTAATTCTCGCGGCAGAAGATCTCGGGCCCTGAGCCGAAGAGTTCGGCTCTCTCCTTGAACGGGCGATTGAACCCACTGTCCATCAAGCGATTCGCCTCGTCTCCATTATTATGGAACTCGCCCCCGTCGGGATCGGCTAGGCCCAAGCTGTGGGCCACCTCGTGGGCCATAGTACCGCCCAATAGGTTGGCCAAAACAAAGACTGCACAACGGACCTGGGCTGCGCGCTCGGTCGCCGGGCACTCTTCTGCACTAATGACCGCCGGCACAGCCATCACCTCAGCCGCAGTGACCGGCGTGCCGGTGCCGGGCCTGACCGGATCGAAGATGGCATCGAATAAGATGGAGCGCCCGGGATGGGGGTCGATTCCAGGGGGCGGATGATTCGAAAAGCCAAAGAAGGACTCCAAGAAGATGCCCCCATAGCCGGGATACCCATCCTGCTGGGTGACCGCATGTACGCCACCGATCCGGTCATATAGCCGGAGATTCCCCGTGTCTTTGCCCGGTGAATTGTCATAGCCCATGAGCCCGAGCCCATTGGGATCTACACCCAAGACATCGATCTGCGAGAAAAGAGCGTAGTCAGTGGGGAGTTCGGTACGGAAGTCGACGCCAATCCCAGCAAAGAGCGCACGTGCTCGATCGAGTAGGTGCGTGCGCACCGTGGCTTCTGCAGCCTTCAGACCAAATCGGGCCAAGGTGTCGACATAGTTGTCGGTGAAATTCACATAGACGACCTGTCGAACGGGCCGGATTCGAAACGAGCCCATGATCGGTGGGGTGGTCACAGTCTGCCCATCCTTGGACAGTCTGAGCGTGAGCGCTGCATCGACCATCCCCGAGTCTTTACGCAAGTTGACGACTCCCCCGATAGGTCCATCTTCGGCGAGCACGTATCGAGCGCGGACGCCACTGTCGTAGTCGGTGACCAAAATGACGTCTAGAGGTGTCGGCTCTCCTCCTTTGTCGGACTGAAAGGTGCCCACTAGGGCCACCTGGGTCAGGCCCCCGTTCTCTCCGCCAATGAAGCCACTGCCGTAGAAATCGACATAGCCGCCCAGGGACGACCCTTCGAAATCCACATCGGCGAGATAAGATGGGTCTTGTTGGAGGGTCCACGCCTGGGACTCTGAACTCGTCTCCGAGCCATCTGCATGGGCGTTGATCAATTTGACCGAACCGACGAATTCACCGGCCTGAATCCCCAGCAAGGCGGTGGAGAGTACAAACGCACCATCTACCCGATTGATCGGATCCGTCACCTCGACGGGGACCCTGCGACCGGAGAACTCCTCCCCGACATCGAGACAACGACCGGCGGTGTTAGCCGTGAGAAAACAGCCTGACGCCTCCAGATAGGTCCTCCCCTCTCCATCTCCCAAGAGAAGATCCGAAGCCTTGACCAAAAGCCTCTGGTTGAGGCTCGCGTTGCCACTCATGAGGCTCGTAAAACGCGGGATCAACTGGCGCCGACAGGTCAGTTGGACGGCCAATGGTGCAGGTCGATGAATTTCATTGGTCCGAACCGAAGCCACTTCGACGGCGATGCGCCCATCGAAGGTGCCGTCACCGCCCGGACACAGGGCCTGGAATCGACTCTGATCGATCACAACTCGCAAGGCATCGCTCGAGACCACCTCTGCGAGAATTTGCACGCGAACAGCGGCCTCGCCGCCGATGCCGGAGAATGTGCCTTCCAGCCGGACCTGCGTCGTCCCCAATTGGCCAGTGACGAATCCAGCGCCGCTGATGACGAGCCCGGTTTTGGGGACCACCATTCGCGGATAAAATCCACTGACTGCGAGCTGCCCAGGCCAGTCCTCTTCCAGAAGACTCCCAGGCGGATCTGAGCACGAGAGGCCGCCGACGACCATCATGGCGCCCGCCACGAGGGGAAAAAGACGGGTGCGGGTCATGGCGAGAACGGGTCCACGTGAAAGCCGATGTGATAGCTATTGGTGGACCCCATGTGTCCAAACACGCGGATATAGTGTGGTCCTGTTGTCTCAGCCATGTAGTTCACCTCTTCGTCCGAGGTGGTGGTCACCCCCGAGGCGACAGCGATTTCGTCTGGGTTTTGCACGAGAACATCCAAATCGTCTTCGGGGAACTCGTGATCGAACAGCATGGTCACACTCAGCAGGTCCCCCTGGACCAGGTCAATGACATACCAATCCTGATCATCTTCGCAGATTTGCCCATTGGGCAACTCGTCCCCGGCGTTCACACGGGTCGCCTCGATGGCGCTGTCGTCGCCAGGCGTCTCGCGGGGGTCATCCAAGCAGCAGCGCCCCAACTCGATGGACATATCGTAGCCTGCGTTGATGCTGCCTTCGACCGACCAAACGTTGATGTAATAGATCCCGTCGTTCAGACAGGAGGAGAGTTCTTCGTTGTCAGTGACCGTCACGCTGCCTTGGAAAGTCACCCCGGCGTCGTCCTTCAATGACAAGTCGATATCCCCTTCTTCGTGGGAGAAGGAAAGACGGACGGTCAGCTCCGTCGAGTTGCCCACGAGGATCGGATAGAAGTCGTCATCGCTGATGACGCCATCACCGCAGAGCCTCAAGTTCCGATACGTCCCTGGATCGATATCCGTACCCACCTCCTCGATGGAGTCGTTCTCTTCGAAGGCATCGTCAATACACGCCGGAGCGGGGTCGGGGCCAGGTCCTGGACCCGGGCCGGGACCCGGTCCTGGGCCGGGATCTCCACCCCCTGTGCACTGCCCGGAATCGGGCAGACAAACCAATTCCTGCGTCCCATCTACAGTGGTCACCGGACGCCCTGAACACGAGGTGCCTCGCGGACAGCCGGCAAATGGGCACTCTATGGGCGTACGACCGCTCGGGTCGGCGCCGCCACTCGTCTGACAGTCATAAATGGATTCACTCGGATTCCATCCACACGACGGTCGGTCCTCACAATTGAGTTGCGTCACCCGACCCGCATTACAAAAGGAGAGAATATTGCCGTCACAACACCCGGTCTCGGTGAGACTCCCGCAAGAGTCCGGCGCCGACTGCGCGCATGCATCTACACAATAATTTCCACCCCCGACCCGAGCACAGAGGCCCGACTGGCAATCCGTGTCTCGAGTGCACTCCCCGCAGCTCGGCAGCCCCGCATCTCGCTCGGGGGCCGACACTTCCACGACGAATAGGCTGTTCTCGGGCAGGGTCGTGCGGTGATCGCAATTGCCACGCATATCATCATTGTCCGTGGCTTCGAGAAGGTAATAGAGGGTGCGAGTGACCCCCGCGTCGTCCATCTCGACGGGGCTTGGTACAGCGGCCTCGTAGGTCCCACTCGTGTCATCACCTCCGACTCTCCGCATTCCAACCGGCGTAAATCGGTCAAGGTCGATGCCCCGATTGGGACTCTGTGCCTGTAGGCTGTAGTAGAGCTTCGGATCGCCCGCTACCCCAATGTCATCGCTGATATCTGCGGTGAACGTAATGGCCCCTCGGGTCACGAGGGACTCTGGGGGCAAGTGCTGGATACGCGGTCCCTCCCCTTCACAGTCCTGGCCCAAGGTCCGCCGCAATACGATGGCGTACTTCTTTCGGGTGATGTGCCCATCTTGGTCGTCGGCGGCAAAATTGACCGTGTACTGGTCGGCTTTGGCGATCTGCTGCTCGGTGGGGCAAAACTCGAAGTCCCCTTTTGTCGGGCTCTTCATTTCGAATTCGTAGTTTTCTTCGATGGGGCGCTCCAACGCGATGCGCACCATGGGGGTGTCGGAGTCTTCGACTTCGACCTCCACCCGCACACACCGCTCCCGTCCCAAATCGAGGGTCTTCCCGGACCCCAGTGGCTTGAGAAAGACCGGGGCCGATTCCCCGGGGACGACATCTACATTGAAGAGGCCGGTCACGGTCCCTGCCCGCGTGGTCGCGCGGATTTCAATGACGTGTAGGCCGACATCGCTTCCCAGCGGCGTCCAGCGCATGAACGCCCCCGCGCCAAAAGGCGCGAAGGTTGGCGCACCGGGGCGCGTCATCAAATCGGGTACGCTCGTACTCGACGCTGTGAACTGAGGATTGGCGCCGCCGGTGTTCGTCACCACCAGTTCCACTTGCAGTTCGGCACCCACCGCAACGGTCTGATCAGAAACCGGCTGCAGGGCCATATTCGTCACCCCGTCCTCGGCACAACTCCAGGACACGAGCCCCCCAAAGAGGGTCAGGAGCGCCAGGGCTCTCCTCATTGACGATTGCGGACCGAGCATGAATCACCTCCACTCTCAACGACCAGGCACTCATATCATGCACCTCAGAGGCGGTTCATCGAAAGATTCCGACGATTGATTGATGACGCGTGTCTCGTCGTCGCCGCTGGCCATACGTAACTACGCGCGCGCGAGGCAGGCGGGTCACGGTGTTTTTTTCAAAAAAGATCGGGCCATTTTTCGACGCCGAACAGGCCGAAATTCAGGAAATGCGGAACTTGAGTGTTTTTTTTCGTTTTTTTTTCTGTCTTCAGAGCTCGAAAACGCATGTCAAAAATTCAAACCACTAGTCATCGCAGGGAAAGACAACGGTCGTTTCGATGGGTCTCTACTTATCCGTCGAGCTTATCTTTGCGACGGCGAGATTACCTTGCCGACTTATCGTAACCCCTCATTTTTTTTCTCATTTTTTTTCTAAAGTCATCCTAGGAACCGACGATGACTGTGGTGAGCCAACAGGAAACAAAATCAAAATTCTGGGTCACGGGGGTGAGTCAGAGTTTCGACAGGAGCTGAATTTAAAGCGCTCGAAAAACCACGCGGGGTGCGAGGTTTCAGAGCACGATCCAGGTCCCACCAGATAGGTGTGTCTTGGGTCAACGAAGCGTGTGCACGGGGTGTGCGTCACGTGGGTTTATAGAGTTAGAAATCCTCCCACCAAAACGCATAGATGGGTCTGTGTAGGGGGGTCGGGGTTACCAAGGTAGGTGACTCCGGAGGCGTTCGTTTTACGTCGTCTCGAATCGATTCAAGGAGCGAATTACATGGCCCTTTTTGTGAATACGAACGTTGCGTCGTTGAACGCGCAGCGTGCCCTCGGTAAGTCTGCAGGCGAGCATCAGCGCTCTTTCCAGCGTCTGGCGTCGGGTGTGGGCAGTAAAACCGTTGAAGGTGAGACTGGTCTCGATATCAGCACTCGTCTTCAGGCACAGATCAGCGGCATGAATAGTGCCGTGCGTAAGACCAATGACGGTATCTCCTTGACCCAAACGGTCGAGGGCGCCCTCGGTGAGACGGGTAAGATCCTTAATCGGATGCACGCTCTGACTCTGCAGGCCGCTGACGGTACGACGACACAACGTGAGCGTGACTCGATCCAACACCAGGTCGACGCGCTGATCGACGAGATTGACCGCATCGCGGGCACCACCACCTTCAATAACCAGAAGGTGCTGAGCGGTGGCTTTAGCGGCGCACACTTTCACGTCGGCAGCGGGGAGTCTCGGGAGACGATCCGAGTCAACATCAAAGACACCCGCGCCGATGCGTTGGGCCAGCGTGCGCTCTATCAAAGCGCGAGCCAGGTCCCCGTTGAAGGCGAGGAGCAACGTCTGCTGAACGGTGACGTCGTCATCAACGGCATGGCCATTCGTGAGACCGTCTCGCAAGACGACGTGCTCTCGACCGTGGACAACGCCGGATCGGCAGTGGCAAAGGCTGCTGCCATCAACGACGCAGCGGAGCACACGGGCGTCAAAGCCACGGCTTTGTCTACCGTCTTCGCTGGCACCCAAGCTGTCGCTGCGACGGATCTCGATGATGGCAATGCGCTCAAGATTAATGGCATGGAGCTCACGGGCTTCCAGGTCGAAGAACATGACGCGTCCGAAATTCTCGTCAGCCAAATCAATGCCATCTCGGAAGAGACGGGCGTTGTGGCTCGACTCGATGACAACAATCGCCTGGTCCTAGAGGCCACGGATGGTCGTAACATCGAGGTCGCAGTCAGCGGCAGCGCGACGAAGTTGGGTGTATTAGCCGCCGCCGGGAGCAAAGTTGCCGGTGGTCAGGTAGCCCTCCAGTCTGATGAGGCATTCTCCCTCGAAGGAGAAGGACTCGCCAAGCTGGGGCATACCGACGAAGAGAACGCCAAAAGCGTCTCCGTCAGTGCCGAGGGTGCTCTGTCACGGATTGATGTCTCTCGCCGAAAGGGGGC
>Ga0115011_10003884_pt1 | contig 10126 bp, 14 predicted proteins | sample TroAtlMetagenome_2_FD_88705 | JGI IMG/M metagenome (GOLD analysis project Ga0115011, IMG submission 88705) | Marine eukaryotic phytoplankton communities from Atlantic Ocean - Tropical Atlantic ANT8 Metagenome | ecosystem: Environmental > Aquatic > Marine > Oceanic | place: Tropical Atlantic...
ATAGACTTATGAAGTCTGGTAGGATAAATAAAGTAATAAAACTCTCTATTTCTTAGAGTTAACCTTCTTATATAAATCGTCTAAATCTTCTTCCAAAGCTATAATACGCTCTGCAAGAAGATGATGTTTTTCAAACCATTTTTCTTCTTGTTTGATTATGTCAAGGCCAATTTTTTCTTCCAAGTACATATCCAGTTTTAGAATTTTAGGATGATTCTTAACATATGGAATTTTCAGAAGAACTCTGAATACTGTCATTAGTATTTGAAACATTACTTGTTAACTACTCCAATGTTGTATTTTGGTATAAGTTCCCACTCACCTTTCTCTTTGTAAGGTAGAACTTTAATTTGAGACATTGGTGCAATTGGGTCTTTGTGATTACTAGATAACACTTTAAGCAATCCCCATTCTTCTAATAGGTTTGCAATAGCATTTCTTCTTCCGATATCTGAGTCGATAAGAGAACTATCTTTACCATCTAGTAAGAATAGCTCTTTAAAGTGAACAAGGTAGTATTTACCTCGTTTATGTAATATGTGGCAAGATTGGTAAAGTATCTTTTCTTTTCTGGATGCAACACCGATTCGTGTTAGTGTTTCTTTGATTTTTAGAAAATCATCCTGTTCTTTTAACTCTACCTCTACCATGTTGGAGAGGTCATAGTCCATTACTGTCTCCCACCTGTTTTCATTCTCTCTTTCATTTTCTTTATTTCCTTTGCAGTAAGAATGTTGTAGTATTCCTCTGCTTTGGTCATTGAACAATCATAATATTTTGCAATGACTTTCATGTCTTCCAATACTCTTGGTTTACTCCATTTAGCAAACCTTTTTCTTTTTCTTAAAGTATTTAGGAAATAATGAAATTGAAGAGCCGAATCTAGATGAGATTTGGAGTTCATTTCGTTTACATACATTATACAATCTTGATGATATGATAATGATTTGTTTGTGAGATATGGAGAATATGATTTATTTGCAACATCATCTACCATGATATCTTTCTTGGTAAAGGTTACTGCATTTACGAAATCAAAGGGATTCATATATTTTATTCTCCAAAGTTTTACTATCTTCTTGAGTATTATTTTCTACTATATCTATTTTACCAAGAAGATTCATATTCGTCAAGATATTATTTATCTGGCTTCTTCTTCCTTTCAACCAGACCTCTGATTGGGTATCTCCTCTTTGTTTGTGTCTTTGGTGTTCTATATCAGAATCACAAGTGAGAACATAAACAGTTGCATCATAGTTATCAACTAACCATTCAATGTCTTGTCCTCTAAAATATCTATCCCCTTCAATTAGAATGTGTTTATATTTGGGTTGAACCATAGTTATAAACTCTCTAAACTGTGGTATAGAACCATGGGATAGTTTATCAGTACCACCAAAAGTTTCTCCTTCTGGATACTGTCCAAGAACTAATATGTCATCATGTTCTTGACACTTAAAAAGTTTCATAGGTTCTATTAGTTTTGGTTTAGGTAAATGAGAAAGCAACCCTCTCATGAGGGTTGACTTTCCACTACATGGTATTCCACCAATTAAAGTTATCATATTAACCTTGAGAGTTTTTCCACTCTCTATAGTCAAAACCACCAGCTAAAGGGCCTTTCGTCTTAATCCCATGATGTAGGTTAAACAAAGTGCCATTACTTAAAATACCCTTTTCTCTTTGATTACCATTTTCATCAATTGATTTGTCTTGAGGAAGAAATCCACCCCAAACAAATACATCATCATACTTCCAGTCTACATCCCAATCACCATAGGCCTTCTTTGGATTTGCCATGGACATGGCCATATCTCCCAATCTTGTTTCACATTCTTTGAGAAAGAACTCATAATGCTCTTTACAAGCTAGTCTATCTGACATAAGAGTTTCAGAAGTTGGATTTTGAACATAACCAAACAACCATATTGGTTTTCTGTATTGTCGGAAATACTTTGCACCATCCCACATAATCCTATGAAGACTATTTGTAGATTCAAATGCATATCCTATATCCATAGTTGGATTATCATCTGATTGTAATCCTTTATCACCAGCCCATGGCATACCCAGACTATGTAATAACTTATTTGCACTTGTTCCATCTAATGAAACTAAAGATTTAGTTTTTCCTCTTTGTAATCTAAACTTATAAAGAAGACAGCCTTTTTTAACCTTTTTACCAATTTGGACACCATTGTCATCTAAAACTGGAACATAGTCTGCAACTTCTTCTCTACTTCTTTGCATTACACCATCTTCATTTTTAACTATTTCAGTTAAAAATTTTATGATTGCTTTATCATCTTCTGGTGCAACATCTGTTGTATCAAACCACTCAACAGCACCTTTGACATAATCAACATCTTTGTTCTTTGCGCCAGGCAAATGATTATTGTTATCTTGATACTTGTAAAGTATATTTTGAGTTACATTAGAAGATGGTTCATATACATCAATAATGATATATCTCCAACCTAATCTATCTCTTACAGTTGTAAGTCTGTTAAATCCTCTACGAAGTACATACTTTCCTTTGACACTTTTTGAAGGTTCAACTGATAATGGTCTTTGGTCATGTAACCAACCATTGTATCTAAAAGAAGGCGTTAAATCATTTACATTTGAAATGACATTAATTTGCTCTCTAGGTTGATAAGATTCATCGTCAGTTCCTTCTTTAATCTCAATAATATTATCGACTGAGGTGACGATTCTCTTTACAAAGGTTTGTCCTTGATTATTAAGGACAGGTGGACATAATTTTTTTGAAAGAGATATGTCGAAGTCTCTTTTTAAACCTGCGAATGCAGATTGTTTTAAAGCTAAATTGCTCATATTTTACTCCTATTGGGACACAATCCCAATGATTATTGTAATTAACAAGACAACCACGAGTTGTCTTACCATAGTATTTAGGAAAGAAAAGATTCTAAACTCCCCTTTTCCTCATACTTACTTGCATGTGGCCCAATAGGTTTTTCTGATTTACCAGCTTGTCCTTTAGTTGCAACATGTTCATCACAATATGCAACACATGACAATCTAATACCATCACCTGTTATTGGAGTTACCCCATGCAATTCATTTGAGTCTGCAATTAAAACATCACCATCGTCAGCTTCAATTGCAATCCCATATCTTGGGAAACATAGATATGCACCCCCAAAATTTCCGATTCGAAAAACACACATTGTGGTTAATCCGAATTCTAAATCTTTACCATCAACATGAGCAGACATCTTTGCTGTCCCCTCACTTGAGTATTTGTTTGCAGATAAAGCTGTAATTGGAGCTCCACCTATATGATATTTCTCTTCAATACATTCATCTGCAAAGTTTCTTTGTAGTTTCCATACTTCTGGAACACCTTTCTTTAATGCTTTCTCATTTTGTACTGCAATGTTTTTTAGTATTTCGTACTTAGGTTGGTTTGATTTCTTTTCCATCCAACCACTTGCACCAATCATTCCAGTGAACCTACCTCTCTTATATCCTATCAATACAGAATGTATTGCATTTGCAGATGCAATTCTATTAAACTCACCATTCTTTTTAAGTGGATAATATGAGTTTGGTGTTCTTAGTACATAATCTTTACCTTCTATCAATCCTTGTTTTTCCATTGCCCGTGGGTCGATTGGCCCAGCTGCATTTGCTCTCATAGTAGATACATCATCTATAGAGTATAAAGTGTCTTTTACTTGTTGGTAAGTGTCACCTTGGTAAGCATTCTTTACAATACATGCAAGAATAGGTTTATCAAACAATGAACCACTTGGTTTATGTATTTTTATGATATCATCTTCTACTCCAATAGAAGATACAACAGTATCGTAAGAGGTTTCATCCAACCACTTACCATTCCATTTATCGAATGTTTCTTTAAATCCTAAGTCTGTTTTTGCAGTGAGTTCCATGGTTCTAAGATTTGTTTCTTTATCTCCTCTACTATGTAGTACAACTGTAATGGTGCAACCATTAATCCTATTCTTGCACCTTTATCGTTGTAGTCCCCAGTCATCTTATAATCATTTGGTAATGTCATAAGTCTGACCATTTCTTTTGGTGTGTATATCCTCTTACCACTATAATGGAAGTGATTACCACCCATAAATTTTGGTTGACATCCTTGTTCTGTTAAGGAATGTGCTGGAAGATGTTTTGGAACAATCCTTGACATATAGTAAGAATGTTTTTCATCTTCTGGTTTTAAGTGACCATTTTTAATTTGTTCTTGAAACCAAGGTTTAACAATATCATCACCTATTGATATATAAGGTCTATTACCCATTTGGTCTCTAACACCATCTAATCCTTTGCAAGGGCCACAATGTGCAAGGTCTGGGTCTGGATGTGTTTCAAATCCATTTACCCAATGTGATTTTGATGAGTCGTTCATTGCATCTACAAGGTATTCTGCATCTTTGATATTTTCTTCATCATCTATCAAGTCATCTATAGCTTCACCTATTGATACTCTTTGACTTGTTGGTTCTGGAAACAATCCACTTAAACACATAAAAGGTAAACCAATTGTATCTAATACATCATCCCTAACTGCAATTATAAACACTCTTTCCCTCTTCTGAGGTACTCCATGTTCATGTCCTTTCATAATCTTCCAAGTAACTGAGTATCCTATCTTTTCAAAGTCTACAATCATCTTGTTAAGATGGTCTCTTGCATAATCCATTGATAGACCTTTTACATTTTCACATACAATAACTTTAGGCATCATTTCTTCTGCGATTCTTATTTGTTCCCAAGTAAGGTCTTCGATGTTTTGTTGTTTCATTCCATATGCCATCTTCTCTTGATTCCACCCTTCTCTTTTAGAACCAGCCATAGAGAAAGGTGGACATGGTGGTGAACCATCTAAAATATCTAATTCATATTTTTGAATACCAGTCATTTCCATAATGTTCTTACCAGTAACTTCTTTGATGTCTTTACATTCATGAACTGTGTTAGGGAAGTTTGCAAGATAAGTATCAACATGAATTTGTTGAAACTCATTCATATATCTTACATCACCACCAGCAAGTTTATATGCACACGATGAACCACCACCGCCTGCAAAGAATGTGATGTAATCAAATTTCTTTTTTTCTGATTCGTATTTTAAATCATCTAATGTATATTGAAAATAACTCATTTGCCTTCTGCCCATATATCTGGAAATGGTAATGCTTGATACATCTTACCATCTAAACTCCAATCGTAATCTGTTTCTTCTTCACCAAAATAAATTGATTCTGGAAATATATCAAATGCAATTGTCACTCTTGGTTTTTCTTCTGTCCAAGGAGACGATGCGTGTTCGTATCCACTTGCAGAGTATATCAACATATCATTATAGTCTTGATGGACAACCCACTCACTCTCTGGTTGTTTTGGGCCTATTCTATAAGTGGTTGTAGATGGTTCTACATTTGCACAATAGAATCCATGATAAATGTGTGGATGCAGATGTTCTATATGTTTATGAAAAGGTATGTGGTCATATTTACTCTTGTTATAAACATTAAACCATCCATGTATATAGTATGATTGTTCTGCTTCTCTTACTTGAGGATTAGAATAGAAAAATTTATTCAGGCTCCAATAGATATCTGCAAATGGTCTTAGTCCAAATGTAAATGGATTGTAAGTAGCAAACTCTTGACTATCTTTTGTATCTAAATCAAATTGATGTTCGTGTTCCATGTCTGACATGTCTGCACCTTCTTTAGATGCACGAACATATGCACGAAGATTATCACTAAATTGATTTGGTGTTGCAATTCCATCTTCATCATGTGCAAAGTATGGATGGTTTTCATGTTCTATACACCAATCAGTAATAAACTCATGGTCTATTCCACAATCCTTTTGGATAAAAAAATCAGAACTCTTTAGTGCCACTTCTATCCTCATATTCTAAACAGACAATTACTTTGTCTTCTTTTCTAACTCCACTACTATACAAATGTTGATACATTGCATCTGCACCTTTTTTGATACCAGCTTTCTCACCATGCCAATACGAACCTATTATACAGATTGATGTCACCAATAATACAACTATATCTATACCAAACATATTACCACAATGCCCATAATGTAACTACTACAACTGTTAATACTAACCACTGTTCTACTTCCATCTACATTCCATCATCAATTCTGTTAAACATGCAACGATGTTTACTTCTTGGTCAACCACGAATGCCGATTTATAACTGTAGTCTGCAATAATAATTACAGCCTGTGGAATACTTTGTGGTTCAAGTACATCATATAATTTATCATATATTTTTCTGAATAATCTTACTGGGTCATTATCAACATTTTGTGCAACCCATTTTCTCATATCAGTGAATCTTTTTGTTTTGATGTGTCCCAATAATTCTGCAACACTTTCGTCTGCAATATTAGATAAGATACCTACATCTATACTACCACTTACTCCATACCTTTGTAGTTCATTAATAGTTCTACGAAAGTCTGGAAAGTATTTCATTACCAGTTCTTGTAAGACTTCTGAATTATATTTTACACCTTCATCATCAAGTATCATCATGAGTCTTGCCATGAATACAGATGCAAGTCTTGGTCGTTCACTAGGTGGTATCTTGAAATCAATAACAGTACATCTTGAATGCAAAGGTGGGATTAATCTGTTTTTATAATTACATGTAAATATAAATCTACAGTTCTTATGAAACTCTTCTATGAATCCACGAAGTGCTGGTTGTGTTGATTGTGCATTCAGATAGTCAGCCTCATCAAGGATAACTACTTTGTTTCCACCTTGTAGTGAAACTGTAGATGCAAAGTTTTTGATTTTAGTTCTAAGAACATCGATTCCAGATTCTTCTGAACCATTGATTAAGATATAATCACAATTATGCATTTCACATAATGCTTTTGCAATTGTGGTTTTACCAGTACCAGCAGTACCAGTAAGAATCATGTTTGGTATTTCACCTTTGATATCAAAGAATGTTTGTTTGATATCAGCTGGAAGGACACAATCCTCTATTGTTCTTGGTCGATACTTCTCAACCCATAAAAATTCATCACTCATATATTCACCATTTCATTATAAAGATGACTCATAATCCCACCATTATGAACCGAGTTCAACCCCAGAGAGAGAACAGTTGAACACCCTTGGATACCAATGTCTAGTACCTACAGAAGTATTTATCACGAACCAAATACTGAATCTGGTTCTAGTGCAATAAAATACTCAAGTCCTTTTGTTTTTGCAACGAATTGAGAAAGACCTTTAGATGAAACATACACTGTATATTCATCATCAACAATCTTAATGTTTTCCATTTTAAAGTTCATTGCATATGTTTGTCCATCACCATCCATGACAACTTCACTAAACTGATTACTTGATGGATTCTTCTTATCTTTAACAGTCAATGTAACAACTGTTCCATTACTTTCCAGAACTAAATCTGGTAAAGATAATACTGCACTTGCTTTCTTTAACTTAGATAACAAGTTATCATCAATATCAAATACAACTTCTGGATTCGGCATTGTCAATTCTTTCTCTGGTGGAGAAATAATCATTGATGCATCTGCATAGTTGTAGGTTGCACTTGCACCACCACCACTAATGTTTACAGACTTTTCACCAAATTCAAACTCTGCATCATTACCTAATAATGATATTGTTGCAAGAAACTCTGGAAGGTCATATACTGAAAACTCACTTGTAAAGTTGTCAGATAGTGTTGCCCTACCAAAGATATTTTTCATTGGAGAGATTGTTTTAATCTCATTCCCAGTTTGTACTGTAATACCATTATTGATACTACTAAAGTTTGTTAGAACTTCTAATGTACTTTCACTAATTTTCATAATATACTCCTACGATTTATGCTCTATGTCGTGAACATATAGAGCGAATAATGCATAATGCAAAACTTTCATTAAGTCTGCACGATTGTATCCATTCTTTTTGCCATACCTTTGTGCGTACTTTAAAATGTTACCCATGCAGAAACCTTCTCCATGACCACCATCAATAATAAATTCTGTTGCTTGATACTTGTTCTGTGAGTAATGTTGGTCGTATGTTTTATTAACATAATCTATCAACTGACTGATATACTCATCTTCATTGTATTTGTAATCAATACCATTTATGTTTGTTTTTTCATTCATAATACTATTATCTCACAGAACTTGTATTTGTCAAGAAACAAGAGAACCCATCTTCATTGCATCTTCTAAAGATACTGATTCAGATTGAATACCAAATACTGGGTCTTTTGTAACTCTAACTACCATTCTAATGTCTTCATTACTGTGTTGTGGATAACAACCTAAGATGATTACATTTTCCAGATTCTTTTTCTTCATCCCAACTTTTCTAAAGTTATCATATGCAAGTTGAGCTGAGGATTTTAAGTTAGTATTGTAAAGTGCATTTGCTCTTTTTTCATTTAGGGTTTCTTCTGAAATTGCAAAGTCACTATTGTTTACTTTCAACATAAGATAAATTTTGTTATCTGAATTTGCAACTTCTACAATTGAATCAAATAAATATCTGTCAATCATTCCTATTTCTACAGTTCTGATATTATCTTGATTGATACCAATCTCACCTCTTATCTTTTGTTCTTCTGAATCAGATGAAAGAGTTTTAAACATTCCTTCAATTGTACCTTCTGAAAGTTTTTCTTGTATTTGTTTTAAACAAGTTTTTTTAGAACTATCTGAAATGTTATGTTTATAAGATTGTATGAAATTGAAACATTTATTTTTTGAATAAGTTGTTTTTGTTGAATCAAACATATCAACATAGTCTGGTTCATCTACAATAATTTTATAAAGTTTTGCAGATAACTCTTTTGTTGTCATTGCAAAAGCTGGTGGATGGTCATTACTATTTGTAGATATCATATCATAAATGACATAATCCTCTTTGTTATTTTCATAATCTAAAAGTAAACCATCACAAATCATTTGTGATAAAGCAAGTCTTTCGAATGCACTAAATCTATGGTCTCCAGCTGCTAAGACACCTAGTTGACCATTTGTATCAGAAGGTTTCATTACTCTGATTGGTACTGGTACATTATAAAGATATCCACCCAAAAGAGAATTCATAACTGCTTTGACTCTTGCATCTGTAGCTGAGTTACCTTTTGATTGTTTATTCTCAATATGTGCTGGTTTGATTTTATCTAAATCACATTTTTGTCTTTCTAATATTTTGTTTTCAATATTATAAGATTGTGATATTTGATTAGTTGATTTTGCTTCTTTCTCAATTTTCTTTAAGAATTTTTTGTAAGAAGAGATTGGATACTCTGAAAGAGATTTTTCCAGAGATAAGTTTTGAAGGTCTACACCTTTAGTATTTACTACCATTTTTATTTCCTCGTTAAGTGACTAGGAACATTGACAGTTAAGTCGTTCTTTGTCATGACTTCCCATGGTAACTTTCGTAATAGGGTTGTCGTTACTGTAGTAGAATTATTTCTACCACTTATATTTATAATACCATGAAACTCTATATTGTCAACTACCATTTTTCTAAATTGACACCTCTAGTATTGAATGTTCCCTTTGCTCTAGATTCTCTGTAATCAAATGGAACACTAACACTAAATGGGTCTGATATTCCAGTACCAACCCACTCAGCAGTATTATAAATTGTAGATGGGTTTACATGGTCTAGATATTTGTCAACCCACATATCATTCTTTTCACACCACTCTTCAATCTCTTCATATGTACCATATACAAGTGTTCCCATCTTGTAGGAACTACCATCTGCATGTAGTACTTTTGCAATTTCTTGATGTGTTATACAGTTCGATGTCATTTATAAAATATATGTTGATTAATGGTTACAGTTTCGTTTAATGAATCTGCCCAGTATGGATTTACATATACAGAATGATAATGTGTTGCACCTTCTGTAATGTCTCCATATGCACCTTGTATGATATTCCTTGCAAGAGTCAAACATTGTACCCAAGTTTTTGAATCCTCTGGGTCGTCTGACTTACCATCACAAAACCAACTGAATTGACATTGATGTCTAACAGGCATCATATTACCTTTCCAGTTTTCTTTCCATTTTGCTTGGTAAACAACACCACAAATA
>Ga0115011_10003885_pt1 | contig 10126 bp, 11 predicted proteins | sample TroAtlMetagenome_2_FD_88705 | JGI IMG/M metagenome (GOLD analysis project Ga0115011, IMG submission 88705) | Marine eukaryotic phytoplankton communities from Atlantic Ocean - Tropical Atlantic ANT8 Metagenome | ecosystem: Environmental > Aquatic > Marine > Oceanic | place: Tropical Atlantic...
AACTTGGTCATAACTCCGGCAGGCCGGATTTCCATTTGGTGTCGAGAGTGTGGTGGCATAACAGATTGCACCACTCGGGTTTGCACTTGCGCTCATTGTGGTCGATACACACCAGTCGAGGGGGTATTCGAATGAGTATTCCAACTTGGTTAGCAGGACCATTGGTGGTCTTTACAGGACCGATAGCGATAATCTTCATCTTGGGATTCATCACCGGACGAATAACAATCCGCGACTAAGATGCGGGAGCGTCATTCATAAGGGTGGGCTGACCCCTTCGATGTATGAGCATCACGCCAAACAGCGTCGTATCTCGGTCTGGCATTATCCGTGCTGAGTCGAGTTCACTTTCAACCGCACTAAGACGAGCAATTCTGGACAGTCCATCAAACCCCGTAAAGGCGCTTGTGACGAAGGACGGACTCAGCATTTGGACGCACGATATTGCGAAGACAATTCAACTGATAATGACCGACGCTCAGATTAACGGACTGAAAGTAAAGGACGACGAACCAGTATTGATGCTGATTGACCCCGAGTCAATGGCCAGCCTTCTGGACACGAAGTTCCCGAACGAGATGGTCAAAATAACAATCGAACCAAATCAACCAATCAAGGTTGAGTCAAGGACAGGAGGGAATGTCGTATATCATCCAGCCGATGAGGACGACTGCTTCATCGTCCCCGACCATTGGATTATGCCGAAGGATGGCGACGGGTGGTTCACCATTCCGATGTTGAACGGAGAACCTTGCACGACGAAGGTCGTTCTGACCAAACAGGAAATGAGTCGAGGACTTGTGGATATGCAGGTCGCTGGCGCACCTTATGTCTCGTATGACTTCACGCCGTCCGGTTCGACTTGTTCATCCGGCCATTGGGGCTCTAAGTCAAACCGCTCTCACTCACCAGTCGATGCTACAGTCACGGGTGGAACAATCTCGCTCAACTTCACCGAAAACTTGGGTCGGATTCTGGGTCGGCTTGACGGCGACAATTACGTTATCCAGAAGAACGACAAAACTCCATTTGTAATAATCGAGAGTGGTTCAACCGTAGTGGTTGCCACCGAGGCGCAAAGGGAGGTCTGAGATTTTGTATGACCCAAACCGAGGACGTTACAATCGAGAGGTAGCCGAACAGGCCCTCGGAATTGACGAGGAACAGGGAGAAGCAATCCGCCTTGCAGTAGCCGTCGATTTGATATGCGCTCATTGTGGTATCACGGATGACCAAATCGAACTCGCCTACGATGCCCGCCTAAAGAACAAACTTGCAGATGTGCGAGATGCGTTCAAGGACCTCGTTGGTGAAGAGGATGAGATTTGACGCAGGTCAGATGGAACGACTTCTCCATCATCTCGGCTTCGACCATTACCCACGCGCAATAGGAAACCCTCGTCAAGAGTTCGTTCACACGACAGATGAGATTTACCCCAAATTGAAAAAGTGGGATGGTAACGAATCTTGCTTCATCTCAACCGCAGGTTACGACAATATCGTCCATGAAGTAGGGGGGAAGAAGGCCCCGAGGACGGTTGTCCATGAGATGACGTTCTTCGATTTCGACCACGAGACAAAACCGGAGAATGCGTTCGCTGATGCGCAACGCCTATCTCAGTTCTTACGGAAGATGGACATAGCACATTGGGTTCAGTATTCTGGGTCGAAGGGTTATCATCTCTTCATTCTCCACAAACCTACTCGGTTCAAGTTCGAACATACGGATGGTTCAGCGGACGCTCTCAAGACTCTCATCAATCAGACTCAGACTCACCTTTCGAAAACGCTTGGTCTGAATACGCTCGACGAACAGACGACGGGGGACCCGAAGAGGCTTTGTCGAATTCCATTCACTCGCCATGTGAACAGGTTCGGAGATGCTTCGGGTCGAATGGCTCTTCCTGTGGAAGTGGAAAAACTTGACGAAATCTCACACGAGGACGTTGAGAAGTCAGCCTATCGAGCCCAATACTTTCTTCCAGATATACCCGGTAGGAAAATTTCCCTTGCGGAGTTTATCGAAGAACTCGGGATTGAACTTCACCGACCGGAAACTCAGATTCGGGATATTATCGGAGTGGATTACGAAACATACGGCGGGGCAGATGTGTTCATGTCGAGTCTGAATTACCGATGCCCCGGCGTCGTGAACGAACTCAAGAGAAGGAACCCACCACATAACGCAAGGGTTTTCAGCGCTCTCTTCGCAAAACAATTAGGATATTCGCCGGACAAGTTTGAGGAAGTCTGGCAAGAGATGGGACAGACTGTCGGGTATGTGGACCTCCACAATACCGAACATCGACTGTATCAAATCTCAACTCTCTTCGATAATCCTCGCTATCGCTCATTCCCAAATTGCACGACGCTCAAGAAAAAGGGGTGTTGCATCGGAGAAACTTGTCCACGCTGGAAAGCGTTTATGGGGGTGGGGGAGCAGGCTCCTACAATCAAGAGGAAATGGAGGAAGAAACGTGCCAGCGAATAAGAAACCCAGATTTGAAAAGATAATCACGACGATTGAAACCCTTGTCGAGTGGGAGCAAGGGACTCCGAACCTCGGTGAGATGTTGGGAATGTTTCGATTTTTGTCGCAAAAACTTGAGGAAGAATCCAGCAAGGGTGAGATATTGAGCCCAATAGACTTCTATGATGTGCGACAGCGAATCGGTGAGAGAATTCTGAACGAAATGATGACTCGTCATCGGCGAGTGGACCACAGGGAACATTGGACGATGCTCGGTTATCTCGGAGAATTGGGATTCGAAGTTGTCCACCTTGATACGGGCGAGGGCGACATGAATACTCGTCGGGTCGCAATCGAAAGGAAGGAGGATGATTTGGTCCCAAGTCTTTTTGACGACAGGCGACTGAGGCAATTGAGCGCCATGCGCGAAGAGGCTGAGTTCTCGTATCTCGTCGTAACGAAATCCTATGAGGAAATCAAGAAGGGATTACAGGAGCGCCAAGTTTCGGATAAGATTCTCACAAGTTTCATCGCCAGCCTGTGCGCCGTCGGCTATCCACCGGTCTTCATCGGAGACAGATACGATGCCGCTCAAGTTATTCATTCCATAGTTGGAAAGATTGAGGACGACAATCATCGTCTGTATATTCCACGACCAAAGGGCGCAAGCCCGAATGCGTTTAGGGATGCGATGATTGAAGCGCTCCCCAGAATCGGAACCAAGACAAGGCGCAAACTCGTCAAAGAGTTCGGCTCCATCTCCGGCCTATGCGAAGCGTCAGTCGAGGATATTGCGGCTATTGAGGGAATCGGTAAAGCAACCGCTGAGAAGATTCACAAATGTCTTCATCAAAAGAATGGGAAATGAATTCTGGGAAGAGGATTACAGGGCGTCTTCATTAAGGCAGGTAGGCCGTTAAGCCAATATGCCCCTGTATGTCCTTGTTGTCGGATTTGATACTCGCTGGTCTAAGTTATTTTGCAGTTGCACTTCCATGTATATGGGGGTGTTATTCAGACAGGCCACCGATATTCTCACTACCGAACAGGCTCCGGCTCACTTCTCCGTTTGCTTTCGTGGTAATGGTCCCTTCGACTTCACCCGCCGCCGTGGTCGCTTCACTCGCCTGCTTTGTTTGCAGGTCCGTTCGCCACGAAACCAGTCGCTCTCCAAGGGGGCTTCCCCCTCAGAATGTTCTCATTCCTCTTCCCGCGGCTCCTATTTCACCGCACCCGAACTCGGTTCGGACAAACTATACGAGTAGGCTTCCGCTTATCAACCTTCCGGTTCTCTCAATGTTTCTGTTTATGACCGTAATCCGGAAATCCAACATCACTTGCACGGTAATTTGGGTTCGCTTGCATGGCCGTAATCCGGAAGCAAAACATCACTTGAACGGAAGCGATTTCATTAAGAAGGTGGGTATTGAGTGGGAGTCATGTGGATAGAGTCATTCAGACCCCAGACTCTTGACGACATTGTTGGTCAAGAACACATCACGCGAAGAATTCGATACATGATTGACGAACTCCATCGAGAGGGGAATGATGGCGCGTGGCCGCACATGATGTTCGCTGGACCAGCGGGCGTCGGGAAAACTTCCCTCGCAGTCGCCATGATGCGCTCCCTCTTCGGGGACGATTGGTCGATGAACTACATCGAACTCAACGCATCTGACTCTCGGAGCATCAACGACATTCGTGGAGCAGTCAAGGAATTCGCACGCAAGGGAGTCATGGGAGTCTATCTCGTGGACGGAAAGCCCACCGCAATTCCATTTAATGTGGTATTTCTTGACGAATGCGACAACCTAACTCCGGACGCACAGGCGGCACTTCGCAGAATCATGGAGCGATTCTCAAAGCAGACTCGGTTCATCCTGTCGTGCAACTTCCCTCACCAAATCATTGACCCCATCAAGGACAGGTGCGCATTCAGCGATACCCGATTCACACCGATACCGGCGAAGACAATCTATCGTGCGCTCAAGAACGTGGTCGAGAAAGAAGAAGTCGAGATAACGCCAGACGCATTGAAGTTCGTTGCGAAATCATCCAAGGGTTCGATGAGAAAGGCGCTGAACTTTCTGTTCTCAGCAACGCGGGTCCCCGGCGAAGCCACGATTGAAGATGTGAAGGAACTGGTTGCCGAACTTGACGACGACAACATGAGACAACTTCTGAGCCTTGCCTATGCGGCATCCGAGGCTGAGGGAACTAAGCAATCCAACTATCTCCGAAAGTGCGACGAGATGGTGGACGCATTCGGTGAGCGTGGCGTCAGCGGGGTGGAAATCCTTGATGCGATTTATTCCACGGTGGCCAAAGATGAGCGGCTACCAGCCGGTGTGAAGCGAAATGTATTCAAGCATCTCGGTCAAGCAATCTTCCAATGTGCGGCGGCTCAAGACGATATTCTGGCCGTGAAGGTCTTCGTAAGGAGGGTTGCGCTTGAGTAACGTGGGAAGAGAATCCCCAAAGGAACGGCAGAAGATTCTGTTCCTTCATCGAATCGGGAAACTATGGGAACGTGACGATAACAAACACATTCTGACTACCGTGTGCGAGCGACTTGAAATGGGCGTGGCAACTTACGGGCATGGCTTTCGTAAGGATGACGACACCCGACAATTCGGAACTAAGAAAGACACATGGGTCGAGATGGGATTAGAAGAGGCGCTTGACCTCAGTCTGTATCTGACTGCGGAATTGCTTCGCATGAAAGATGAACGGGCGAGAGAATGAGAACCAACGGCAAGAAAGGCGAAGCGAAGTGGAGACAGGAGTCTGGTTTCGCTATGGCAAAATGGAGCAGGGCGAGGCGGGCTTGCGCGAAGTGTAGGAAAAAGCGAAACCTTGCATGGGACCCCGAGCATAAATTGTGTTACGACTGCGCCTACCCGAACGCTTCTGACTCCGTTAAATAGGTGGGGAACCCGCCTTCCACTATGGAGACTGAGCCGCACTTAATCGTCGATGTGTTCCATCGAGAGACTGAGCAACCGAAGTCGCTCACAACCTATCTCCGATTGAAGACCCTTGACGGTCAGACCCGAACCCTTGGCGTCGGCAATTGCGTTCCGAGATTCTGGACCGAAGTCAATCAAGGGACTCAGCCCAAAATGAAATCAATCACCGGCGAAGACCTTTGGGAAGTCCGATGTGAACTCCCATCCGAAATCAAGGAACTCGCTTCTGAGAACTATCCGCATTATTGCGCAGATGTTCGATGGCCAACTTTGGTCCGGTGGATTTACGGATGGACCACAGTTATTGAGGTCAATAGTTCGATGAAGTGGAAGGAAGGCCAAGGGACTGGGAAAACCAAGGACATTCGACCGAGCGAAATTCCGCCGGACAAGTTTGAACTGGACACGCTTTGGTTCGACATTGAAACCGAGGACTCGCTTGATACAGAAGGGACCGATGGCAGAATAGTCAGTATTGCCTTCTTGCGTCCCGATGGAGCGCATGAAATAGGAACTTGCCACCCTACCAGCCCGAGGCAGGTAAAGCGCTTCATGCAGTCGCAGAAGGCATTGGAGAGCGTCGTGGAACATACGTCACCAATTCCCCCTGTGGAGGGTGAGGTATTCGTTCAGAACTTCTCTCAGATTGACGAGGACGAAAGAGAGGCGGCTCTCCTGTGGTGGTTTCAGAATCGACTTGTGGATATTGACCCAGACGTTCTGGCGGGACAGAATATCAAGGACTACGATATTCCGTATCTCATCAACCGATGCAAGAATCAGACAAGGGCGATGCGCTCACGCCACGGGAAAATTCCTGTTCATCATCGCTACCCCTCGCTGTATATTCTCAAACAACGGGTTCTGTTCGATTCAAAACTTGCCTACGCCGAGCAAGTTCGAGGGGCCGCGGCAACAACCGGCCGAGCATCCTTGTCTTGGATGGCAACTTCGGAACTTGGTTACGGGAAGGTCCCTCGCACACGCATAACAGAATTGATGGTGAAGGACCCAATGATGCTGGCCGTGTATAACGCATGGGACAACGTATGTGCGGAACGGGTTTGCACCAAACTTGACCTAATCAATTTCTATCTCATCAAGACCGGCTTCCACAATTCGACACTTCGGAATTCTCACACCAACATGATGTTGATTGAGGACATGATGGGACACCTTCTGATGGAAGAAGGAAAAATCATGCCGTCGGTCGCCGTCGTTCGTGAGAGGACGAGCGGGGAAATAGAGCAGGGCGGTCATGTGATGGACGCTCCGGTCGGAGTCTGGAAGAACGCATTCGAACTTGATAACTCAATGGAATACCCTTCGGCCATCATCTCCGGCAATTTCTCCCCAGACACCGCCGTTGAAGTCGCTGACGAATATCCGTATGAAGTCACTATCACTCCGGCCGGTCGAGTCTATCGACGGGACTTTGAAGGCATCATGCCCCGAGTTCTCCGGACCCTTGCCGAACTCCGAAGGAAGACCCAGCAACAGATGAGGGAGACTGATGATTCAAACTTGGCCGCAGTTCTCAATCAGAAGCAACGGGTCATCAAGGAAAATATGAATTCGTGGTATGGCGTTCTGGGCTCGGGAACTACATCGAAGACGAAGGGCAGGCCGTTCCGTCTGACCGCACCCGGAATTGGGAGCGATGTGACCGAGATAGCGAGAATCCACAACGACTGGAACAAGGAACATCTCAACAAATGGACCCTCGGGTTTGATGAAAAACTTGGCGTGATGCCACAAGGGTCAGAAGGCTTCCAACTGAAATTCACAACTCTCTATCAAGACACGGACTCGTGCAAGGTCGCAATCGAGAATCACGATGAGGCGGAAGAGGCCGTGAGGGAATTCACCGAGCAAGACGTAATCAACATCTCCGACCAACTATCAATCATGCTCAACGACACCTACGACGATTTCGTCAAGCAATATCTGAACGTGGACAAGAATGAATTCTTCCTCGTCAAGCGTGACGCCGCCTACGAACGATACTTCTCTTGGGGAGTCAAGAAGCGATACGCATACCGACTGTTCGACGGGACTCAAGGACACCGAGGCGTGGAAATGCGCAGGTCGAGTGCGCCGACCGTGGTGAAGACTGCTCAAGCCAGACTCTTCGATGAGATACTGGATGGGCGAGAGAGAACTGGCATCGTCAAATTGCTACGGGAGATTCATGCCGACATTATGGATGAAGAGACAACACCAGCAATTGACTTCGGGACCCCAATGGGAATGAAGACGAACACGACTCAGCAATACAAAGCCGCCATGTGGAGCAACAAAAACTTGGGGACGGACTTCGATATTGGCGATAAGCCCGTCATCTATTTCGCCAAGAACACGCCCAAGGGATTGCCGTCCAACAAAATAGTCGCATTGGAATACTCGGAGAAGCCCGAGGACCACGGCGTCATCGTGGACAGGGAGAGAGCATTCGACAAACACTTCAAGGATTCAGCCTCGTGGAAATCAATCCTCTCGGCATTCGGAACTTCATGGGAAAACGCATTGGCTGGAATCCATCTTGGTAGTTTTGATGGGTGGTTCGATTGATGACTCAAGCAACGAAGGTCTATCTGGCTCTCACCAACATTCCATTCAACATGACTCATTGGCAAGCCGCATGGGTGATGAAGATGTTCTTGTCGGATATGCCGGGTCTTGACGGCACGTTATGGCGCAAGGCGAATCACGACAGGGAGTATTGGCGCAAGCCTTCCGAGATTGTCGCCGCCATGTCGATGCGACGCGACCCAGAAATTGCGGGCCGGAAAATCTTGCACGAGATTTGGCCGCTCTATCCGAATGGAAATCCAGAAGCAAGTTTCACAGCCGGAAAAACAGCGGTAAGTATTGTTGCCGAGGCTATGGAGTTCAATACCCAACAGAAGAGGAAGTGTTTGCAAACTGTGGAAGCGATTCTTCGTTGGGAACGCAAACAAGCGGAAATCATGTGGGACGACAGAATGATTGCATCGTGGTTGAAACTGAAAAAATTGAGAGAGTGAGATATTGAGGGACCGCAACATTGATAAGCAACGACTGACTGGCTTAGACCGTAAGGTATAGCGGGGAACCGCGACACCGAGCGAAAAAATTGAAAAAAATGGAGAGAAAAAAATATGCAGTTAATTGATGCTATGAGAGATGCAGTAAGAGGCGCTGGTGGGCGCATTTCGGAGGACGATTACGTCACTTCGATTTACAACCAACTGGCCGCTGACGGAGGCGACCCAAAGGAAAGGTCGATTCGTTCGAACGCTTTCGCCGCAGGGCGAATGAAGGACGCTGGTGTGACGAGAGTCACAATCGGCGGCGGAGCAGATGTGGTGAAGGAGGTCTGGACCATCAAGATGGCACAGGACTTGCAGAACTACGGAGCCAGCAACGGCTCGGCTTCCAACGGAACTGGTGGCCACTCGGCTACTATTCAAAATGCTACAGGGCAGGTCTGGATGGGAATTCCAGTCTCCGACCTAAGCGAATTTGATGATAGGACCGTCGCGCTTGTCCCAAAGAACTCGCCGGGCTTCGTCGAGAGCCCACAAGAGGAACTTGAGGGAATGGCAGACGCATTCATCGAAGGACTTCACATGATGTTTGAGGGACCAAAGGGATGCGGAAAGACCATCGCAGTCGCACAGTTTTGCTTCAACACGCAACTACCAATGTATAGGTTCAACTGCTCCGAGGGAATCACCGAGGACGACTTGGTTGGATGCAAAGAGGCTATCGAAGGCAACACAGTTTGGGTTGATGGAATCATCCCTCGCTGGGCTCGCACCGGTGGAATCCTTTTCGCTGACGAATTCAACGGCGCTTCCCCGTCTGTTATGCTATGGCTACACATGGGAATGGACTCCGGAACTATCGTTCTTCCAACTGGCGAGAAGATAGACCTTCACCCGACTTGCAGGGTGGTTGCGGCAATCAACCCACCCGAGGACTACGCTGGTCTTGAGGAACTAAACGAGGCTACTCGTGACCGATACGCGCTTGGACTTGAGTTCGACTACCTTCCATCAGCAGATGAGCAGAACGTCATCATGGACCAGTCTGGCAACTTCGATTCTGGACTTGCTCGTGAGATAGTCATGCTTGCTGGCGACCTTCGCAGACTCAAGAAGGACGGCGGACTTGGAAAGGACTGCTCCACTCGTTCACTCGTGCAGGTAATGAAACTCGCAAAGAGACAGAACCAAACGAAGTCGGTCGAGAGAGCGCTCATCAGCAAATACGACAGGCACGACAGGGAGAAGGTGCGCACGACTGCTCGCGCTCGCCTTTCGAACTTCGGCGTCGTCGCTTGAATACCACTACAAACACCCCCCGAACGGGGGAGAGGAACGGGGGGAGTTCACTCTCCATCCTCTCTCCCAACCGGCGGATTAAATAGGTGGGATTCTGAGGTTGGCTTGTGAGACAGACTACTCTTTACGAATTTGGATTCGAAATTACTGGTTACAGGCAGGCGACACTCAATGAGTGGAGCAACTAATCTCTATGGCCGGAAGGCTGATTGGGACCCGTTGAAGTCTTGGCTTGAAGCATGGAATAACGGCAGTAAGCCCGAGGTCTATCCTTTCATCATCATCGGTGAATCTGGCTGGGGAAAATCCACCCTTGCGCATCGCATGAGCGAAGCCGTTGGCATGGCCCCGACTGCTTC
>Ga0115011_10003888_pt1 | contig 10119 bp, 10 predicted proteins | sample TroAtlMetagenome_2_FD_88705 | JGI IMG/M metagenome (GOLD analysis project Ga0115011, IMG submission 88705) | Marine eukaryotic phytoplankton communities from Atlantic Ocean - Tropical Atlantic ANT8 Metagenome | ecosystem: Environmental > Aquatic > Marine > Oceanic | place: Tropical Atlantic...
ATTTTATCGTAATGCAACCGACCGATGATTGGGGTGGCAGGCAAAGCCGGCTTCGGAAACGAATTCGCCAAGTTGTTGAGTTGGCTCGTAAGTTGACCGAGGTTCACCGTCGGGAGCTGTTTTATGCCTTCAACCGACAGGTTTGGGAACTGCGAGAGGAACTGGAAATGATTGAGCAGTACATGGACTGGAAACTGGCGGGCGGAGACCCTGTAACTCAGCTCTGTCGCTCGGAGAACTATCTGCCGGGTACCTATCGGGGAGGGCTTGTGAAACGGTTGCAGCAACTCATTTCGTTCCGGGGCGACGGAGCGTTGGTCCCCACTGGAGAGTAGTCCCATACGATGCCAGAGGAATTTAAAATCAGAAAAGCAACGCCTGCGGACAGGGAAGCGGCTTACTGGATCTGCCTGAAAACAGGTGACCATGGAGATGACGGAGAGGTGCTGTTCAGCGAAGACCCCGATGCACTTGCCAGAATTTATGTGGGGCCGTATCTGAAGTATGAGCCGGACTTGGCTCTGGTGCTCGAGGACAACGAGGGGGTCTGCGGCTATTGTCTCGGGGCGATGGATTCACGGCAACTATATGACCGATATGAACAGGAATGGCGGCCGGAATTAACTCAAGATTTCCCTGAACCCAATGGCGACCGATCCCGATGGACGCCGTTGGAACAGGTTTATCACCTATACCATCACCCGGATTACTACTGCCCGGAACCGTATGAGTTGTACCCCTCCCAGTTGCATATCGACCTTGTGCCAAGGGCGCAGGGCAGGGGCCTTGGCCGCAGGATGATTGACGAGGTTGCCTCCAAGATAGCTGCCAAGGGGTCGCCGGGCGTGCACTTGGGCATGAGCGCAAAAAATGATCGTGCCCATCGTTTTTATTTGAAACTGGGATTTGAAGAATTGGCCCGCGACGGGAGCGGAGAGAATCAAGCCATCTATCTTGGAAAACGCCTCAACGAAGGGGGTGGCTCTGCCTGATGGCGGTGTCGTTTGTCATTGGCATCGACGGGGGCGGCACGCGCAGCCGGGCCATCGCCGTGTCCGTCGATGGCGATTTCCTCGGAGAGGTCAGTGGAGGGCCGCTGAATTACAACACGACATCCCCTGGCAAATTCAGGGCATCCCTTGCGGATATAATTCAACAGTTTAGTGATGAACACGGTTTGAGCTCGGCTGCGGAGCAGACGGTTGTCGGCACGGCTTCCCTGTTCACGTCACTCGACCCTGCCAAGGCGGCGAACGTCTGCGGCGGACTGTTGCCAGCGGATCGGTTGACCGTTGTCGGCGATGTTGTCACCGCGCTATATGGAGCGACCCTTGGGGCGCCGGGACTGCTGGTGGTTTCCGGCACGGGATCCATCGCGGCTGCCATGGACGTTAACGGATGCTGCCAGACCACCGGAGGCTTGGGTCCAATGATCGGCGGCGACCCCGGGAGCGCCCATTGGATTGCCAACGAGGTGTTAACACACGCAAGTGTCGAATCCTTTAACGGAACCCAGTCCACCGGTTTGACAGATTTGATTTGCCGTTATTTTAACATCTCGGATTTTCAAGAATTGGTTCCCTCGATTTACTCCGAGGTCGAGTCGGCCAAGCGCTTGGCTGGGCTGAGCCAGTTCGTTGCTACAAGCGATTTGAACGGACAGCCATTTTGGTTGGGCATCCTCCGGCGGGCGGGAGTGCGCTTAGCGAGGCTCTGCGAACCGCTGGTGGCCAGGCTGGACTCGGCCAAGTGGTTCAGGGTGGTCCACGTCAGCGGGTCTGTTTTGGCGAATAACACGCAAGTTCGCGAGTCGTTCGTGACAGAATTATCAACCAAGGCCAAGTGCACGTATGCCGTCGAGTCGCCGACCTTGTCGGCAGTGGAGGGAGCGGCGCTGATGGCATTGAAAAAAATTGAGCCAACAAAGGTGGACGAAGTTGCGGCCCACTTGGTTAAGCGCAAAGCATGAATCTTGCCTGGAAATATTATCAGGCGGTTAAGGGCCAGATTGAGGCCTTGGGCGATTCTCAAATGACTCAAATCGAGACGGCGGCTGGTTGGTTTGCCGAGGCTATGAATGCAGGTCGCTTGGTCTATGTTTTCGGCACGGGTCATTCGCACATGCTGGCTGAGGAGCTTTTTTACCGGGCCGGCGGGCTGGCACGAGTCGTCCCGATGCTCCATCCGCCTCTCATGTTGCATGAGAGCGCATCCACTTCCACCCAGGCGGAGAGAGATCCCGATGTTGTAGGGGAGTTGCTCAAGCAATATCCGATGACCGGAGGCGATGTGTTGGTCGTGGCGTCGAACTCAGGCCGCAACGCCTGTCCGATAGAGTTGGCCATGGTGGCGAAAGAACGTTCCGTGCGGACGATCGCTGTCATCAATTCCGAGCACAGTGCCAAGTGGGCATCTCGGCATTCCAGCGGCAAGCGGCTTGGTGGTGTGGTCGACTTGGTGATCGACAATTGCGGTGTGGAGGGCGATGCCTGCGTCCCGCTGCCCGGGAGCGGCCTTTTTGTTGGCGCCACCTCGACGGTCACCGGTTGTTTGATCATGCAAATGATTGCGTGCAGGGCCACCGAGATGTTAAACGCCTCCGGCAGACAGCCGGAGTTGTACCAGAGCAGCAATGCAAACCACGACGAGCGAAACGCAGCGCTAATCGCTGAGCACAAACAAACCAATCCGCACCTGTAATCTGTTAGGAAATGGAAGCTGCTGAAAGTATTTTAACACCCATTGACACAATCATCATTGTCGCCTACCTCGGCGCGGTGCTGGTGCTGGGTTACCTGTTCAGCCGTTACGTCAAGTCGTCCGGCGATTTTATTCTCGCCGGTAAGTCACTCCCGTTCTGGGCCATCGGGATGTCCGTCGTTGTCAGTGATATCGGGGCGATTGATATGGTTTCGGGCGCGGGAGCCGCCTACAAATACGGATTGGCTCAGGCCAATTTCGACTGGCTCGGCTCCGTGCCGGCGATGGTGATTGTTGCGTTTGTTTTTGTTCCTTTCTACTGGCGCAGCGGCGTGTGCACGCTACCGGAATTTCTCGGGAGACGCTACGGACCGGCGGTGCGTTTTTTTCAGGCCATCATCTGGCTCGGGTTCCTGTTGTCCATGCTGGCTGTCATGCTGTGGACCTCGGCGGTTTTCCTGAACACGGTGCTCGGCATGCCCACCCAGGCTGCAATCTGGCTGACCGTGTTTGTTGTTGGAATTTACACCATCCTCGGCGGCTTGGCGGCGGTGGTGGTGACCGATGCAATGCAGATGGTGATCATGTTCATCGGTGCTGGGGCGTTGCTGGGGCTGAGCCTTTGGGAGATCGGCGGATGGTCGAACATGGTGCAAACCATCTCGGTTATGGGACCGCAGTTCGAGCAGCATTTCAACCTGCTGATATCGAGTCAGGTCGATACGCCTTACCCTTGGTCCGGGATGCTGATGGGGTTGGGAATTGTCCTGTCCACGGCTTATTTTTCCAGCAATCAGGCCGTCATTCAGCGTGTGCTTGGCGCTCGCTCGGAGTGGGATGCCAAGGCGTCGATGCTTTTGGCCGCGTTTCTCAAGCTGTTGATTCCAGTGCTCGTTCTGTTACCCGGCTTGGCCGCTCTTGCCCTGTATCCTGAGTTGGAAAAACCAGACGAAGCAGTTCCCAAACTGGTGCGCGAACTGTTGCCTCCCGGCTTGAAAGGGCTCGTCTTTGCAGCGTTCTTCGCAGCGTTGATGTCCAGCGTGGATTCCTACCTCAACTCCGCCACAACGATTATCATTTCGGACGGGTACAAGCCAGCGACGCGAGTTTTGTCAGGTAAATATCCTGATGACCGGCATTGCCTTCTGTTGACTCGGGTGCTTACAGGCGCGCTAATCGTCGCAGCCGGTTTTTTGGCGCCCTACATCGATCAGTTCGAAACCATTTACACAGCCATGCAGACGTTGTTTTCCCTTTTCCAGGGGCCGACGCTTGCTGTGCTCGTTCTTGGTGTGTTCTGGCGGCGGGCCAATGCTTGGGGGGGCTTTGCAGGGTTGTTGCTCGGAGTGATTTGTTCCGGCAGTCTTAGCTTGGTGGGTGATAAATTATTCCCGTCCGACGACCCGTTTTTGTATGTGGCATTTTGGTCGTTTGTGTTCGCACTAATCGTCAACGTTGTCGTAAGCCTACTCACTCCGCCGCCCTCCAAAGACCAAATTCGCGGATTGGTCTTTGGTGAGGTCGTCCGTGACGAAGCAACCCAAACTTTGCTGAAAGACCGTGTTCAATCCGGAAATTAATCCAGCAATCAAACAGTGAGCATTACAGAAAACCATTTGGCCTCTCACCCTCATCCGGCTCCAGCCACCTTCTCCATGAGGGAGAAGGGGTCAAACGGGACGCGCTTGGCCAAGCTCCCTCTCTCAGCGGAAGAGGGAGAGCGCCCTACGGCAATAGGGATATGCAGTATGCTGTTATACCGTTAGGTCAAAAACTGCCATGGAAAAAATAACACTTTTTTTGGACCAAAATTTGGTGCCGTTGCTCAAGCCGTTTTTTGAATCGTTTCATGCAATGATCGATCAGTTGCCGCCGCCGGTCTGGCGTTTCAGTATTTGCGCCTACATCGTGCTGGGAACGATTTGGGCAGTTTTTCTGAGAAAAGATTACGTATTGCTGGGCAGTCCCGATAAGGCGCGGTGGCGTGATCTAAGATTCTGGATTCCTGTTTTGCTCGTGCCGTATTTACTGATTTATTTGTTTATTTGATCCTGATGAGTTCAACACAGGAAAGCAATACGGAAGCCGCTATCAACCAGCATTATGAGCGGGATGCGGTTAGCCTCAGGTTTATGAGTTGGTGCTTCGTTGGCTTCGCGGCGCTGCTCAGCTTGGCTTTGTTCTACGAGCAACCGACAGCCGGCAAGGTCATCAACATTGCGTCAGCGATCCTGTTAAGCATCGCCGGCGGAGCCTGCTTTCTAATCAGTTACAGGCTCTCCAAAAAAAGTAAAAAAGGCTGCCGTTGATGGATGTCCCCACCGTTTGGGCGGAATGCCAGATCAGCTCAACCCGGGCGCAGACGATCCTTCGTCCGGGCATTCTGAAACGGGTTTTCTGTCTGTTATCCGGCCGTTCCCAAGTGATCAAGACGGAAACCATCCACCTGCCGTTCTGCCTGCTGCGTTACCAGCTTGAGGGCTCGAAATCGGAACAGGGCATTTCCATTTTAGTGGATGGCTACCGCCGGGCAGCCCGGCACATGAAGGAGCAGGAATTGCCCCTGATCCATCAACCCGACGTTGTTGAGGAATTTCCATACCCGCTCGACAGGGGGGAAACCGTCAAGATTGCCCGGAATTTCCTCTCCTCGCTTCGCATGGCTCGGACGTTCTCCCCCGGCGTGACTTTTGACCGGGAACCCAAGTTAAAGCACGTGATCCAGTACCCTTTTTGCGTTGTTTACCGGCGGGCTGGCGGGGGTTCCGTGACATTCGATACAGTGGACGGGTTGACCGGAAAATGCGGAGGAACACTGTCGAATCAGGCGTTTATTGCAGCTTTGCACGAGAACAAGTCTGACCATGGCTAATTTTTTTCGTCTATTTGGCTTGCCAATCCAAAACATTGAGGCACCCTTCGCGCTTGCGCCACAACGGCGCTTAATTAACTAACTAAAGAATAAGATTATGGCTAAAGGTAAAGTTGCTCGTTTTTTCGATCAAAAAGGTTTCGGTTTCATTGAACCCGAAGGTGGTGGCAAGGATCTGTTTGTTCACATCAACGAAGTTGAAGGTGGCCAACTGCAGGAAGGCGATTCTGTTGAATACGAAGAAACTGAAGGTCGCAAAGGTTTGCAGGCCTCCGGTGTGAAGGTTTTGTGAGGCCGGATTTGACTTCATGTTTTTCAGCTTAATTTGATCGGAAATAAGGATTCTGATTTTTCGTTCAAGTGGCAAAAAGCGGCGAGGAAATTGAGGTTGTTGGCGTTGTGAGCCAAGTTCTTCCTGGGACGATGTTCCGGGTTAAACTGGAAAATGACCATGAGGTGTTGGCACATATCGCTGGCAAAATGCGCAAGCGACGTTGGATTCGTCTGGGGGTCGGCGACAAGGTGAAAATGGAGATGTCTCCATACGATCTCGAAAAAGCCCGGATTATCTGGCGCCTCAACAGTTAGACCCACCCGCTTAACTTTCAATCAGGCCAAGCCATTACAGGCTTGGCTTTTTTTTGCCGTTAGCCCAAGCGCTTGGTTTACGCAATGACTGGGGCGATGGGGGTTGCAGGGATTACTCCGGTTAGGCGTTGATCGAGGCCGCCGTAGTGGTAGGTCAGCGTTTCATGATCAAGGCCCATAAGTTCGAGAATAGTGGCGTGCAGATCCCGAATGTGGTGCCGGTTGACGACGGCTTCGTGGCCGAGTTCGTCGGTCTCGCCGTAGTCAGTACCTGCCTTGACGCCGGCGCCGGCCATCCAGTAGGTAAATCCCTTCGGGTTGTGGTCGCGTCCACCGTTTTTACCTTGGAACACCGGTTGGCGTCCGAATTCGCCACCCCAGATGACTAGGGTTTCCTCTAGCATACCTCGTTGTTCGAGGTCGCCGAGTAGGCCAGAGATCGGTTTGTCCACTTCGGGGCAGTGGATTTTCAGATTTTCGTCCACTCCGTTGTGGGCATCCCAGTTTTGCTGCTGGTGTCCTCCGCCGGAGTAGAGTTGAACGAAACGTACGCCTCGTTCGATGAGTCGTCGCGCGACGAGGCATTGCCGGCCAAAATGCGCGGGTGAAATGGCGATCGAGTGATCGCCTTTCGGATCGTACAACCCGTACATCGTCTTGATTTTTTCCGGTTCGCTGGATATGTCCAGCGCCTCGGGAGCGGTTGACTGCAGTTGGTAAGCCAGGTCGTAGCTCGCGATGCGAGCGGCAAGTTCGCTGTAGCCTTTACGGCTGCGAATGTGCATGCCATTAAGGGCATTGATGGCGTCGATGCGTTCGCCCTGCATCCTTTGGGTGCGGACGGAGCGCGATGCCAGATCTAGAATCGGGTTTCCGGAGGAGCGCAACATGGTGCCCTGATAGGCGGCCGGCATATAGCCGCTGGTCCAGTTAGCCGCGCCGGGTATGGGGCCGCCCCGTGGGTCAAGCATCACGACGAACGACGGCAGATTCTTGTTCGCGGAACCGAGGCCGTGAGCAATCCACGCGCCGAGGGAAGGGTGGCCTTGCAGCACGCGGCCGGAGTTCATCTGTATGTTTGCGGAGCCGTGGGCGAAGGAGTCCATGTAGAGCGACTTGATGACCGCCATCTTGTCCATGTGCCGGGCGGTGTGAGGGAAGGCGTCGGAGCACCAAAGGCCCGATTGGCCGCGCCGCTTGAACTCTCTAACCGGGCCGAGAATTTTCTCCTTACGGATGCTGCGGCGACGCATCTCGATGTCGATGGTTTTGCCGTGATGCCTGGCCAGTTCCGGCTTGTAGTCGAACAGATCCATCTGGCTTGGCCCGCCATACATGTACAGGTAAATGCAGGCTTTGGCCTTCGTCGGGAAATGCGCCTTGCGGGGCTTGAGCGGATTGGTGTAGTCGGCCAGCGCGGAGGCAGGGGCGGCGAACACCTTGTCGCCGGGGAAAATACCGGACAACGACACGCCAGCCATCGCCGTACCGAACCGTTGCAGGAACCCGCGCTTGCTGAATTGCTCTACAAGTTTCGGATCCATCGTTTCATTCGCATCAATTTGTTTCGGAAAAAGTAAGTCGAATGTGTCTATCAGTCAATGTACACAAACTCGCTGATGTTGAACATCACGGAGCAAAGATCCTGCAGCGCACGGCGCTTGGCCAAGCCGGCTTGGACGCTGGCGACCAGTTTACCGTCTGTCGATTTGGAGGGGTCGATTTCGTTGATAAGCACATCGTGCTCGGCCAAGTGCAGTCTCAACTGATCGGTGCGGACGGCGCCGCCCCAGGCGCGGATACCGATGTGGCCTTCGCCCTCGATTGGTGATTCGTCTTTGACGGTGAGCAGCGGCTCGCAGCTGTCGCCAAGCCAAAAGCGAATTTCGCCCTTGGCCAATACCACTCGAAAGTTACGCCAACCAAACGACGGGCGGAGTTCTCCCTTGGCCAAGGTCTTGATTTCACTGGCGTGGCGACGAATCAGTAACTCGTTTTGCTTAGTATCGAAGTGGATTTCGTAGCCGGTGTTATCGGTTCCGTTGGCGTTGGCTCGAAGCAGAATTCCGGCGTTCTCGACGCTTTGCTCGAGTTTAATCCGGCCGCTGAGTTTGATGTTATTCTGCTTGGCTGCGGTCATCAGCACGAACGGTCCGCGTCCCGGAACGACGTTCATAATGCCCTCGTAGCCGCCGCCCCATTTGCCGGCATAGGAACGCCAGTTGGCGTCGGGCGGAATGAGGAATTTTTCCTGTGGCAGTTTGTCGCGGAAACCGCGCTCAATGGAAGCCGGGACGTTCGGCATGAAGACAAGTTGGTAGCGAACCTCGTGGTGCCGCGCTTTCTGTTGACGGAGGTAGCGCTGGCCAAAGGCGATCTCTTGGGCCGTTGCGTCGCGTGCGAGCGTCTGGCGGAAGATCGTATTGACCAACGTGGCGGTGTCGCCTTTGTTTATCGGGGCCAACGTGGCAGCGAGCTTGCCAGCCTGACCGGAGACAAAGTCGCTGTTGAGCAGCGTGAGCGCCTGCGGGGCGACTGTAGTCACAGCACGAGTACCAATCGAACCCTCGGTTCCGCTGTAGTCGAACACCTCGAGAAACGGTACCATCATCGTCCGCTTTACGAATGCGTAAACGCTGCGGCGCGCCTGCTCATCGTCCCTGGAGTAACCCCAGCCCCGGCCCGGCTTAGAAGCGCCGGCGATAACTTCACCGCTGAAGTTCGGATAGAATCCACGGCCGCCCATCACGGTGTTGAGCGAATTGCTGGTCTTGAGTATGGCATCGCGAATGGCTTCGGCCTCGAGGCGGCGAAGGTTTTGGCGCCAGACCAGCTCGTTGTTGGGATCGGCATTTTGGTTCATCGGATTTTGCCATGAGGTGCGGCGGTAAGCTTTGCTGTTCATTATCACGCGATGCATGTGCTTGATCGACCAGCTGCCGTTGACGAACTCCGCAGCCAACCAATCGAGCAGCGCTGGGTTGGAGCAGGGCTTGCCTGCCTGGCCGAAGTCGTTCGGAGTCGCGACGAGCCCGTGCCCGAAGTGAAACTGCCAAATGCGGTTGACTATCACGCGAGCTGTCAGCGGATGCTCAGGACTGGCGATCCACTTGGCCAGCGCGAGTCGGCGGCCGGTCGTGAACGGGTTCGGCGACTTGGCGATGGCCGGCTTGGCCTTGGCCAAGACCTTGAGAAATCCCGGCTCTACTTTTTTGCTGGGCCGTCCGGCATTGCCGCGGATTAACAGATGGGTGTCCATCGGCTTGGCGCTGTGTTCGCGGACGGTCATCGCGTATTCACGACCTTCCCAAGGTGGCTTGGAGTCCTTCGGTTTGTCCGGCTGGTTTTGCCACTCAAAAACTTCAAGCGGCGTGATGAGAGGCGAGTAGGTGGGGGAGTCCCATTCGTACCTGGGTTTGTCGTAGAAGCGGACGTTTCGGAAGAAGGCCAACATCTCGTAGTAGTCCCGCTGAGAGATGGGATCGAACATGTGGTCATGGCAACGCGCACAGCCAACCGTCAGGCCCATGAAGGTTTCAGACGTGGTCTTAAGCATATCGTCGAGCCCTTCAAACTCGGCGGCGCGCGGGTCGTCCGGTTCGTCATCCCAGACACCGAGTCGGTAAAAACCGGTGGCGATCAGGCTGTCATTGTCCACGTCCGTCAACTCGTCGCCGGCGATCTGCTCCATCACGAACCGGTCGTACGGCTTGTCCTCGTTGAACGAGCGGATGACGTAGTCGCGGTATTTCCAGACAAGTGGTTTTTCATCGTCGCGCTCGTAGCCGTTGGTTTGGGCGAAGCGCACGATGTCGAGCCAATGTCGACCCCAGCGTTCGCCGTACTGAGGGAGGCTGAGCAGATGCTCGATGAGTCTTGGCCAGGCGTCGGGCGAATCGTCATTCACGAATGCCTGCACTTCGCCATAGGTCGGCGGCAGGCCGATGATGTCAAAGTAC
>Ga0115011_10003889_pt1 | contig 10117 bp, 8 predicted proteins | sample TroAtlMetagenome_2_FD_88705 | JGI IMG/M metagenome (GOLD analysis project Ga0115011, IMG submission 88705) | Marine eukaryotic phytoplankton communities from Atlantic Ocean - Tropical Atlantic ANT8 Metagenome | ecosystem: Environmental > Aquatic > Marine > Oceanic | place: Tropical Atlantic...
ACCACCGCAGCAACAATGATTGCCGGGCCCAGTGAATTGAGGTGTTTTTTCATGCCGCACTTGTCATGGTTTTTTGATTGCGGTTAGCGGGTTGGTGTAAAGCATTGCTTCAATTCTTTCCTGTTCGAGACCGGTATTTTTATTCAGGTTGTCAATAGCCCGGGGCATGGTCAGGGTTGATCCGACTAGGTGGGAGCCGTCAGGTGCCATTGCCACGAGGTCCTCTCCAATATCCAGTTTCCAGTTGGCCAGTGTGTATTGACCGGGAGGCAGGCGAGCTGCCGATATTGCGTCCGTAACCCCGATTGTGCGTTCCGGCGGGACGAGCTTGAGGTAATTTGCCAGTGTCCTGAAGGGAATGTGGACTCCATCAGGAATGAAGCTGATAAAAAGTTCGTCGCTGAGGGAGAGGACGCGCTGGATAATGTTTTCATGTCTGTTCAGGCGCATCGGGCATCCGTTTCCAAGGTGTGTGAACATCGTGAGACCGTTGTCGATAGATTCGCGCAGTTGCTCCATGGATGGATTGCAGTGGCCTGCAGCGACGGTGATGTTCTTTTTTGTGAGTAGTGAAGTTGTCATGAAGCCCGGGTCGCGTTCCGGGGCAAGGGTGACAAGTCGCACGAGGCCTGAACCCGCATCGAGTAATTTTTTCATGATGTCTGGTTCAGCCTGCTTTGCGTATTTCCGGGGGTGTGCCCCGATATACCCGGGATTTTCATTGAGGAAGGGGCCTTCAATATGGATCCCAGTAATCATTTTTTCGATCAGCGCTTCCTGCCTGCGCATTTGCACGATATTGGCAATGCGCAGACACATACTTTGAATGGAATCGGTGATAATGGTGGCCAGTATGCCCTCATTGTCGTCTTCTTTCAGGGCACGACAGGCAGCATGGAGTTGCTCGGCGGTGAGGTCGTCGCGGTTAAAATCGACGCCTGCGTAGACATTTACCTGCAGGTCGAAGGTTTTCAGAGTGGAAGGATTAGGGGTTTCCCTTGTCGAGATGATTGGAGGGCTGCCCATCCGATCTCTGCTGTGGTTGCCGAGTTTTCAAAGCTAAGGAAGGACTGGTCCCCGGTCTTAATACAATTGATGAAATGCTCCACGCAGGCTCCTGTCTGGTGTTCCATAACGTCACCGCTGTCAGGGGTCGTAGTTTGTTCTGGCCATCTGTTTGCCGGTGGGCAGCGTTCAAGGTCAAGAGGGTGAACCCATTGACCTTTTGTGGCAGTATTCGACCACAGTCTGATCTTATTGGGGCGATCAAGGTAGCTGTCAAAAATGAGGCCACCCTCGGTGCCGTGTATATTATGATAGGCATCGTAACCGTTTGCTTGGTCGACATTGCCAAAGCAGAATCCCGTGGCTCCATTGCTGAAGCCGATCTGAATATTGTAGATGGCTGGGACCTGAAATCCCCTAGTGCTGTTTTCGTTACAAGTTGCAAAAACAGACACAGGGTAACTGTCATTGGCATCCATGACATTAAGCATTACGGAAAGGGCATGGATGATTCCCATCCCAATGGCGTCGCCCATGACTTCTGCTGAAAGCTTCCATATTTTGTCTCCAGCGATATTGATTGGATGGCGATAGTTGACCTGAATCTGTGTAATGGTACCGAAATCGCCGCCTTTGACCATATTTACAATGCGCTCCTCCATGGTGTCAAAGTTCATTAAGTAATTCACATAAGTGATTAATTCGGGCTTTGCCTTTGCAAGCTGAAGTTGCTGCAGAAAATCCTCATAAGTGGTGGCGCAGGGTTTTTCACAAAACACATGTTTGCCTGCCTCCATTGCAGCCAAGGACTGGGGGCCGTGTGAGGAGTTCGGACTGCACAGGAATACCGCATTTACTTCAGGATTGGCCAGCATGGAGTCGAAATCCGGCGTGTATATCCGGGTATCAAGGCCAAGTTCCTCGAGTGCCTGTTCAGCATTCTTCGCAGAACGCTGATGCAGGGCGGCAATGTGACAATCGCTGCGCTCGATGATTCTTTGCATGAGGGTTACCCCCATCCAGCCTGCGCCGACAAAACCTATGCCAATGTCTGTTTTTTTTCCCACTTCATATCAGAATGGGCCAATGTTGGTAGCAATATCAAGCGAAACGACTCGTAATCCGGTCCCTTATGGGGCAGTGTATGGAATATGTTGAGAATAATTTGTTTTTCCTGCCTGCTGTTTCTTAGCAACGGGATTGCTGATATTACACATGGCCCGGTCCTTGGGCGTCCGGGTGCTGACACCATGACGGTTTGGGCCAGAACACGCTTGCCTGGAGAGACCCTGCAGGTGCGCTATGGTATTGATCCCGCCCAACTTAACGAGCTCTCGAAGGTGACATCGACTTTGCTCGAAGATGACTGCACGGGGCTGGTAAAGCTGACGGGGTTACAGCCATCAACCCGATACTTTTATGAGGTGTTTTGCTCTAGTGGGGATCACCCTCCCCGGGGTAGCTTCATGACGTTACCTTCGTCGGAGTCTGTGACCAATGAGAATTACAATCCCGATGGTCTCTTTAATTTCGCTTTTGAATTTGCCTGCGGCAATAACCGTACACCGGGAAACGGTGCGGGACCTTCTCTGCCGGCTTTTGATCAGCTGAATTCGAAGGTGAGGGATCGCGTGCATTTTGCGATTCTTAATGGTGATTGGTTGTATGAGGCTCGACGTGACTATCCGGCTAGTGCATGGATGCAGCAAGTAGGGGCTAATAACCCACCACGCATTGTTGAATTGGCTTCCGGGATTACCGGCATCTGGGAGAATTACAAATTTTACTGGGAGAAGGGTGAAAACCTAAGAAGGTGGCATCGTCATGTGCCTTCTTTTTTTACCTATGATGATCATGAGGCGCTCAATGATATTTATGGCACTGGAGAAATTGGTTTCCGCAACCGACGTGCAGTTGTGCGTGATATCGCTGTCCGTGCATGGGACGATTATCTGGCATGGGCGAATCCTACCGAGTTTTCTCAGCCGGCGCATTTTGGCAGGGGTTCGCTGAAAGCCGGCAGTGACATACTTATTGACCCGGATGCTAATTTTAAGGCGTTGAAGATTGATGAGATGGCGAATCTTCATGTTCACTGGGGTGGTCAGGCAGGTGTTGTCCTCGAACCTGAACCGGATCCGTCTACCGGAGACCCCAATCATGGAGTCTATGAGATTATTGAAGTTTTGGATCAGGGAAGGTTGAGAATCAGTCCTCCCGCAAAAAGCAACGGGCAATGTGTATACTCAATTGGCAAACGGTGTTATGGCAGTTTCGAGGTTGGAAATTGTGAGTTTTTTCTTCTCGATACCCGATCACATCGTGATTTGCATGATGTTGATCAGCCAGCAAAACCTGGTGTTTCGATGATTGGAAAGTCTCAACGTGAATGGCTGATCAAGTCGATGGCAGCTAGTAAGGCAGACTTCCTATTTGTGGTTTCCTCTGTGAATTTCATGGTTCCCCATGTGGGGTCAGGTGGAGGAAAAGATGTTAATAAAGTGGTCAAGAAGGATGATGCCTGGACAGTGTTTTTGGATGAGCGTGAGATGCTTATTGATTTCTGGGATAAGCTCAAGAAACGGGTCTTTGTGCTTACCGGCGATTTACACAACAGTTTCGCTATCAAGGTAACCGACAATGTCTGGGAGTTCGCTTCAGGTCCTCACAACTCAGTCAATCACCGACCTAGGGAGGATGAGGGCGATCGCCCGGCGAACGGGCATTTCAAGTATGGACCGCGAGCTTGTGATATTCGTTGGTCAACTTATGTATTGAGTGATATTCCAAGGGTAAACCGAATTTTTCCTCACTATTGCGTGGTGCAAGTCAATAATGTATTCAATAACCCGATTGAGCGTGGAGGTGAACGCTGGGTGGCGTTTCCGAAACCTCACGTAATGTTCCAGTTTTATGACGGCTTGAGCGGTGATTTGCGCTACTGCGAGACCATTCACGCGCGTTAGCTCTTTTCCTAAATTTCATTAGGGGTTTTATGGCCCCTTTAAAAGTCCTGCTGCGGCGCGATCAAGGAAAAGATGGCAGTTTCCGTGCTGCTGAAGTGCTGAAGCGGGGCAGTCCTCAGTGAGAGGTCCCTCAACAGTGTTCCTGACTGCCTCGGACTTGCGTGCGTCCGGTGCCGAACAGATAATGGTGGAGCTTCTCAGGATCTGTTTCACTGACATTGAGATTGCCTGTTTGGGAACTTCCGTGATATCAGCAAACCAACCCTCGCCAAGTTGCTGGTTTCTGCAGGCTTCATCAAGTTTGACTATCAGGTAAGGGGTCGATGTTTCAAAGTCGGCAGGAGGATCATTGAACGCAATGTGGGCGTTTTCACCAATACCGATAAAGGCAACGTCAATGGGGTGTTGGTTGATGATGTGACTCAGTCGTTCACATTCTGCTCCCGGATCTTTTTCTGCATTAATAAAGTGGAATGCGTTCATTGGTACTGGCAACCTGGACACGAACCGCTGCCAAAGGTAGCGGCGAAAGGAGGCTGGGTGTTCGACTGACATCCCGATATACTCATCAAGGTGAAAGCCAGTGACCTGTGACCAATTTATCCCGGGTTCATCAATAAGGGCGGCGAGCATATCAAACTGGGAGGCGCCCGTTGCTACGATGATGTTCGCATGTCCCTGCCTTGTGATAGATTCCCGTATTGCCATGGCACCTAGCGCAGCAGCTCGGGATCCAAGGGATTTGCAGTCCTCTGAGATGATAATTTCCATGAATATTACTCAATTTTAATTTCTGAATGTTACCATGTCCTTTGTGTTGGTGATTTGCAAACCTGGCATGCCATGCGAGAAAGTAGAATCATGAAGCCAGGAGGTAACATCGTGAATGATACAAGAGAGTTGGCCTTGCCTGAAGGAAGGCGTGTGGGTCAGCCGGGGCATGCCCTCGCAAGGGAATATCTTGTGGGGCGATTGAAAGAAATAGGACTGGAGCCTTTCAGTGGCGATAGCTTTGAACTTCCTTTCAGTGGTAATGGACAGTCATTCTGCAATCTGGCGGCTCGTTTGCCCGGAAGAAGTCCCGACCTGCCTCCGGTTTTAATCGGAGCGCATTATGATTCTGTCATTGATGCGCCCTGTGCTGATGATAACGCTACAGCGGTGGCCGTTGTGTTGGCGGCAGCCGAGCACTTTGCAGGAATAAAATTAGAGAGGGGCCTTATTGTTGTATTGTTTGATTCAGAGGAGCCTCCTTATTTTCAGACGCCGTTGATGGGGTCGACTCGATTTTATGAGGATCATTGCGCGGGCATCCGCTTTGCTTGTGTGTTGATTATGGACCTTATCGGTCATGATGTGGAGATCCGGCATAAGGCCGCAAGGTATATGCCCACTTTAAAGAGGTTGGTGTTTGTGCTTGGTGCGGAGAGCGACGAGGCACTGCCGGGGGTTGTGGAATGGGCGGGTTCGCAGGCAAGGGGGCTCAAGGTTTTTCCGACATTAAACCGCTATGTTGGAGACATGTCTGATCACCATGCATTCAGGTTGGGCGGACAACCGTTCCTTTTCCTAAGCTGTGGTCAGGGCAGGCACTATCATTTGCCCAGCGATGACCTTGCATGGATTAATTTCGATAAGGTTAAGCATGTCTTTGCACTGGTTGTCGACTTGGTCCAGTGCCTTGATTCGACAGAATTGTCCTACACGCAATCTGACCCGGTGGAGTTTGAGATAAAGATGATCAGGCGTCTGATCGGACCGGCCTTTCCACTCTTCTTGAAGTTGCTGGGCTTGAGGAGTTTGACTTCCCGGTCAGATCTCGACGCTTTGGCACAGTTGCTGAGCCAAGAGTTGGGGCGCAGTCAGCAACCAAAGTAATGGCAATCAAGGATTGCGTGAGGCATCCAGCATTTCCTCGATCATGCTGTTAACAGGAATTCCATTGATCCGGTAACCACGGTCGGTGGTCAGCAGGTCATATGAGCGTTGCACTCCACCGTATTTTTCTACGTTGGTAACTCGAGATCCGAACAGATTATTGCCAGCTTCAATATCCATGGCCTTAATGCCGGCAATGCGGTGGCGATCACAAAGGTTCACTACCGCTCCATTCTCAAAAGTAATTTTGCGAAATCTCTCTGGGGTGGGGTTCTCAGCATAGCAATGCTTTTGCAGCACAGAAACCGTTTCACCGTCATATCCAATGACATTCTCGCCAGCTTGAAGGGACTCTATTGTACGTGGTCCTTCAGGAGTGTCAATCTGAGTGCCCTCGGGGATACAACTAAAAATAGCTTTAATAGTTCCATATCTTACCGCTGCATTGGCAATGCCTGTAATTCTTTTGCAACTCGAGGAAAGGATGCATGAAATGACGATAGAGGTGAGTAGAGCAAGGCGGATGATCATACGAAATGGGTGGTTTTAATTTTGAAGTAAACTAACTGATTTTCCACTGTTGTCAGGGGCTATCCTCGATAATTATATTCAAATAATGATGGCATTTCGTCCAGTTCGTTATGTGGCACTAATTTTTTGATCTTTCACAGCGAAGAATTGCATTCTCTGCATACAGGGCCCTATAGTTCATTCTCATGAACTATCACCTGTTGGCGATATGCATTGCTCTCGCTGCTTACATGATGTCAAAACCTATTGAATTACTAGCTTCTCCCGAGGGGGAATTGGACCAGAGGCTTCTTGAGGAAATTCGCAAGAATTACCGGATGGATGATGTTGATCGCGCCCGCTTCAATGCTGTTAGCAACACTGATATCAACAGACTGGCGCTTAATCGTGATATTGTTCGTGGAGAGGATGGTCATTTTAGTCACAGGATTGCCGCTAAGGGAATAAGTAACCAGAAGGCATCAGGTCGGTGCTGGATGTTTGCGGGGTTTAACGTAATGCGTCCCAAGGTGATCGATGAAATGGGGCTTGAGGATTTTGAATTCTCTTCTGCCTACCTGCAATTCTGGGACAAGATGGAAAAAGCAAACCTGTACCTTGAGGCGGTCATTGAAATGCGGGATGCGGATCCCCTTGACCGCGATTGGCAGCTTATTAACGAGTGGATGGTCGGTGATGGTGGTTGGTGGAACTTTGTGACTTCCCTTGTAAAAAAATACGGAACAGTTCCGGTTTCGGTAATGCCTGAAACGCACAGCAGCGAGAATACGCGGGTGATGAATATAGTGCTTGGCAGGTTGTTGCGCTCAAGGGCGGCGATGATTATTGATTCCGCCGGTAAGGGGGTGGGTGTAGAGGTCTTGCGGAAAGCAAAAGAGAAGGCGCTTGCTGATGTTTACAGGTTTCTTTGCCTTAACCTTGGAGAGCCTCCTGTTGAATTTAAATGGCGTTACGAAATAAAAAAGAAAGGTGGTGAAAAAGGAGGGCAGGACGATGAAGAAAATAAGCTGAAGGTTGCACAGGATCGCTTGTCAGAATTACGCCTTTATACGCCGCAGGCTTTCTATGAAGAGTTTGTGGGGGTCGACTTGACGGAGTTTGTCTGCCTTTATAACGATGCTGCCAAGCCAACCGGGAAACACTATTCCTTCAGTAGGGCACGTAACATTTTCGGTGAGCGTGACATGCATTTTGTCAACATAGAGATTGGGGAGATGAAAGAAATTGCAGTCAAGTCTGTCTTGGCAAATCAACCGATGTGGTTTGCGGTGAATATGGGTGTTGACCAGTCAGGGGAGCACGGTCTTATGGAACATGAGTTGTTTGACTATGAGGCGCTTTTTGGTGTCGATATGCCGCTATCCAAGGCTCAACGCACACGTTTTAATGCCGGTGCATCCAATCACGCGATGGTGCTTACAGGTGTTGACTTGCAAAACGGCAAGCCAAGGAAGTGGCTCGTTGAGAATAGTTGGGGAACTGACAAGGGAAACAAGGGGCATTGGACTCTCTATGACAGGTGGTTTGATGAACATGTTTATACCGTTATTGTTCATCGGGCGCATGTTCCTAAAGAGATTTTGGATATATTTGAGCAGGCACCCGAGGTTCTTCCGGCTTGGTATCCCGGGGCAATGGGAATCCAGTATAACCCCTGATTGTCAAAGCTGGGGCGGTTTTGATCCAATGCCGGTCACCTTGTATCAGGCCTTACGGCGAGAAGTTGACATCATTACTGACTGGAGGATAAAAAAGGCAGAATGAAATTTTACTCGTTATTGGTCTTGATTGCCCTTGTTTCGACCGGGTGGGCATTTGAATTCAAGCAGGGGGACCGGGTGGTTTTGCTTGGTAATACATTCATCGAGAGAGAGGGTAATTACGGTCACATCGAGACACGGCTTGCAGCGGGTCATCAGGGGAAGGGTATGATTTTCCGCAACCTGGGATGGAGTGGAGACAATGTGTATGGAGTTGCGAGGTCGTACTTTGGTCCCCCACAGGAGGGGTTTAACCGCCTGAAGAGGCATCTGGAATTTCTGAAGCCAACGGTGGTGATTGTCTGTTATGGGGCAGTTGCTGCGTTTGAGGGAGATTCCGGGATGGATGATTTTATCAGCGGTTACGCGAGGATGCTTGACATGATAAAGGCAGTCAGTAAACCAAGGATGGTGCTGGTGTCGCCGCCTCCATGTGAAACACTCCTGCCGCCATTGCCGGACATGGTGCTGCAAAACAAGAGGTTGGCAGCTTGCCGGGACAGGATTGGGGAGCTTGCCCGGTCCAGAGGTGAGGACTTTGCCGATCTTTTTGGCGCAATGAATGAAGGCAAGGTCCAGTGGCGTCCTGCCGTAACACTAAACGGTGTTCATTTCAGCGAGAACGGCTACCGCCGTATTGCGCCGATAGTTGCCGGTTTGCTTGGTGTCAGAAAATTTCAGTTGCAGGAACCGGATTATGAAGGGCTAAGGAAGCTAATTGTAGAGAAAAATCGGCTATTTTTCAATCGGTGGCGGCCGCAGAATGAGACTTACCTGCATGGTTTCCGCAAGCATGAACAGGGAAGAAATGCGAAGGAGATCTTTGAGTTTGATCCTCTGATTGCGGAGAAGGACTTCCAGATTCATCAATTGGCAAAGAAAGTGACGAACCAATGAGAATGGAATACAAAAGTTTTTTATTCGGGCGCTTTTGCCAGGTGCTAGCCGTTTTGTGGGCAATCTTTCTTTCCCAGGCATGGGCACAGCGTAATCTTCGCGCGGATGCCATTCCCCAGCCGGATCCACAAGCTCAGTTGAAAACCTTTGTGTTGGATGATGGGCTCGAGGTGAACCTTTTTGCCTCAGACCCTATGATCTCCAAGCCGATAGGGATGAATTGGGATGAGAAAGGAAGGCTCTGGGTGGTAAGCAGTCGCCTTTACCCTCAAATCAAGCCTGGTGAACGCTCAGATGATAAGGTGATCGTTCTGGAGGATAGCAATGCGGATGGAGTTGCCGACAAGTCCACCGTATTTGCCGAGAACCTGATTATCCCAACCGGTATCATGCCAGGTGATGGTGGTGCCTATGTGGCAAACTCGACTGAGATCTTGTTCCTGAGAGATACCGATGGAGATTTGAGGGAGGATGAGCGCGATGTCGTTCTCAGCGGGTTTGGTACTGAGGACACGCATCATATTATTCATGCCTTTCGTGGTGGTCCTGATGGGATGCTTTATTTCAATCAATCCATCTATATACATTCCCACGTGGAAACCCCGTATGGTGTCCGCCGCCTGCTGGCAGGTGGGATCTGGCATTACCGGCCAGAGTCAGGTGAGCTTGAGGTTTTTTCTAGGGGGTTTGTGAACAGTTGGGGGCACATATTTGACCGTTACGGGCAAAGTTTTGCCACTGACGGAGCCTATGGAGAGGGGATCAACTATGTGTTTCCCGGCAGCGTATTTGTCACCGCAGACAGTGCAAAGAAAATTCTCCGTGGGCTCAACCCCGGGCAGCCAAAGCATTGCGGACTGGAAGTGGTTAATTCCAGTCATTTTCCTGCCGAGTGGCAGGGTAATCTGATTACCAATGATTTCCGCGGTCACCGGGTCAATCGCTTCGTGATCAGTGAAAGCGGCAGCGGTTACGTGTCTAGGCAGGCACCTGATCTGATACGCACCAGTCATGCGGCTTTTCGTCCCATTGACGTTAAGATCGGGCCTGATGGGGCTCTCTACATTGCTGACTGGTATA
>Ga0115011_10003890_pt1 | contig 10117 bp, 12 predicted proteins | sample TroAtlMetagenome_2_FD_88705 | JGI IMG/M metagenome (GOLD analysis project Ga0115011, IMG submission 88705) | Marine eukaryotic phytoplankton communities from Atlantic Ocean - Tropical Atlantic ANT8 Metagenome | ecosystem: Environmental > Aquatic > Marine > Oceanic | place: Tropical Atlantic...
CCAGGTAAAAAAGTGTCAAAAACCAATATTAATGATCCATATTATTGGGCTGAAAAATTTCTTTTTGGAGTTAGATTAACAGAATATTAGCGGTGCGACATTTTTTTCAAAACTATTTTAATTAGTTAAATAAGGTAGGATTGCTTTACTGATAAACCTATAATTTCTCCTAATTTTTTAGTTAATTACATATTTAAAAATCATAATATAATGAAGTGTACTTCCAGTGATTATAAATAAGTGCCAAATGAGGTGAGAGTATTTAATTTTCGAATCTATTAGATAAAACAATATTCCAATTGTATATATAATTCCACCAGCTAGTAAAAGATTAAAAGCAGAATCTGATATTTCATTTGTTAGATAATTCCATTTAAAAATAATCATCCAGCCCATTATTATATAAAGCAAAATTGATATAATCTCATATTTTCCAGTATAAAAAAATTTAAAAATACAACCTATTAATGCTAATGCCCATTGAATTCCAAACATCTTCCAACCTGTGCTGCCACCGATTGATATTAATAGTATAGGTGTGTAAGTTCCTGCAATGAGAATAAATATACTACAATGATCAATTATGCGAAATATGTGTTTAATTTTTTTATTTATTATCCCGTGATATAATGCAGATGAAGTAAACAATATAATAAGACCAATACCATAAACTATAGTGCTAAATAATACCCATTTGTGATTTGAGCTAGAAAATATTATTAATGCTATAAATCCAATTATAGAGGCTAAAGCTGCAATTCCATGAGATATGCTGTTTAAGATTTCTTCAATATATTTTTGCTTTTCTCTCATTTTTAGATTTGATTTAATAAATATAATATTTTTACTTTGCTAATTTCTTTACTTTTTTTCGATTTTTCAGTGTCTCTGTAATTAATTTGTGTAAATTGAAAGTATGAAAAAAGCAGGACGACCTTCTCTTTCTCCGAAAAAATTAAAAGACGGTTATTATATATTAATTACTACAAAAAATTCTAAAAATCCTATTAGAATAATGAGAGAAACTCTTAAGCAATTAGAGCAAGCTAAAATTCAATATAAATATCATCATTTTGAATACCTTGGTCAGGTAAAAGGTGGTTTCTGGGTAGATGGCAAAAATCAAGGAAAAGCAACGGCTTGAAAATATTAAAAATATACGTTGATTAAATCTATTTAATAAGGTATTTTTTTTCGAATACTCTGAATTTATATTTTTCTCATCCTTAAACTTAAAGGGGTTATTTCTAAATATTCGTCCTCGTTTATATACTCCATTGATTCTTCCAGTGAAAATTCAGTTTTAGGTGCAATTTTTACAGCATCATCTGATCCAGACTTTCTCATATTTGTTAATTGTTTTCCTTTGATAAGGTTTACTGCTAAGTCATTATCTCTATTATGTTCTCCTATTACTTGACCTTTATATATAATATCAGATGGTGAGACAAAGAATCGTCCTCTATCTTGTAGTCTATTCAATGCAAAAGCGGTAGCAGGCCCTTCCTCACTGGAAGTTAGTGACCCTTTTGTTCTAGTTTCAATTTCCCCTATATGTTTTTTAAATGCTGTAAATCTGTGGGTCATGATAGCAGTTCCTGATGTTGCTGTTAAAATATGATTTCGTAAACCAATTAATCCTCTTGACGGAATAAGAAACTCTAAATGCTGTAAATCACCCTTGGGTTCCATAATTAATAATTCACCTTTTCTTTTAGTTGCAAGTTCGATAGATTTTCCTGAATACTTTTCAGGTACATCAATAACCAGAGTTTCGAAAGGCTCATGTTTCTCTCCACTAACCTCTTTTTCAATTACTTGTGGTTTTCCAACTTGTAATTCATATCCCTCTCTTCTCATAGTTTCGATTAATATTGATAAATGAAGTATTCCCCTTCCAAAGACATTAAATTTATCTTCTGACTCAGTTTCTTCTACTTTTAGTGCTAAATTTTTTTCAGTTTCCTTTATTAACCTATCTCTGATATGTCTAGATGTTACATATTTTCCTTCTTTACCAAAAAAAGGGGAATTATTAATTGTAAATAACATACTCATGGTTGGCTCATCTATTGTAATTCTTGGTAATGATTTTGGTGTTTCTAAATTTGAAATTGTGTCTCCAATTTCAAAATCATCTAATCCAACAATTGCACAGATGTCGCCAGATAAAATTTCATTAATAGGATTTTTACCTAGTCCTTGAAATTCAAATAACTCTTTAATTTGAACTTTTTTGTTATTATTTGTTTGACACAGCATGTATTCTGCACCTTTTTTAATTTTTCCTTGAAACACTCTTCCAATTGCTATTCTCCCTTTGAAGTTTGAATAGTCTAGTGATGTGATTTGCATTTGTGTTATTCCCTCTCGAATAGGGGCTTGAGGAATATGACTAATAATAGCATCTAGTAGTGCATTAATATTATTTGTTGGCTTTGCCCAATCTAAACTCATCCAACCCTGTTTAGATGATCCGTAAATAGTTTCAAAATCTAATTGATATTCAGATGCATTTAGATTAAACATTAAATCAAAAACAGATTCTTGTACTATTTCTGGCTGACAGTTTTCTTTATCAATTTTGTTTATTACTAATATAGGTTTTAGGTTTAGCTCAATTGCTTTTTGTAATACAAATCTTGTTTGAGGCATTACTCCTTCAAATGCATCTACTAATAATAAAACTCCATCAGCCATTTTTAATACTCTTTCAACTTCTCCTCCAAAATCAGCATGCCCAGGGGTGTCAATTATATTTATTTTTACATTTTTGTATTTAACAGAAATATTTTTAGATAAAATTGTTATTCCTCTTTCTCTTTCTAGGTCATTATTATCTAATATGAGTTCTGTATTTTCTTTGTTTAAGTTCTCAGCAATGCATGATTGAATAATTTTATCTACTAATGTTGTTTTTCCATGATCAACATGAGCAATTATGGCTATATTTCGTATCGATTCCATTATAAATATTTCCGCAAATATAACTTCTTAAAATCTGATTAGTGTTTTATTTTAAAAAATAAATTTCATCTGTTAAATTATTAATTTTTATTTTAGATATAATGAGTTGATTAACGGCGCAAAATTTGTTTTGTAAAACTACTGTAATCAGTTAAATAGGGTGGGGGGTTCTACTGCTATCCTAACTTTTTTATCTTCCTGATTTTTAATAATTTTTCTGTATTATTGTCGTATGCATAAATTATTACTGTTATAAACTTAAAACATAGAATTATGAAATTAAAAAAAACAAATATGTTATTAGGAATTATTGCAATTAACTTAACATTATTAACCTTTATTCAATTGGATGTTTGGCCAGTGAAAGCGAATGCAAATTCAAATGAATTCGCATTAAATTCATCAATTAATTACGGATTGGTTCCAATGAATGAAGATGGGAGTATAAATGTCAATCTAAATTCTTCTAATTCAATTATTGACGTTAATCTAGAGCAAATAAGAGGGGAAAAATGTCTTAAGGTTAGTCAAGATGAACATAATGGTGGAGGAAATGCCATTGCAGTTATGCCGTGTTACAAAGAATATGGAGCTATATCTGCATATCCAAAAAAATAAATACTATAAAAAATTATACTAAAACGTTTACTTTTTAGATCTTTTGATATAAAAAGTAAATTAATTATTAAACATTATTAACTATGAAATGGTATTTAAAAGTTTTAATGAATTATGCGGTTTTTGGTGGGAGAGCAAGAAGAAAGGAATATTGGATGTTTGTTTTATTTAATTACATTATAACTATTTCTCTGGGTGCTATTGAAGGATTATTAAATATTGCTCCGTCAACTGATGAAAGTGTTCTTGGAAATTTTTATTCACTTCTAATACTTGTTCCATCAATTGCAGTTGCTGTTAGAAGAATGCATGATGTTGGTAAAAGTGGTTGGTTTTGTTTAATACCTATATATAATTTTATTTTATTAGTTTCTGAAGGAGATAAAGGAAATAATAAATATGGCCCAGATCCGAAAGAAATAGAACAATAAATTATATTATCAGCTAAATAGATTTATGTTTCTTTATTGTTTTGTGATGGAGTTAGTTAGTTTTCCATAAAACCACCACTGAACATGTACGCCTTTTCTTGTTTGAATAGCTGAATAAATAGTTGCAATAAATTCTGTTAAATTAAACAATAGCATCACAACTATATAGCTTATATAACTGTTTGTGATAGAATTTGAATAAAAAAATACTGAAATTGTCCACCAAAAACCAATGCTATTAATGAAAAGCATAGACAATTGTGAAAGTAGCGCTTGTGTGCAATGCCAACGAACAAAATGAGTATTTTTTTTATTTGCTAAGTAGAATATTAGAGTTGCTATTAGATTTATTATAGGAATAGGTATTGCAAAAATACCTGCGATTAAAGACATTAAATAACTATTAGAAGCACTTTCTTTTTCATCTTCCGAAGGGTCGTAGTAAAATGTTTTTTGTTTTATCATAATCCTTTCATAATATTCCAGCCCCAATTAATAATAACAAACAATATTAATAGAATTAATATTTTCTTTTTTTGTAAAAACATTTCTAGTTTTTTATAAAACTTAAATAGTGTGTTTTTTTTTGTTACTAAATCTAGAATAATCCAAAAAGGAAGTAATATCATTATTATTGCTATTAAAAAGCCTAGGGGATTTATATATAAAGCTTTTGAAAAGTCGCCATTAATAAAGGATATAATAGATCTGGTTACTCCACAAGCTTGACAGGGTATAGTTGTAGTTTTTTTTATCAAACAAACTTGGATTGGGGTGTCATTTGTTGTACTATTCATCAAATTATAACCAACCCAAGCATATCCTAGGAAACAAGTGATAGTTAAGATTATATATATATTATTTTGTTTTAGAATCAATCTAATACAATACTACTCTTTAATACAATGCTATTCTTTGAAATTGTTCTAGATTCTTATCTCTACAAGCTCCCATAATTAAGAATAAGTCAACTAAAGCCCAAATACCACATCCGCCAAAAGTTAATAATTTAGCTACTCCTATACCTGTGTCTCCGATGTAGAATCTATCAATGCCCAAAGTGCCAATTAATAGGCCCAAAATCAAAGCAGTGGTTGGGTCTTTAAATTGTAAAAGCGTAAGGTTGCTTAATTTGCTTTCATCTAATTTTTCTAATTGTTGCCTAATATGTCCCAATTGGTGAGATGGAAAAAATTTCGCATTTGTCATTAGGAACATGTCTATTTTTTGATTACTCATTTTTTTTTTATTAGTTTATTTAACCTAAGTTAGTTAATCTAGTTATAATCCGCAAAATTTTTAATTTTAAGATTATTTTTAATAATTATTGTCTAATCTAAATTAAATAAATGGCTTTATTCATTAATACAACAATTTTCATTATTGCATTGACAGTATTTTAGATTATATATATGTGTTATAGATAAAATTATTGCTGTAAAATATAACCAATTTTCATTTATGTGAAACCAATCTAATTTTTCATTAATTATGATGAAAAATAAACTTGTCCAGATGGTCCAAAGTATTAATTTAATGATTTGACTAGATGTTGTTTGAGTTGATCTGAATATTGCTAAAAATGATATAGTTAAAAATAAAAAGTCTATTGATTTCCACCATAAAGGAGCTTCTGTATGACATGCTGCTGCTCCATATGTAATAAAAATAATAGGTGTAATAACACAATGGATTAGGCATAGTATACTTACTGTTGCACCAATAATATCTGCTTTATAAATAATTTTTTTCAATTAAATTTGAGTTTATTATAGTTTTGCAAATATATTATTTTTTTGCTATTGCAACATTGTTGCAATAATTGATTTGTTTTTTTTCTTTTATTTGAAAAATAAACAATTATTTATATGCTTTTATTTTATATATATTTGGATTTTTTATATTATCAAGGTTGTTACAATATATTAGTTTTTATGCGACTGGCATTTTTATTTATAATTTTATCTTTTATTTTTTCGTGCTCTGTAAAAAATATAACATATTCAGGAACACAAATTAACCCTAAAGAAGATTTTGATTCTTTAGTAAATAACTATCCGCTAGATTATTCTGAAATAAAAAATTGGTCATTTAGATCTGACGTGCATGACGATTTAACTTTATTGCCTTCTAATTATAATTCAAAAAATGATTACAATTTTGATGTGTCAGTTTTTTATATTCATCCTACCACATTATATAATTCTAATTATTGGAATGCTGACACTTCTCATTTTAGAGAGAATTATGCTATAAATCTATGTCTTGAGAATCAAGCATCTGTTTTTGCGGGATTAACGCATTTATACGCTCCTCATTATAGAGAAATGCATATATATTCATATACTGATACGGTCAATGGTTATAAAGCTTATGATTTTGCTTTTAATGATATTTTAAACGCATTTAATTTTTTTATAAATCATATTTCAACAGATAAATATATTATTGCTTCACATAGTCAGGGAACTAATCATGCTATAAGGTTAATAAATGAATATATTTCAAAAGATACATTGTTGTTAAATAGATTGTTAATTAGTTATTTAATTGGTATGGATGTAAATAAAAACAATATGTCAATTCCAGTATGTAATTCAGAAGATGATATTAATTGTTTTTTGACTTGGAGGTCTTTTCGCGAATCATTTTATCCTAAAAAATGGAAATTTGGCAAAAATATTTATTCAGTTAACCCTATAAATTTTAAAACTGATTCTATTTTTAGTAATAAAAAGGATCATTTGGGAATTCTTCTGCCAAATAAAAAAATTTTATTTAAAAAAAGTATTTCTGTTAGAAATGAATCAGGTTTACTTTGGGTTAGGTTTAATAATATTTTTTTAAATAAATACAGAAGTGATAGTTATCATAAAGCTGATTTTAATCTATTTTGGTTAAATATTAGAAATAATCTCAAATACCGATTGTCAAAAATATATTAAGTAGAATTTAATTCTTTTTCTATAATTTTTTTAACAATTCTTTTAGCATTTAATATGGCATTATTATGGTATTGTATACCAGATTTACATGCTTGAGTCCAATACACATCATCGCATTCATTATCAATTTTGTCCCATAGTAAATTTCTGTTTATTGAGTTTTCTAAAGTAAATATAGGAAGTTTAGGAGTGTATATTTTTAGGATTTTTTGATTATCAATATGATTTTGGATAAAGTCTTCATAGTTAACTGTATTATATACAAATGTTATGGCGCAGTTAAATTTAATTTTTGACATTATAGGTTTAATAGTATTTGTTATATAATACTTTTTAGTTTTTACATTAGTATGAGTTTGGTGTATCCATGGCATATCTTTAATTTGAGATAAATCTTTATGTAGAATTACATAACAATCCATCTTTGGCCACTTTTTTAGTTCTTGTATAAGTTTATTTGTTCCAACTTTTTTTATTAAAGGAAGCGCTTGAAATGGCTGTGTTGCTATTATTACTTTGTCAAATGCCAATTTTTCATTTTTATCTGATAAGATTATAATTTTATTTTTCTCTCTACTTAAATTAGTTACATTAAAACTTTTTATCTGATTATAATTTGTGTGTTCTGTTAGTTTTTTTTCTAACTTATGGATTATTCTGCCATCCAAAACACACCATCCATTTTCTTTTGGCAGATAATCTTTTTTTCTTATTGAAAGAGTTAATGCATATTCATATATAAATGCCCCAAATATATGAGCTGGTTGAGTTTCAATATCTTCAAATCTGCACCAAGTATTTATTCCTATCCAAGGCATAAAAACATGCGTAAATACATTTGAGTTAATTAAGCGGGTTCCTAGAACATCTTTAATGCTTTTTTTTGATTCTGGTCTTAATTTAAACTGTATATAAAACAGTAGCATTATATATAGACCATTGATTAATTCTTTGGTGGAGCATTGTTTATATATGTATTTTAAAAAAGTCCAAAATCCAGACCCCATTCGTATTTTTATTTTTTTGTCTTTTAAAATTATTTCTCCTTCTATTTTTTCGAAATCGTGTGGAATTTGAGATATTCCTAGTTCACGGCATAAATTTAGATAATGTGGTTGTTGACATGGGTAGGTTACAATTACAGTTGTAGCATAATGTTTCCCATTTTCTAAGTATGGGTCATTATTTCCTCCAACTCTATCTTCTTTTTCTAATAGTGTAACATTTGCATTGCCTTCTAATAGATATTTTGCAGTTGATAATCCGCTTATTCCTCCTCCAATAACTGCAATTGATTTATTTTCCATACCTTTTTTTGGTATATTAATTTCTTTCGCATCATCTCCAAAATATTTAGAGGTTGAGTTTGGTTCTTCTTCAAAAAAATACACGAAAAAATATAAAATAATAATTATAAGGATTGAGACTATCATTTTTTTAGAATCTTTAGCTCCTGCTTATGGACGTATAGAAAAGGTGAAACATACCCCAAAAAATGAATTCATATGCGGGAGTTAAGGTTAAAATTAGCTTTATTTCGTATAACTTTTAGTTAAAATTATTATGCAAAAGTTAAATGTATAATATTTTTTTATAAAAACTATACAAAAGATTTTTTTTTTAAATTTGTATATAAATAAATTTTAATAGCACTTTAATACTGCTTTTAAACAAAAATAAATGAGCTATAGTATAGATCAGTTCTCTAAAATAACGGGAATCAATAAACTTCTTCTACGTACTTGGGAGAATCGTTATAAATTTTTAACTCCAGAAAGAACAAAAACAAAAATCAGAATTTATTCTGATGAACTTTTAATTCAAGGATTAAATACAAAAATTTTATTAGAAAATGGATATAAAATATCTGTTATATCTAAAAAGAATAACAAAGAGATTGAAAAACTTATTACAAGCCTTAATGAAAATAAGTCCGGTAATTATAATGATTATTTTATTAATCAATTTGTGAAATCTGCTTTACAATACAGTGCTACTTTGTTTAATCATAACTTTGATGAATGTGTGTCCAATTTTTCTATGATTTCATTTTATAAAAAAATAATGTTGCCTACTTTGGCTAAAGTGGGTTTGTTTTGGTTAAGTAATAAAATTAATCCGGCTCAAGAGCATTTTTTGTCAGAAATGTTTAAACAGAAAATTTATAGTCAAATTGATAGTATTAAAAAGAGTCCAGAAAAAAATACGTGGCTTTTATTTTTACCTCCAAATGAGTATCATGAAATAGGACTTCTGTTTGCTAGGTTTATTTTGCTTCATTATGGTTATGATGTAATTTATTTAGGAGCTAATGTTCCTTTATCTTCTTTAAAGCAAGTATCAAAAACAAAAATAATTGATGATATTTTATTTTTTTCAGTTTCAAATTTTTCTAAAAAAAATATTGATTTAACAATTAGTTTTTTGAATAAAGAATTTAAAAAAAGTAATATTTATTTAACATCTAAAATTGACTTTAATCAATCAACTAAGTCAATAGATAAAATAAATCATATTAATGATATAGATAGTTTTATTCGAATTATATCAAAATAATTTTAATTTAGGAAAATTTATAGTTAATGATAAAATATAAAAAAACACTCTTCCAGATTAGTGAAATAAGCTTGCCCTCAAGGGTATTGGGCTTTTGATTCAAGATGATTCACTTGGAAAACATCTATTTACTCGCAACATATACTGATGCTATTCCAAATGTTAGAGAAATATGTGTACATTTTTTAAATCCTATTTTATTTAGTTTTTGTATAAATTGATTTTTGTTTGGGAATTTTTTAACTGATTCGGATAAATATTTATATGCTTTTTTGTCTTTTGATATACTTTTTCCAAGTTTGGGCAAAATAAAAGAAAAGTATAAATCATAAATTTTACTAAAAAACCCTTTTGGGTTAGATGGTTCTAAAATAATAACAGTGCCTTTTTTTGTTAATACTCTATATACTTCTTTTAATCCTTTATCTATATCTTCAAAATTCCTTACCACAAAACCTAAAGTGATAGCGTCAAATGCTTTGTTATCAAATGGTAAGTTTTCAGCATCAGCTATTTTAAATGATACTCTATGGTTTAAATTTTTTTTAATGACTTTCTTTTTTCCTATATCAATCATTTTTTTAGATAAATCAATTCCTA
>Ga0115011_10003891_pt1 | contig 10116 bp, 9 predicted proteins | sample TroAtlMetagenome_2_FD_88705 | JGI IMG/M metagenome (GOLD analysis project Ga0115011, IMG submission 88705) | Marine eukaryotic phytoplankton communities from Atlantic Ocean - Tropical Atlantic ANT8 Metagenome | ecosystem: Environmental > Aquatic > Marine > Oceanic | place: Tropical Atlantic...
ATTAGTTTTGCTTTCTCCGCATCTCCAACCTTAAGGCCAAAGTGTTTTTCAAGGCCAACCACAAGCTGTAAAGCATCAACAGAATCAAGTCCGAGTCCCTCACCGAACAATGGCGTGTCATTAGCGATCTCTTCAGGGGTCTCTTGAAGCATCAACTCCTCGATGATCACCCCTTTAATTTTCTGTTTTAATTCAGTATCTGCACTCATTTTTATTCCGGTAAAAAACTAGTAAATTCCACCATCAATCTTAACTACAGAACCTGTAATATATGCAGCTTCAGGACAAGCGAGAAAGCGAACTGCAGAAGATACTTCATTCGGTTTCCCAAACCGTCTCATGGGAATCTGTGTAAGAGCGGACTTACGTGCATTTTCGTCCATTTCGGATAATGCATCGGTATCAATATACCCTGGGCAAACGGCATTAACTGTTACACCAGCTCTTGCCAGCTCTTTGGCCAGAACTCGAGATAATGATACAACACCAGCTTTCGCAGAAGCATAATTTGCCTGGCCTAGCGGGGCGCTAAGTGCGCTTAATGAAGCGATATTGATTATCCTGCCAAATTTTTGTGAAATCATCAGCTTGCTTACACTTCTACAGCCATAAAAAACACCATTAAGATTCAGATCAATTACCTTGTTCCAGTTATCGTCAGTCATTGTAGCCAATAGAGAGTCGTTGTGACCACCTGCGTTGTTGACCAAAACGTCGATGCTGCGCCCTTGACTTAAAATCTTCTCTACTACCTTGTCCCATGAAGCGGAAAGGGTTACGTCAAGTTCAATAATGGATGAGCGTTCTGGAAACTTTAAGTGAATCTCATCTACGATGTCTCTACGAGAACGTATGCCCAACCAGACATAATCATCAGTTGTCTGCTCAAGGAATTCATAGGCTATAGCTTGCCCCAAGCCTCCGTTTGCTCCGGTAATAAGAATATTTCGCATTATAAAAAAGGTGAAAAAAATTTAAGTTTACGAGCCAATTAGTAGTGACGCGCAAGATTGATCCATGCCGCTTCCGCTGACTATTGCTGAGTGAAATTGCCCCGAACCTATGAGACCAGCTGCTGCAGCGCAAGACCAGCCAACTGAAACGCCAAAACCTTCCCCCATTATATCGCGAACATTTAATCTTTTTCCGGCAAAATCCTCCCATAGCGAACCCTCATTAATCCCCTCAAAGAGAACATCAGAGATGATGCCCTCAGGCAATTGGGCACGCATTGCGCTGAGGGTTTTCGCCCTAGGGGTTGTGCTAGTATAGTTCAAGCGGTCAGTGATTAGATTAATTTTCGCCATTGGATTATCACACCGCTCAAGCAAGAGTGCACAGGCACCCTCTCCCAATACAGGAGTTTTTTTGAATATGGATAATGCATCTGAACTCAACCAGTTGTTTTCTTCTCCAGCTGCTACCAGGACTGCATCCAATTCATCATCAAGGATCCAGTTCACTCCAACTTCGAGAGCCGAAAGAAATTGGGACTCGTCACCCACTAATGTATAATTGATCTCAGATGAGCCAATCAATGCGCTTAAATGACTGGAAGGCGCATTAAAAACAGTTTCGGGAAAGATAATAGGGCTTGCCGTAAGCGGATCATCCAGAACCTCTTGATAGAATCGTTGGCTGAAATTGACGCATCCAGTGTAACTAGAAACAACAATTCCTATTCGCAAATTATTGCTCGCGATTTGCTCTAGCCTTTGTTCACCGAGTGCCTCAAAAGCGGCTGCTGCAAGATAACGGCTAACGGGGCTGGTCCGACGCAGGCGCGGATTGCGGAATAGTGAGTTTGTTTTATTCGGTGCAGGAACCTCTCGGCGTAAAAAATTCCGTCCGCTTACTTTGTCTTTATGTACAATTTTCTCGATTGGTTTATTCTCGTTCAAGCAATGAAGCATTGCTGGGAAACCCCACCCTGCAGGTGAAACAACGCCTACACCGGTAATTCCAATATCTGATGAAGACATACTCATGAGGTTGCCAGTTTAAATACAAGGCTGGCATTTGAGCCGCCAAACCCAAACGAGTTTGTGAGTGTTACGGGGAGACTCGAAACTTCGCGGGGAGACTGAACAAGATCAAAATCACAAACTGGGTCAGGATTTGCTACTGAAACTCCTGGAGGAATCCATCTGCCCTCCATCGCCATCAGGCAGATGGCAGATTCGACAGCTCCAGCACCGCCCAGAAGATGACCAATGTTTCCTTTTGTTGAGCTCACTCGCAGTTCTTGAACAGCATTTCCTGCCCAGTGACAAATTGCGCGACCTTCCGCAGAGTCATTTAGAGGCGTCCCAGTGCCATGAGAATTGAGATAGGCGACATCAGCAGGGTTTACACAAGCCTCTATGCATGAATGGTTCATGGTGCTGTATGCGCTTACTCCTTCAGGATGGGGCTGAGTGAGATGATGACGGTCAGTTGCCGCAGCGTAACCACCAATCTCTGCATAAATATGTGCTCCTCTTTTCAGGGCGTCATCCATTCTTTCAAGGCAGAATATTGCAGCACCTTCACCTAGGCCTAAACCATCTCGATCAGCAGCAAATGGTCTTGGACTGGTTGTTGAGAGAGCATTTAGGGAATCAAATCCAGCAAAAACCATTTTACACAAGGCGTCATACCCACCTGCGACGGCTCTTCTTGCGTGTCCTCTTTGGATAAGGCGAAAAGCATGACCGATTGCATTCGCACCTGAAGAGCAAGCATTGCTGATTATGGTCAGTGAGGCATTAATGCCAAAAGCTTCGCAAAGCTGCATCCCCTGTCGGTGTGTCTGGTAGCCGCTAATTCTTTCCGCTTGTTGCCTGCGGGTAGTGCCTTCAATTGCAACTCGGTAATAATCCTCACCCAGTTCCATTGAGCCAGCAGATGTACCAAGGCAAATAGGAATAAGCTTATCCATTTTAGCAAAGTCCCAACCAGAAGCATGAAATGCCTCGCTCCCGGCCAAAAGCAGCATTGCTCCGGCGCGATCAATGCGCTTTTTGTTCCGCAGAGTCAATCGATTTTCTGGCAAAGATTCCGGCAAATTTACCTGACCCGCAACTTTCGCTTTTTGCCTGGAGACATCAAACAAAGTTACGAGGCTCAATGCATTTCTGCCGGCACGGAATCCATTCGAGTTTTTTGACCACCCATACCCAAGAGGTGTGATAATTCCGGCTCCTGAGATAACAACACGGTTTCGTTGTCGCCTTCCATCAAGCATTGAGTTAAAACCCATGCGCAATCCATGACACGGTTGATATGACTGCGCTAGGAAAGTTTGTAATCAAGGTGTCTTTCACTGTATTCTAAACACTAACTCAATGTTGAAAAATCAAACGCTCCATAAGAGATGGCTTAACACGCTGGGATTCCAGGAAAATCAGACAGCAGTGATTGATTTAAAAACCAATAAGAAATGGACTTTCTCTGAAATTGAAAAGCTTTTGAATCAAAAGCCATCAGTTAAAACTTCGATCATTGCTAAGGCAGGAGGAATTGAATTGATAGTAACCACACTTTGGGCTTGGCGAGAACAAGTCCCCTTAATTCTGCTTGATGAGAATGTTATATTGAAACCTGCGCAACTAGAGGGATTGCCGGAAGGGGTCGCTCACATCAAACATACATCTGGAACGACGGGTAAACCTAAGTTTCTTCTCTTTAGCGATAAACAAATACAGGCTGACGCTGACCAGATTGTCAGTTCAATGGGCTTGAAAAAATATGATGGGAATATTGGAGTGATTTCCCCCGTTCATTCATACGGATTTTCGAACCTTGTTTTGCCACTATTGCTTTATGGAGTCCCTCTTATTATTTGCGAAAGCCCTCTTCCGGAAAATCTACGTATCACTTTCACCAAGATTAAAGGCAGAATGATTTTGCCGGCAGTTCCTGCGATGTGGAATGCATGGGAAAGATCCGGAGTGCTTAAGGACGCCCCTGTTGAACTCGCCATATCAGCCGGAGCACCTCTGTCCAGGGATCTTGAGCAGAGAATCTATGATTCGAGCGGTATAAAGGTCCATAACTTCTATGGATCAAGCGAGTGTGGAGGAATAACGTACGATTCGAGTAATACAGTAAGGAAGTCATCACGGATTACAGGTACACCAATCAGTGGAGTCGAACTTGAGATAACATCCAGAGGCAGACTCCTTGTAAGAAGTGCAGCATCAGCCATAAGTTACTGGCCTGAAGACCGTGACGAGGAACTTGGAAGTGGAAGATATTTAACAGGTGACCTCGTAGAAATTGATGCATCAAGTAACGAGCTCCTACTAATCGGACGAATAAGCGAAGAAATTAATATTGCGGGCAGAAAGTTGTCCCCTGTTGATGTGGAAAAGGCCGTTATGAGTATTTCTGAGATTGAATGCTGTATTGTATTCGGAATACCGAGCAGCACATCAGACAGAGTGGACGATATCGTTGTCTGCTATCGATCTTCGGATATAATCAGTGAAGCGGATCTTCATAAAATATTGAAGAAAAAGCTTCCATCATGGCAGCTGCCTAGACGGTATTGGCCTCGAGGTGACTTGAAGGTAAACAAGTTAGGAAAGATTTCACGGTCAGATTGGCGAGAAAGATATCTCTCGGCTCATTGATTCAGAGTTCCGCTTAAGGTCACTTCAACGCTCAAGATCACCTTTTCATTAACCGATACTGTGCCTTTTGCCTGAACAAGAGTTTCGAGCCTAGCAGTCACCTCTGCACTTATTCTTAAAACTTCACCTGGTATAGCTGTGCCTTTGATCTTGGCATTTCTAATGGCGCAAAGTCGCAGGTTGTCGAGAGACCGCGGAGCAGGTTCACTCTGTATACAGATCCCTGCCAGTTGCGCTACTGACTCAACGAGAATTACTCCTGGTAAAAAAGGATTGCCGGGGAAATGCCCCTTCAAAAAATCCTCATTCCCCTTAATCCGGTATGAGCCAACCGCTGAACGGCCATGTAGGAGCTCCTCAATTGAGTCAATAAATCGGAACTCTTGTCCATGCGGTAGATTATCTAAATGAGCTTCATGCATAAAGGGGATTCTTCTATTAAAGAAATCAGATTAATTAACGTCCTTTATATGAAAACCAGTAAGGTCATACTCAAATAAATCGTTACTTAAATCTTCATTTTCGCGAACATCTGAAAATTTGGTCTTTATGGAAGAAGTGTCCCTGAACCGTATTTCCATTGACTCGGTTACATATGTTTTTGAATTCATCTCAAACACAATCTTGCGAAGCGCCAAACTCGTCCTCCTGTCATTAACTTTAAGGGAGATTAAGAACTTCCCGTCTCGTCTTGTGATCTCTGTAACAGTGAACCTCCTTATAAACTCATTGTAATCATTTGAAAACCCTGCTTCGAAAAACATTGATACCGGTGAACGGCTGCTGTTTTTGAGTCCTTTATCTGAATGCCTCTCTGCTGAATTTTTCATAGGGCTTACCATCAAAAATGTTCCATTCTTGGAAATGGCAATGCTTTCAGCAGGGCTTCCAACCTCCCAGCGAAAAAGCCGTGGTGCTTTAAACCAAAGTTGTCCGGTATTAATAATCGGACGTTTAAGAGCCTTGAGGTGCCTCTCCTGAACAAACGATGCGCTGACTGAAGTCACGCTACTTCTGTGAGCAATCCATTTTTTAACGACTTCAAGTTGATCCGTATCACCTTGCTCTACAGCAAAACAGCACGCCCGAGAACTCAGATAAATCAATAGGATTAATAATCGCATTTTTGACATTATACGTGCATTTTAAATGCATTCCTATTTTATCTAAATGAAGGAAAATTTGCCGTGAAATTAAACTAGTGGCTCAAATTTATTACAATGACGTCTGGTCGAAATTACTTGATGACTGCCTTGGCCTTGGCGCTTAGCTCAAGCTCTGTCGATGCTCTTGAAAAGCTGGTCGTTTTTCGAGACGGGACACGAATTCAAATGAATTTGCCTGACTTTGAGTTTGCCCTCAAGACTGCGCAAGCAGGACAAGACAATCGCCGACTCACTGTTTCGCTGGGCGCAACCTCACAGGTCACGTTTTCTGAAATGCCTGCACTTAAACGGGTCGAGCGAATTAAGACTGCCCTGAATGAGCTTCACCATGAACAATTTGCCATTCGAGAGTCAGCCGCAAATATGCTTGCAAGACTGGGCTCGGGATATCGCGGATTACTAGAAGAAACTCTCGCAAGCTCCTTTGACCCTGAAATAAAATGGCGATTACGCAGAGTGCTAAAGGAATTGCCTATATATGCCACCGATGATTTTGACCGTGTTAGAATAAAAGGTGAATCCTATGTTGGAGAGTTTTCTGAATGGAACATCGCTGCCAATTACAGAGACTCAGAGATAACACTTAACCGTGCCACTGTTAAGTCCATCACTGACCCTAATTCTACATCAACCCAAAAAACTCTCATCCGATCCATCACAAATGTGACGGATCAACTCGTTCCTCTAACGGTCAGCAAGATAGATTTTGAACGTCGCCCCTCTGGAAAGATACTACGGGCTGGGGAAAATATTCATCAAGCATTTGTTGATTGGGGTGCCCTGTTCTCAACCTCGATTTCTAGATCATTCGTTTCTGTTAATCGCTATAACATCGAGGGTGCAGGAGGAGGAATGTCAGCCGCTACTCATGACCCTCTTTATGAGGGCGTAATGACAATACGCTTCTGTAAGCCAGGCTCCGCCACAACGCCGGCTGGAGTCACCTTTGCTGGTTGCTGGTTAGGGGTAGTTAAGCCTGGTGGGACGTCACTTATTGCCTATAATGAAGAGGATAAAGAAATCGGAAGAGTAGAAACATCCAAGAAAGGGACCCAGTTCTTAGGCATCAAGAGCAATGTCGCAATCGCGAAAATAATGATTGTTCCAAATCCCTCGATTGACACCAATTTTGCAATCGACGATTTGATATTTGATGCTCCATCTCCATTGGCCGGAGCCCTTAGTCCGTCACTTTTTTCCGTCACCTTAAACGACGGTAGCAAGATAAGCTGCAAAAGTATTGAGACCAAGGGGGCCTCAAACCAAAATTCCAATTCTTTGGTCCTGCGCCCAGGTGCATCCTTCACTGACGAGATCAATATTCCTGCCGGACATGTCATAAAAGTCTTTCCTCCTAGCGCAAGGCAGCAAGCAACTGAAAGACAGCCGGGAAGTCCTTGGTGTAAACTTGTCGACGGCTCACAAATAATCCTCGAACAGTCAACAAACGGTAAGCTCTTATCAAAAATCGGAAATTTCACCGCTGAGCAGCTGCCACTAAGCAGCATTTGGTCACCTTCCAGAAAATTACAAGAGCCCCCTAAAGGACTGTCAATACCGAACGGTGGAGCTGCAATCATCATGAGAGCAGACCCACTCTACCTGAATAGCTATACTCTATCTGATGGAAAGTTTTCGGGAATTCGCCCAGATGGAGCAACGGTCAACTACAGTTATAAAAGACTCCCTACAATATGGGTCAGGAAAGGTTCAGGCGCGCCTCCTTCATCCGGCCGCATCGAGTTAATCGACGGGCAGGAAATCCTTTTTGGGGAAACCTGCCTTACTAAATCCTGCATAGTTCAGGCAAGAGGTATTAATTTAATATTTGATGCGGACTTGTTACCGGCAACGATCAAGAAACCATCTTTCCACCTTGGCTATTCTGTCATCAGGGCGGTTCACTTCAAATAATACACTTGTTTTCATTCGGCAATATTTGCTCTCTAAAAAATCTAGTTTGCCGGCGTAGCATTGAAGCGCCTTTCCAATTCTCTGAATGAAAACTGGACCATTGTGGGCCGACCACGTGTATCACAGTAAGGCATGTCACATGCTTTAAGGCGTCGCACCAAAGCGTTAAGTTCATGAATTCCGGTAGATTCATTATATCTGGAAGCTCGACTGCTCACGATGGCAACAATGTCACTTTCACTCAAGCGCTTGGCCGATGCCAATCCACTTTCTGATAATGCACTGACAACAGAGTTTAAAAAAACAACTGGATCAACATCACCGCATGAGGCAGGCAAGGAATCGACCTTGATGGTCGTTCCTCCAAAAAGTTCAATTCTCAATCCCATTTTTGACAGGATTTCAGTGTTACTGAGAACAATTTCGCATTCCTTGGCAGATAACTCTACTGTAACAGGAGCGAGAAGCGATTGAGACGGGCATCCTTGATCATGAACGACTCTCATCCACTCTTCATAAAGAATTCGTTCGTGAGCGGCACGCTTGTGAAGCAAAACCAGCCCATCTGCGCCTTCAACAATAATGTAGCGCTGGTCGAGCAGTCCAATAACCCGCTGACTTGGATCATTTTCGGAAGGAATGTCGACATCGAGAATTGGCTCAACCGATTGAGGGCCTGACCAATCCAATTCAATAATTTGTTCTTTATCCAAAGAGCAAGCCTCTGAATCAATGTTATTTTTATGAGCCAGAATACGAGCCGGCGAATCTGGCAAGCCTGTACTAAACTGTTCAGTGGAGATCAGATTTTTTTTCGAAGGCTTCACATCAGGTAAATTGACACTGAACCTTGAGGTAATGGCTTTCTGGACTGCTTCAGCAACGAGTTCTTGGACGTGTCGATGATTTCGAAAACGCACTTCGCGCTTTGCTGGATGGACATTCACATCGACATCAGCCGGGTCAGCATTGATGAAAATAAAAGCTGATGGAAAAGCCCCACGATCGACAAATCCCGTATATGCATCCTTAAGTGCTGAGGAAATCGCAGATGTGTCAATGGGCCTACCGTTAAGGAAGAAGTATTGCATTTTACGATTGCGCCTTGAGAAACCAGGTTCAGAAACCCACCCATACACCGCTAAGTCGGAATGGTTGCTGCATCCCTTAAATTCAATGAGGTGGTCAATTACATCAACGCCAACAAGATCTGATATTCTGTTAATCTGCTGAGTCGATCCGGCAAGTCTGTGCACTTCACGAGAATCATGGTGTAAAGTGAAAGCAATGCCGGGTTGCACGATGGCAGCAAGACGAACAACTTCTTCAATGTGCCCAAACTCCGTAGCCTGTGTTTTCAGGAACTTTCGCCTTGCCGGAATGTTATAAAATAAATCCCGAACTTCAATCTGAGTACCTGTAGCCGCTCCGCACTCAGAGACATTAAGAAGTTCGCCGCCTTCCACGATAATTTCTGTTCCGGCGAGAGCCTCTTTTTCACAGGTAGAAAGACGAAACCTTGAAACGCTGGCAACACTTGGTAGTGCCTCTCCCCTAAATCCATAAGTGGACAGACTGTCCAAGTCTGATGCCTTGAAAAGCTTGCTGGTAGCATGGCGCTCAATGGCCAGAAGGGCGTCATCCTGTGACATGCCACACCCGTCATCAGTGACCTTGATTAGAGACACTCCCCCTTTTTCCACCTCAAGATCAATACGCCGTGCTCCTGAGTCAATACTGTTTTCAATCAACTCCTTAGCCACAGAAGCGGGCCGCTCAACAACTTCACCAGCAGCAACTTGACTGGCCAGCGAATCTGTCATGACGTGAATTTTAGGCATAAAAAAATCGGGGGGTTTTCAAACGCTAAGAATGGATATCGAAACTATAAATTCTTGATTCTCTAGAGGGTTCATTCATCATTGACTGTAATACAAATAAGAAGGTTTAGATATATTTTATGATCAATGTCTCGGATAACGCCGTCAAACAACTTCATCATTTGCTGAGCAAGGAAAGCAGCGGCAATGAAAAGCGAGGGCTGAGAATTTTCGTTACCAAGGGAGGTTGTGCTGGCATGGAGTATCAAATGAAAATTGATCAACCCAATGAAGGTGATGAAATCATCGTCTGCGAAGGCGCTGAAATCTATATTGATGCTGAAAGCAAAGATTTCTTATTTGGATGCAGCATTGACTATTTTGACAGTCTTACGGATTCTGGCTTCAAAATTGAAAATCCAAACGCTGCTCGTAGTTGTGGTTGCGGGACTTCATTTGAGCCCATAGAGAAAGGTTAAGCAAGTTGAGCTTTGAATGGAGCATATCGACCCACCTTACCTCCTTTTCCATAAACTATTTCGGAAACGGAACCTATTGAAGTCCTAGTCCAGCTTGAATGCAAAGAAGAGACCCTAGAAG
>Ga0115011_10003894_pt1 | contig 10115 bp, 9 predicted proteins | sample TroAtlMetagenome_2_FD_88705 | JGI IMG/M metagenome (GOLD analysis project Ga0115011, IMG submission 88705) | Marine eukaryotic phytoplankton communities from Atlantic Ocean - Tropical Atlantic ANT8 Metagenome | ecosystem: Environmental > Aquatic > Marine > Oceanic | place: Tropical Atlantic...
AACGGCTTTAAGTAATTAGTGTTAAACGATAAAAATAAGAGTGACTATGGTTATGACTATCGATGATAATAATTCACAAGTTAATGAACATCAGACTAAAACCTTACCACCGCAGCCGGTAAAAGACACACCCACTGCCACCGGTGAATTAGGCGATTTACTGGCTTTAATGTCACGGCTGCGGCGCGATTGTCCTTGGGATAAAAAGCAAACCAATCACAGCCTGATCCCTTATGCAATAGAGGAAGCGTACGAGCTTGGCGCGGCGGTGCAGACTGATGACGATGAGGATATCAAAGGCGAGCTTGGCGATGTGTTATTGCAAGTGATTTTTCACTGTCAGCTTTATGCGGAGCAAGGGCGTTTTGATATGAGTGACGTGATTACCACTTTGCAACAGAAGTTAATTCGTCGTCATCCGCATGTGTTTGAAACGGAGAGTCTTAAAGACGAGGCTGCGGTAAAAGCGCGCTGGGATGAGATAAAGGCGGAGGAGCGGCGAGTCGACGAAGCGCGGGGCAAACCGCGTCGGCGTTTGGATGCGACGAAGGCAGGTAGTGCGCTGATGCAAGCGCAGTCAGTACAAAGCCAAGCCTCAAAGTTAGGCTTTGATTGGGAAGGAGTGGCAGGCGCGTTTGAAAAGCTAGAAGAAGAGATCGATGAATTAAAAACTGAAATTACCGGCAAGTCCAAGGCTGAGATAAAAGCCAATAGTAGTGATATTGAAAAAGAGCTTGGTGATTGTGTTTTTGCCTTAGTCAATGTTGCGCGTAAGCTCAATCTTGATGCAGAAGCGGCGACTTTAACTTGCGTTCATAAATTTAAGTCGCGCTTTGGTTATATCGAAGATCAGCTGCAAGCTTGTGGTAAAAGCTTGGAAGATAGTGATATCGATGAGATGGATGCACTTTGGGAGTCCGCCAAACAACATGAACGCGCTTTATAAGCTTATCAACTATCGAGGTGTGCAAAACCATAATAAACGCTCACGCCTTGGGTCAAGTGCTATTTTGTCTGTTTTAATCCTATGCTTTATGATAATTAAGGTGCAAGCAGCGGTTTGTTATGCAGATCCAAAGCAGGCTTATGAGTATCTATTAGCGCAAGAGAATTATGAAACGCAAGCGCGTGAGCAGGCCGTGGTCAATATCAATAGTGCTAGCGAGGGTGAGCTGGTAACGCTTGACGGCATTGGTAGCAGTAAAGCGCAAGCCATTATTCTGTATCGTGAGATGTTTGGCCCGTTTACAAGCGTTGATGAGCTAGAGAAAGTAAAAGGTATCGGCGCTAAAACCATAGCAAACAACCGAGCGCGCATGCGGGTGCAGCATTAGGCGTTAAATCATTTTTTAATTCGGCAGCTCAGTCAAAAGCGCTACGCCTTGAGCACTTGTCAAAATCTCTGCCAAAAACTAGCTATATTGATAAAGTAGCTCTGTTATTTACTATCGGTTATAAGTTTTTTAGCAAATCGGCTGTAAGTAAATGTCATAATACAACAATCAAGCCTAAAATTTGTTAAACTAACCGATGTGTTTGCCTGATAAACGCTGTGTTTATCGGGAACGACAGAATACCGGCGAGGAGTAGATGCATGGCCGAGCGTGCCGCCAAGCAGTTAGAACTGAATAAATCTGAATTACCCAATTCCATTACCGAAGTTATTGCCACTTTATCGCGAGCTGGGTTTGATGCCTATATCGTCGGCGGCGGAGTGCGCGATACTTTATTAGGGCTGCAGCCCAAAGATTTTGATGCGGTCACCGATGCCAAGCCGTACGAGATAAAAGATGTCTTTGGCAAGCGCTGCCGCATTATCGGTCGCCGCTTTCAGCTAGCGCATGTTTATTCGGGCCGTGAGCTCATTGAGGTGGCAACTTTTCGTGGCCCGCCCAATAATAAAGCAAGTACCAATCAAGACGGTATGATTTTGCGTGACAATGTTTGGGGCGATATCAAGCAAGATTTTGCCCGTCGCGATTTTTCAATGAATGCGCTGTATTATCAACCGCTAAAAGGCGTAGTCCATGATTTTTGCGGTGCGCTTGAAGATATTGACAATAAAATCATTCGCTTGTTAGGTCACGCGCCTATTCGCATCGAAGAAGATCCTGTGCGCTTGCTACGGGCGCTACGTTTTAAGGCCAAATTAGGCTTTGAGTTTGACAAAGAGCTCTCCGAGCAGTTCCACGACAGTAATTGGGCGCTGCTTGAACAAATCTCGCCGCACCGTCTCTATGACGAGACGCAAAAGATGTTTACTGGTGGCTATCTGGTACCGCTATTGCCGCTTTTATTCGAATATGGTGCTATCGATAACCTGTTTATCTATCCGCCTGCAGAGCCAAGTCCATTAGTACAACAAGTCGCTATCAACACTGATAAGCGTATTGCTGCTGGTAAGAGTATCAACCCTGCCTTCTTCTACGCCGCTTTATTGTGGGAGAATTACCTGCATCAGCTAGAAAAAGCCAAAAACCGTAATATGCCTTTTGGCGATGCGCAGCTACATGCCGCAGGTAAAGTGATCGATCGTCAGCGCATCAAGACTGCCATTCCGAAGTTCGCTGAACAATTTATCCGTGATATTTGGATTTTGCAGCCGAAGCTTGCGGCGCCGCGTAACAAGCAGATTGAACAATTGGCTGAGCATCCGCGCTTTCGTGCGGGTTTTGACTTTTTATTACTACGTGAGCAGTGCGGCGATAGCGAGCATCCGTTATCCGAGTCTACCAATGGCATGGGTGAGTGGTGGCAGACTTATCAAACCTTGTCCGAGAGAGACAAGCAGCAAGCCATCGCTGATTTTGATGAAAATATCCGCCGCGGCGCTTACAAAAAAGGTCAACGTGGACGCGGGCGTAATCGTCAAAAGCAAAACGATACTACCCAAGCGACTGCTCACAGCAATCCCGACCAAGTCAAAGTCAGTCGAAGTCATAATAATCAATCGGCAAATGATACTACCAATGTGCCTTCGCGTCGTCGCCGCCGCAATAGTGATAAAACGGGCACTCAGAATAAGGCTCAGCAAGGCGCTAGCCCTGAGCAGCTGCAACAAGATAGTCAAGAGCTTGAACAATTGCAGCAATTGTCATTAGCCGCGACTAAAAAATCGCATAAAAAGCCTGCCGCGCCAAAGCCGTTGTTTGTGATTGAACATGAAAGAGTCGTGCCACCGTTAAACAAACAGCTGGCTGGCCAAAATAGTAGCGATAATGCTGATAAAGATAGAGTCAATCATAACAGCACGAATAGCAATGCTGACGCTGGCAAGGCGGTGAAATCTAGCGGCCGTAAAGTCTCTACCAAAAATAAAGCCACTGCAGACAATCAAGAAAGCGTTCAATCAGCAACTGACAAGACACCAGCTCAGCCGTCAAAATCTAAGCAATCAGGAGCTAAGCAATTAGAAGCTTCAACCACTATGTCAGTACCGCAAACGCCAAAGTCGGTAGCGAGTGCTAAAAGTAGCGAGCCTGTCCCTAGCAAGCGTCGCCGTAAGCCGTTAAATTTATCTGAACCTGCAGCAAATAACAGTACAGATAAAGCGCTGCAAGACGGCGAAGCTTCTAAGAGCGGCAATGCTGCTAAAAAAGACACTGCTGCCAAAGCCGAGAAGAAAGCCCCAGCTACTAAATTCGCTACTCAAGCCGCCGCTAAGTCTAATCATCCTAAAGCTAATACTACGCCAGCGACAGCAGCAACTCATAAAGGCGCGGTACCAGCCAAACGCCGACGCCGTCAGCCTAGCACTAAAAATAGTAGCAAAAACAGTACCGATAATGCTTGATAGTGATAAGCTGAGTGAAGAGGCGTATGAGTAACCATTGGACCACTTGTTATTTAGGCTTAGGCAGTAACTTAGCTAATGAGCTTGGCTCGCCCATTGAGCATTTACAGCAAGCGCTGCTCAGCTTAGAGCAGCATCAGGACATACGTGAGCTGCGAGTGTCTTCTTACTATGCGTCAGCGCCAATGGGCCCGCAAGATCAGCCCGACTTTATTAATGCTGTGGTGGAAATAAAGACAACTTTAGCGCCTTTAGCGCTGCTCGCTTTGTGTCAGGAGCTAGAGAAGCAAGCGCAGCGCGAGCGTGTGCGCCGTTGGGGCGAGCGTAGTTTGGACGTTGATATTTTGCTTTATGGTCAGCAGCAAATTGATGAGCCGGCGTTGATAGTGCCGCATGCAGGGCTGCATGAGCGCAACTTTATGTTAGTGCCGCTACGCGAGCTAGCGCCTGAGCTTATGATTAAGGGCCAGCCACTCTCAGCTCATCCATTGAGTGCAGACTGGAGCGGCCTTAAGCTTATTGAATAAGTGCAAAAAGCTACGCTAAAAGTCACCGCTCGCTCCTATCTTTATTAGCTATTCAAAATACTTTTATTTAAGTCATTGAGGGTCATATGACGACTTTATCTACGCTAAAAAAGTTCAAAAAAGACGGTACTAAGTTCACTTGCCTCACTTGCTATGACGCCATGTTTGCGCGGATGATGGAGAAGGCTGAGATTGATACTATCTTGGTTGGTGATAGTTTAGGTATGGTGGTGCAAGGTCATGAGTCGACTTTGCCAGTTACTGTAAACGATATGGCATACCATACCGCGAATATCGCCCGTAGTAATAAACAAGCGCTGATCTTAGCGGACCTGCCTTTTATGAGCTATGCGCTTGAATCTGAGGCTATCGCTAATAGCCGTCAGCTGATGCAGGCAGGCGCGCATGTCATCAAGATAGAAGGCGGACGTGAGCTGAGTCGTTTGGTCGCGACTTTAGCGCAAGCTGGTACGCCAACTTGTGTACATTTAGGCTTAACGCCGCAGTCGGTCAATGTCTTTGGCGGTTACAAGATTCAGGGTCGCAGCGATGAAGCGGCAGACAAATTATTAGCGGACGCCAAAGCAGTGGTAGAAGCGGGCGCGGCGCTATTGGTACTAGAGTGCGTACCTGCAGAGCTTGCTAAGACAGTGACTGAGGCAGTCGCGGTACCTGTCATCGGCATTGGTGCTGGCGCAGATACCGACGGTCAAGTGTTAGTGATGCATGACATGCTGGGCATGGTGCATGGGCGCGCGCCAAGATTTATTCATGATTTCTTAACTGATGAGCGCAACACGGAACGTAGCATTGAAGGCGCGTTTGCGCTGTACCAGCAGTCGGTACGTGAAGGCAGCTTTCCGCAGGCGCAGCATCAGTTTGATTAATATTATCCGATACAATAAGAAGACCCTTTGATGCCTATCATTTATCATCATATTGCAAGCTTGCAAGACACCTTAAACCTTCTGCGTAGTCAGCAGCGTATTGCCTTAGTACCGACGATGGGTAATTTGCATGCTGGACACTTACAACTGGTCAAAATGGCTAAACAACACGCTGATATCGTGGTGGTCAGTATCTTTGTCAACCCAACTCAGTTTGGCATTGGTGAGGATTTTGATAGCTATCCGCGCACTCTTGAAGCTGATGTGGCCAAGCTTGCAAGCGTAGACGCCGATTATGTGTTTGCGCCTAGTATTGATGAGATGTATCCGCAATTGCCACCGCCTACCAAGGTTACGGCAGGTAATATAGCCATGCAGTTGTGCGGTGAATCGCGGCCGACGCATTTTGATGGCGTAGGTATTGTCGTCGCAAAACTGTTCAATATTGTGCAGCCTGATGTGGCATTTTTTGGACAAAAGGACTATCAGCAACTAGCGATTATTAAGCAGTTAGTCAGAGATTTGAGTTATCAGATAAAGATTATCGGCGCGCCTATCGTACGAGCACAAGACGGCTTAGCGTTATCTTCGCGCAACCAATATTTAACTGATGCTGAGCGACAAACCGCACCTGTTTTACATGAAGTCCTAGAAGATTTGGCTGAGCAATTAGCGCAAAAAATAGCAGCAGATAGTTTTGATGAGTCCGTACTGCAATCATTATTAACAAAGGCGGCTCAGCGTATCACACAAGCTGGGTTTGAGATAGACTATCTACAAGTAAAAACGACTGATCTACAAGCTATCGATTTTGAAGCGTTTAAGCTCAAAGAAAATCAGCAAGACTTGATTATTCTAGTTGCAGCCACCTTAGGGCAGGCAAGACTGCTAGATAATCAATTGGTACTACTAAACCGCCCATTGGTCAAATAGTCATATTATCGTCAAATAAATAGCGTAGGATAGAGACAGTGAGCTCAGTCTTTTAGAGCGCAGTAACGGTATTTATTAATCAGCTTATAGATTAAGGTAATAGCATGGAAGTGGACAAGCTCGGCGCAAATGCTCAAACGCCATCGCCTAACAGCGATAAGCTCAGCGTGCTTATTATCTCTGGACGCTCAGGCTCAGGCAAGACCTCAGTGCTCAATGCTTTGGAAGATTTGGGCTATTACTCTATTGATAACTTACCGTTATCTTTAGTGCCTGAAGCGGCGCATAAGCTTGTCAACGAAAGTAACATCAAGCGGGTGGCACTGGGTGTTGATATTCGTTCACCGCGAGCTGACTTGTCGAACTTTGCAGCGATCCAGCAGCAGCTACATAATCGCTATGGCGAGGCAAAAGTACAAGTAATCTACGTCACCGCGCAAGAAGATATCTTGGTTGCCCGCTTCAACGCCACGCGCCGTGTACATCCGCTAATGGCGCAAGATGCTGGTGGAATCAAAAACACTAGATATAACTTGCCCGCCGCGATAAAAAGAGAAGTTGAATTATTACAGCCCATCGCTAGCCGCGCCGATATCACTATCGATACTAGCAAGCTCAATATCCATCAGCTCAAAGAGCGCCTGCGCGATCAAGTTGGAGCAGAAAACAAAATCGTCATTAATTTACTATCGTTCGGCTTTAAATACGGCACGCCTATCGACGCTGACTTCGTCTTTGACGTGAGAATCTTGCCTAACCCGCACTGGAATGCCGATCTACGTAGCGCGACTGGCTTAGATAGTGAGGTTGCCACGTTTTTTGCGGATTATCCAGAGGTCAGTGAAATGAGCGAGGATATTGCTCACTTTCTTACGCGCTGGCTGCCCAATTTTTTGCATAATAATCGCCATACCGTAACCGTCGCTATCGGCTGCACAGGCGGCAAGCATCGCTCGGTTTTTATCACTGAAAAGCTACAGCATCATTTGACCCAGCATCTACCAAAAGAGCTAACCGTAGTCGCCAAGCACCGTGAAAAAAGTCGCTGGTAGTCGCTTATTTTAGTCGCTACTTTATATCTTTTGTTCCCATTATTTTTAGAGAGCTTTTATGATTGATTGGTCAGAACAAGACATGCGCGTTTCGCGTACCGAACTCAAAAAATCTCACGAGCGGCTACAAGCGTTATCGATACCCTTAGCCAATTTATCAAAAAAGCAATTAAAAGCCTTGCCAGTCAGTGATTATTTTATGGCGGAATTGATGGCTTTAGCTGATATTACTAGTGCTAATGCGCGTAACCGTCAGACTAAGCGGGTCGGTAAACTCATCAGCGAAGAGAACCGTCACGAGCTTGTCAAAGCGCTGTTTGAGGCATTTTTTCCGAATGAGCAAGTCGCTAAGATAGAAAGCTGGCGCGGCAGGCTCAATATCAATGATGAGAGCACGCTTAAGCAATTCATTAAGCAATACACGGCCTCTGAGCGTAATAGCCTGTATCAGCTATTATTGTGGATTGAGTACGCCAAACATATGCAAGACGATGAGCTGATGGAAGAGTCTGAGCAAGATCTGGCCAGTTATATTCGCGAGGTTGCTATTTTGTCGCAGCTCAAATAATACTGCTCAAACAAAAACAGGTTGTAGCAATAAAAAGGTCAGCTTAGCGCTGGCTTTTTTTGCATTGGTGTTTTGGTAAAGAAATGCGCAAGTAAGATAAATATTTAGGTAGGATAGATATTATAGACACTATAGATGTCCAATAAAGCAGATAATGGCTTGATAAGGTTGTTGTTTTCCATCTTGTAATCTAGTCGGCAGCTCCCCATAAATAATAGTAATTCAAACCCTTCGAGAGTTTTAGTGGTTATGGTTAAAGTTCTAAAATCGAATACTGACAGCGATACTAGTAGTGAAGTCAAAAGTGCTACTAGTAAAGGGGCTAGTGCGAATGACAGTATGAGTGCAAACGATAGTATGGGTGCAAACGATAGTATGGGTGCAAACAACAGTAAAAATACTGTTGAAGTAGAGAGTAAAGACGATAGAAAAGCTCGTTTAAAGCACCTAATCAAGCGCCTACCTAACTTGCCAGGCGTCTATAAAATGCTGGGTAAAAATGGTGATATTCTCTACGTGGGTAAGGCCAAATCATTAAAAAGCCGCGTTAATAGCTACTTTGCTAAGACCATCGACCATCCAAAAACTCGGGCTTTAGTTGCGCGTATTCATAATATCGAAACCATCATTACTCGTAGTGAGACCGAAGCGCTGCTACTCGAACAAAACCTCATTAAAGAATACCGTTCCCCTTATAACGTGCTGCTGCGCGATGATAAGTCTTATCTGTATGTGTTTATCTCTGCTGATAAACCCTATCCACGTTTGGCTTATGGCCGCGGCAAAGGCAACCATCAAAAAGGCCGTTTTTTTGGGCCTTTTCCTTCAGCGCATGCAGCAAAAGAGACGCTAGTGCTGATGCAAAAGATGTTTCAAATGCGTCAGTGTACCAATACCTTTTTTAAGCAGCGCAAACGCCCTTGCTTGGAGTATCAAATCAAGCGCTGCCGTGCGCCTTGTGTGGGACTGGTGTCGCCAGAAGAGTATCTCGAGGATGTCAATAATACGATTCGTTTCTTAAAAGGCGACTCTAGCGATATCCATAGTGCTTTGATCGAAAAAATGGAAGGCGCTGCCGAAGCGTTGGACTTCGAAAAAGCGGTGTTTTATCGCGACCAGCTATCGATGCTGCGCGAAGTGCAAGCGCGGCAAGCGGTCTATACCGTGCAAGGTGAGGCCGATGTTATCGCCATCTCTAGCCAAGCTGGCATGACAACAGTGAATGTGCTGACGGTCCGCGGCGGGCGCGTGCTCGGTGGCAAGAACTACTTCCCTGATGTTGATAGCAGCGAGCCTATCGCTGATAATTTATCTGCTTTTATTACCTCGTTTTATTTTCAGGTGACTGACGACTTACCAAGCGAGATTATCTTAAGCCACAAACTACCCGATCAACAAGCCATCAGCGAGGCGCTAACGACTCATTTCGGTAGTAAAGTCACCATCAAGACTAACGTGCGCGAACACCGCGCTGAATGGTTAGATTTGGCCACTCTTAATGCTAGCAATGCGCTAAAGACTAAGCTTGGTGATTATCTTGAGCTGCATGCGCGCTTCAATGCTCTAAAAGATGTTCTCGCTGATGTCACCGATAGAGCCATCGATCGCATTGAGTGTTTCGATATCTCGCACACTATGGGCGAGGCGACTATCGGTAGCTGCGTGGTCTTCGATCAGGGCGGGGCGCGCCGGCGCGACTATCGTCAATATGCTATTCACGATATTGTCGGCGGCGATGATTATGCGGCGATGCAGCAAGTATTGACCCGCCGTTATAAAAAGCAGCCGTTGCCGGATTTACTACTGATTGACGGCGGTAAAGGGCAGATGAGTATCGCTAAAGAAGTGCTGACAGAACTTGGAATCTTAGGGGATACTTTGCTCATTGGCGTAGCCAAAGGCGAGGGACGTAAAGCAGGGCTCGAGGTGCTACATTTCTTAGACCATGAGCCGCTTGATCTACCTATGGACAGTAAAGCGCTGCATCTACTGATGCATATCCGTGATGAGGCGCACCGTTTTGCCATCACCGCGCACCGTAAAAAGCGTGATAAGCGCCGCTCTTCTTCAGTGTTAGAAGTGATACCTGGACTGGGCGAAAAGCGTCGCCGTGATCTGCTCAATCACTTTGGCGGTATGCAGCAACTACTGGGTGCATCGCAGCAGGAGCTGGCAGGCGTCAACGGCATTGGACCTGTACTTGCCAAGACGATTTATAAGGTGTTGCATGAGTAGAGTTTGCAACCACTCGCTATTTTATAGCTATATTAGGGCGTGTTGAACATTCGACCATGGCACTGACAGAGACTATTTTTTAGGCGATTTGCAGATAAAAATGGTAAGTTTAGTCGTTCT
>Ga0115011_10003896_pt1 | contig 10114 bp, 9 predicted proteins | sample TroAtlMetagenome_2_FD_88705 | JGI IMG/M metagenome (GOLD analysis project Ga0115011, IMG submission 88705) | Marine eukaryotic phytoplankton communities from Atlantic Ocean - Tropical Atlantic ANT8 Metagenome | ecosystem: Environmental > Aquatic > Marine > Oceanic | place: Tropical Atlantic...
CACCGGCGGTCTTTTCAGGATTCCAGGGGTTGTTGGTGACCCCGTCGACCGGGTTGTCGGTCACGCCCTTCCAGCCGAACTCCGGCGTGGTGGTCTTGCCGATCGGCACATACCCATGACGCGCCAGTGCGGCCGTTGCCGGCGCCGACTTGTTGAGTGTGGTCTGCGGATCGACCGTGTAGGAGCCCTTGATGGTCGGCCACATCGGGGTCAGGAACACGTCCTTGACTGCCACCGGCACGCCGTCGAGCAGCCCCTGGGCCTCGCCCGCCTGATAACGTTGCTCGGACTCACGCGCCAGTCCCAGTGTGGTATCCCGGTCCACCAGACAGAAGCCGTTGGTGTGGGTATCGAGTCGCTCGATCTGGTCCAGCATCGCCGTGGCGACCTCCACCGGCGACAGCGTCTTGTCCTGATATTGCTGCAAGAGCTCCACAGCGGTCATGCGTAAGATCTCGTTGGACATATTTCTCTCCGTCTTGTCAGCCTGCTCGAATCACCCTTTGGCGACCTGATTGAATAATGTCTTGCCCTGAATCCAGCCCTTGAAATTGGCCACGAACTGTTCACCCAGCGCCTGCTGCCAGCCCCGGAAATCACCCGCCATATGCGCCGAGATCATCACATTGGGGGCTTCCCACAGCGGATGCTCGGCCGGCAGTGGTTCGGTTTCGAACACATCCAGGGCCGCGCCGCCGAGCTTTCCCGACTGCAACGCAGCCAGCAGATCATCGGTGCGCACGATCGGGCCGCGCCCGACGTTGATCAGCCGGGCGCCGGGCTTCATGGCGGCAAAGGCCCGCTGGTCGAACAGCCCCTCGGTGTCTGGCGTCAGCGGCGCGGTTATAACCACGTAGTCCGCCTCGGGCAAACACGCAAACAGCTGCTCCTGGGGCAAGACCCGGTCGAAACGCTCATCCTCCCGCGCGGTACGGGCGATGCCGGTCACGCGCATTCCGACCGCACGCAACAGCCAGGCCACCTCACCACCGATCGAGCCGGCACCCACCACCAGCGCCTGCGCGCCCTGGATCATGCCGGTATCGCGGTGTTGCCAGCGGTGTTCGCGTTGCAGGGCAAGATTGGTCAGGGTGTCCTTGGCAAACAGCAGCGCGGCACCGAGCACGTATTCGGCAATGCCCCGGTCAAATACACCGCGGGCATTGGTGATGGGTATGTCGCTTTCGACCAGGGCTGGAAACATCAGCGCGTCTACCCCGGCACTGGTAGCGTGCACCCAGCGCAGTCGCAGTTTTTCAGGCCAGCAACGTTCAAGCAGGCCGGTGCGGAAATCAGTCACGACCAGCACATCCGCGTCCGGCAACAGTTCGCGCAACTGTGTCTCGTCACTGACGGTTTCGACGCGCACATCTTCCGGCAAGCCCCCGAGGCCAGGGAGCTCGTTTTCGCCAGCGGCGACCAATACCAGTACGAAAGTCATTACATGCAACTCCAACCATGGCGACGGGCCTTGCGGCACCGCCGGTAAAGCGACAGGCGATACGGATCAAACCGCTCGCACATTTGAATCAGACAAGGTGCGCGATGATGCCGTCCGCCACCTCCTTGCAGCCCCGTACCGGCGGCGTGCTGGTCACCAGATCCTGCGCTACCGCCCCGCGCAGACGTTCAGCCGACAGCCCGAAGCCCAGCCACTCGAGCATCATTGCCGTAGTCAGCAGCATGGCCGCCGGATTGGCCTTGCCCTGACCGGCGATATCCGGCGCACTGCCGTGGGTCGGCTCGAACAGCGCGGGTCTGTCCCGGTTGTCCGGATTGATGTTGCACGACGGCGCCAACCCCAGGCCGCCCGACAGCACGGCAGCCAGATCGGTCAGAATGTCTCCGTGCAAATTGCTGGCCACCACGACATCAAACTCCCACGGGCATTGCACGAACTTCATGCAGGCAGCATCGACCAGCTGGTGGCTGACGCCGATCTCCGGAAATTCGCGGGCCACCTCGGCAAACACCTCGGTATACAGCTCACCCCAGGCCGGCTGGGCGTTACGCTTGGTGATAAGGCAGACCTGTGCCGCCGCACTGCCCTTCTCGGTGCAGAAAAAGCTCCGCTCTGCTCCATGGTCCTGCAGCCGTTCCCGGGCGCGGACAAAGGCATGCCGAATCAGTCGCTCGGTGCCGCGGCGGGTGAAGATTTCCAGTTGGGTTGCCACTTCATGGGGCGTCCCCTGCTGCAGCCGCCCACCCTGGTTCACATATTCGCCCTCGCTGTTTTCACGGATCACCAGCATGTCGACCTGTTCGGCCCTGGGGTCGGCGAGGTACCTCGGTGCGCCCGGCAACAGACGCGCCGGGCGCTCGCAGGCCCACAGATCGAGACCCTTGCGAAAGGTCAGCAGTGGCGCCAGGGATATCCCGTCGGGCAGCCGGTACCGCGCCTTGTCTTCAAGCGGGCCGGGATCGCCCAGGGCGCCAAGCAGCAGTGCATCGTATTCGCATGCCTGTTGCAGCGCGTCGTCCGGCATCATCTGGCCATGCTCGCGATGCCAGGCGGTGCTGGGCCAGTCCAGCGTATCCCAGCTCAGCGGCAGGGCATCCTGCTCGCGCAGCAGCTCCAGAACCCGGACCGCCTGCTCCATGACCTCGGTTCCAATGCCATCTCCGGGCATCAGCGCAATACGCGCATCCTTTGCAGTGGCATTCATCACTCTACTCCGCGCCCATGCACAGGTATTTCACCTCGGTGTACTCATCCAGCCCATGGTGCGAGCCTTCCCGGCCCAGTCCCGACGCCTTGACCCCGCCAAAGGGCGCCGCTGCGTTGGATACCGCCCCTTCGTTGACGCCGATGATCCCCGCTTCAAGCTCATCGGCCACCCGCCAGATACGATGAATATTGGTGCTGTAGAAATAGGCCGCCAGGCCATAGGGAGTGTCATTGGCGATCTGCAGCGCCTCTTCCTCGGTATCGAACTTCATCACCGCTGCCAGGGGGCCGAAGGTTTCGTCTTCGCACAGCTCCATGTCCGGCGTGACGTCCGTAATCAGAATCGGGTGCACGTAGTTACCCTTGTCCGCCTCGGGTCTCGGCCCGGCCACATGAGTCGCTCCCTTGGCCAGGGCATCCTCATAGTGGCGTTTGACCTTCAGTACCGCGTCATGGTTGATCAACGCCGACTGGGTGACACCCTCCTCGAAGCCGTCGCCGACCTTGAGCTTGCCCATGGCGTCGGCCAGCTTGGAAACAAACTGGTCGTGCACGCTGCGCTGCACCAGGAAGCGATTGGCGCAGATACAGGTCTGACCGGTATTGCGGAACTTGCTCATCATCGCGCCTTCCACCGCCCGGTCCAGGTCGGCATCGTCGAATACGATAAATGGCGCGTTGCCGCCCAGCTCCAGTGACACCTTCTGCACATGCTCGGCGCACTGGGCCATCAGCTTGCTGCCTACCGAGGTCGAGCCGGTAAAGCTCAGGGTGCGCACGATCGGACTGCTGGTAAAGACCTTGCCGACCATGCTGGATTTGCCGGTGACCACATTGAACACGCCCGGCGGGATGCCGGCCTCATCCGCCAGTTCAGCCAGTGCCAGCGCGGTGTAGGGAGTCGCCTCCGCCGGCTTGACGACCATCGAGCAGCCGGCAGCCAGCGCCGCCCCCGCTTTGCGGGTGATCATCGCGGCCGGGAAATTCCAGGGGGTAATCGCAGCGGTCACGCCCACCGGCAAGCGGGTCACCACGATGTGCTGGCCGGGCTTGGCACCCGGAATGGTCTCACCGTACACCCGGCGGGCCTCCTCGGCGAACCAGCGAATAAAGGACGCTGCATAGGCCACCTCGCCACGGGACTCCGCCAGGGGCTTGCCCTGCTCAAGCGTCATCAGCGTGGCGATGTCTTCCTGGTGCTCGAGCATCAGGTCGTTCCAGCGCATCAGCAGATCCGCCCGCTCCTGGGCCGGCTTCTTGCGCCAGACCTTGAAGCCCGCCTGCGCCTGATCAATCGCATCGGTGATCTCGTCAGCGCTCAATGACGGAATGGTACCCAGGGTTTCGCCATTGGCCGGGTTTTCCACGGTGACGGTCGACCCATCGGCGGCATCGCGCCACTGACCACCGATGTAGCTTTGCTGGCGAAACAGACGTTTGGACTTCAATCGGGAAAGGGACATTTTTCCTCCTTTAATCTTCTGGCGGTATCCAGAGAGCTCTGAATCCAAGGTAGGCCGGTTTACCCCCCGACGCAATGAACAATCCCCGCTGCCGGGCGCAGCGTCACAATCGCCCGTAGCTCTGACCCGGATCTGCGGGTAAAATCGCCGGTTTGAAGCCAACCAACGGGACAATGCAATGGGCCGCGCCTACCAGAACCGCAAAGAATCGATGGCCAAGACGGCCGATGCCAAAACCAAGGTCTACAGCAAGTACGCTCGCGAGATCTATGTCACCGCCAAGTCCGGCGGCGTCGACCCGACCGGCAACCTGGCGCTGCGGGGTCTGATCGAGCGGGCGAAGAAGGACCAGGTGCCCGCCCACGTCATCGACAAGGCCATAGACAAGGCCAAGGGTAGCGGCGGCGAGGATTTCTCGGTGGCACGCTACGAAGGCTTCGGGCCCGGCAACTGCATCGTGATCGTCGAGTGCCTGACCGACAATCCCAACCGCACCATCTCCGATGTACGCAACTGCTTCACCAAGACCAAGAGCAAGATGGGCACGCCCGGCAGTGTCAGTCACATGTTCGATCATTGCGCTATCCTGTCCTTTGCCTCCGAGGACGAGGAAGGGGTACTGGAAGCGTTGATGATGGCGGACGTGGATGTCACCGACATTGAGAACGAGAACGGCATGATCACCGTTTTTGCTGCCAACACCGACTATGGCAAGGCGAAGCAGGCACTCGCGGACGCCTATGGCGATATCGATTTTGCGGTCGACGAAATTCAGTTCCTGCCGCAAACCTCGACTACGCTGGAAGGCGACGATGTCGCACTGTTCGAGAAGTTTGTCGATATGCTCAACGATCTGGACGACGTGCAGAACATCTACCACAACGCGGAAACCTGATCACGTCTGCTCCGGGCCAGGGCGGCTACCCTCCTCCATCGTGACTGAACAGGTTTTGTACCAACAGCAGGGAGAAGGAAAAATCCATGTTTGACCTGGCCGTTTTTACGCTCAGCATGATTTTGCTCACGGTTACTGTATTCGGCAGGATTCGACTACATAACTGGTGGCTTCGCGCCTGTGAGTTCCCCCGGGTGCAGATAGCCTCTGCTGCAGGCATGATCGCCTTGCTGGCGCTTCTCGGCGGAGGTTCCTTGCAGGGCTATAGTCTTGCGGCCAGCCTCGTGGTGGTCGTACTGCAGCTGTGGCGAATCATTCCCTATACCAGCCTCGGCCCCAAAGAACTGAAGGACGCAGAACGCGGCCACGAAGACCGTTGCGTCACCCTGCTGATATCGAATGTGCTCACACCCAACCACAACGCCAAGGGTCTGATCGACCAGATCATCAGGCACCAGCCTGATATCGTGCTGACGCTGGAGTCCGACGACTGGTGGGGGGAGCAGCTTGAGACTGCATTGGCGAAGGACTGGCCGGAAATCGTCAGAATTCCCCAGGATAATCTCTACGGCATGCACCTGTATTCCCGGCTGGAGCTTCAGGGCCTGGAGGTCAAGCGGCTGATTCAGGATGACATCCCTTCGATCCACGTCTGGCTAATCCTCCGTAGCGGCGAGCGCGTGCGTCTGCATGCGCTACACCCCAGACCTCCCTCCCCGCAGGAAAGCGATACCAGTTTGTGGCGGGATGCAGAGCTGCTGCTGGTGGGCAAGGAAATACGCGAGCACGCCGGCCCGACCTTGTTGATCGGCGATCTCAATGATGTCGCCTGGTCGCGCACTACCCGCATGTTCACCCGAGTCAGCGGCATGCTTGATCCCCGGCGCGGACGCGGCATGTTCGCGACCTTTCATGCCGAATACCGCTTGCTACGCTGGCCATTGGACCACATCTTCGTGACCGAACACTTTACCCTGCGCCATATGGAAAGACTGAAGGGCTTCGGTTCCGACCATTTCCCGATAATGGCGACCTTGTGTTATCAGCCCTCCCGGAGTGATGAAAACGACAAACCCGAGCCCGAAGGTGATGACAAGCAGGACGCCAAGGAAACTATCCATGCAGCCCGGACGGCCGCCCAATAATGGCAAGCTGCATTCGGGGAGGGATCAGAGGCGGAAATCTTGCAGCCACTCTCCCGCGGCGTGCGCCTCGCGCTCGTGGGTCGCGTCGCGCCAGTCTTCCAGCAGCGCCGCCTCGTACCACTCGCGCATCGGCTTGAGCTCGAGCAGCTGGTCGACATAGTCCAGGGCGGCCGCTGACATCGCCAGATCATAGGTCTGGACGCGAAAAGCCACCGGCGCAAACGCAGCGTCCACCGCGGTAAACTGATTACCTGCCAGGAAGAGACCGCCGAAACGATCCAGCCCCTGGTTCCAGAGCTCATCGATACGATCGATATCAGCCTGCAGGCCGGCATCGATTGAGGCCATGCGGATGCGCAAGCCGCAATTCATCGTGCAGATGCTGCGCAACGGGGCAAAGCCGGCATGCATCTCCGCGCTGGCACAGCGGGCCCAGGCCCGCGCAACCGCCTGCGCTGGCCAGACCTCAGGGTGAAGCTCCGCCAGGTATTCGAAAATGGCCATCGAATCCCACACCACGATATCGCCATGAACCAGGCAGGGCACCTTGCCGCTGGGGGAAAAACTGCGGTAGATCACTGGCGTGGCCTCCCCGGCAAACGGCATCAACCGCTCATTGAAGGGGATCTGCAACTGCTGCATCAGGACCCAGGGCCTGAGGGACCAGGAAGAGTAGTTCTTGTTGGCGATATACAGGTCTGGAATCATGCGTGGCTGCTCCATCAGAAATACATTCCTTGCGTTCCAGGAAAGTATGCACGAGAAGAGTCAGCCAACGCACGCACTTCTAAGGGCCCGGCCCGGGCTATTCGACTGCCGGAGTCGGCCTGACCAGGATTTCATTGACGTCCACATGGGACGGCTGTGACAGCGCGTACAGCACCGCGCGGGCAATATCCTCCGGCTGCAGTGCCCGCTCGGGCGGCTGGTCGAAAAACGCCGTATCGACCATGCCGGGCTCGATCAGCGTGACCCGCATGCCACTGCCCCGCACCTCCTCGCGCAGGCCATAGCCGATCGCCGAGACAGCCCACTTGGTCGCACTGTACATGGAGCCAGGGATGGTCACCCGGCCCGCCGCCGAACCGGTCAGCAGCAGGTGACCGCGGCTTCTGCGCAGCGCCGGCAGGCAGGCCTGCACGGTAAGACCCACCCCAAGGATGTTGGTCAGGATCATGTCCCGCCAGACGTCCGGGTCCGCCTCGCTGAACCCGCCGGGCTCGCCACCGCGGCCGGCATTGGCAAAGACCGCATCGATCTGACCGAAGGCATTCTCGGCCTCATGGGCGAGATTGAGCTGATCGTCGTGATCCTGTACGTCACAGGCCACGACTATCGCACGGTCGTCGCCGCCAAGTTCCTGCTGCAGGTCCCGCAGCTTTTCCCTGGAACGGGCAGCCAGCACTAGCCGATAACCGGACCTGGACGCTTCTCGGGCGGTGGCTGCACCAATGCCGGACGAGGCGCCGGTAATCAAGAGGACGGGGTCTGCCATATCAGTCTCCTTTTCACGCGATGGGATCCTGTTGGACGCCGGGGCGGGCCCACAGTTCGCGGAGATCTGCTATGGAGTTACTGCAAGGTGTGACAGCCGTATGGGCCGGTCGGTCCCGGGCAGGCCGTGGAAACGGTCGGCCCGGGAAGGAGGGATCAGAGCATGGAATTGAGACGTTGACGAATCAGCGCGTCGGCCTCTGACATGATGCGATCCAGCAGCTCCTGGCAGGTGGGTATGTCGTGGATCAGACCAGCCACCATGCCGCAGGACCAGGCACCGATTTCCATCTCGCCTTCCTTCATGATGCGCGGGTAGACGCCGGCGACTTCTTCGATGATGTCCTTGAACTGCAGATCGGCGCCCAGACGCTTCTCCTTCTCGATGATCCGCTCGACCGCAGCGTTGTTGAGTACGCGCTCGGTGTTGCGCAGCGGACGCATGACCAGACGGGTATCGAGCTCGCTGGCGGCAACGATAGCCTGCTTGACGTTTTCGTGTACCGGAGCTTCCTGGGTGGCAATGAAGCGGGTGCCCATGTTCATCCCTTCGGCACCCAGCGCCAGCGCCGCTACCAGTGAGCGCGCATCGGCCATGCCGCCTGAGGCAACAAAGGGGATTTCCAGCTCGTCGGCGGCGCGCGGCAGCAGAATCATGTTGGGGATATCATCTTCACCCGGGTGGCCACCGCACTCGAAACCGTCGACCGATACCGCGTCACAGCCGATCGCCTGCGCCTTGAGGGCATGGCGTACGGAGGTGCACTTGTGGATCACCTTGATGCCGGCATCCTTGAGCACAGGCATGTATTGCTCGGGGCTGCGACCGGCGGTCTCGACGTATTTCACGCCACCATCGATGATCGACTTGATATAACCGGGATAATCCGGGGTATTGAGCGAAGGCAGGAAGGTCAGATTGACCGCGAAAGGCTTGTCGGTCATGTCCCGGCAGCGCGCGATCTCGTTGGCCAGATCGGCGGCGCTTTTCTGCGTCAGACCAGTGATGGTACCCAGACCGCCGGCGTTGGACACAGCGGCTGCAAGCTCGGCGAAGCCGACATAGTGCATACCGCCCTGGATGATGGGATGCTGAATGCCGAACAGTTCAGTAATACGCGTTTTCACGTTCAATTGCCTCTTGTAGTGGTACACCGGCCCTCTGCCGGGTGGATAATGCGAATGACGACGCTAATTTCGTCCGGGGCAAATTGCAAGCTTTTGCCTGCCTGCCCGGGCTTGTGCAGCCTGTCAGATATCCTCGAGCGACCCCGCAACGGGTGCCGGGTCGCCATCATGCCGGGCATCCCGACGCAGCGGGAGATAGTCCCGCTCGGCGAATACCTCGGCCAGAATCGACTGCTCGATAAAGCTGCGCTCGCCCACCTTCACCGGGACCCTGACCACCAGATGTATGGCATCCGGCGCCGGCACCTGGAGCGTTACCCGCGGCTCGACCGCCGGAACCGCAAGTCCGCGATTGGCACTGACCCGGCTCATGTAGGTGCGCACCTGCTCGAGATAGGCGGCGCACTGCCGGTTGGCCGCGGTCAGACAGGCCTGCTGCGCTGCGCGCCAGTCGTCTGCGCGGCGAAAGGGAATGGTGAAGACGTGGAAGCCATAGTTCTCGGTAAAGCTCTCGTTGATTACCGGCTCGGAGACAAACAGCGCGTTGGGTATCACGATCATCCGACCTGTGCGCTGCTGCAGGTTGCCCGGCCCTACTTCCAGCACCGTCGTGGCCAGCAGACTCTGGTCGATCACATCTCCGCGAAAGTCCTTGACCTGAATACGGTCGCCCAGATTGAACGACCGCGAGCCGCTCTTGAGCATCGAACCGGTCAGACAGAGGATCAGCTCCTTGGTGGCGACCACGAAGGCCACCGCGATGGCGACGATCGACAGGGCGAGCGTACGTAACTCATCGCCCCAGATGATCACCAACCCAAGCAGTGTCAGCAGCAGAAAGCCGTTGCGCGAGTTGACCAGCCAGCGTCCGCGCAACTCGGGCGATATGACGGTACGGCGAATAAACCGCGCCGTCAGCGCCCGCGCCACCAGAATACCCAGCAGCAGGGCCATGGTACTGATCAGCAATCGCAGGATGCCATCGGGAAACTCGAAGCCCTGCGGCACGACATTAAGGCTTTCCAACATGCTCTACCCCATCGACGATTACGAGTAGCGAATCATCCTGTGCTGCCCGCCAGGCGTCAATGACACCAGCCCTGCGAGTGCTTACACCGACCCCATGGCAGCGTGCCAGCCATGCCACCGCACACAATATTATTTCGCTCTCGAATTATTAAACGAGTCGCTCTGCCTCCAAAACGTAATATTACTGGGTTAGCCGGGGACCCATCTATGATGTATAGTAATTACACATATAAATTATACATTGAACAGGACAGATTCCTGCTCCTATGGAGGTCGCACATGAAGAAGGATC
>Ga0115011_10003900_pt1 | contig 10113 bp, 3 predicted proteins | sample TroAtlMetagenome_2_FD_88705 | JGI IMG/M metagenome (GOLD analysis project Ga0115011, IMG submission 88705) | Marine eukaryotic phytoplankton communities from Atlantic Ocean - Tropical Atlantic ANT8 Metagenome | ecosystem: Environmental > Aquatic > Marine > Oceanic | place: Tropical Atlantic...
GCAACCACATGGACTAAAGACCTTAAGGTTGATGACAACACAACTCTTGGTACTGCAGCTGGTGACCTTTTGACAGTTAATGCAACCACAACGTTCCAAAACGGTGTGACATTCAACGGTCAAACAACTATTACTGGTACTACACAACAGACTGGTGATATTCAGGTTGATAACCTTAAGTTAGATGGAAACACACTTTCAACTATCAATAACGTCCAAGAATTGATTTTAGACCCATATCCTGCAGGTGGAGACGCTGATGGATTGGTTATAATCAAAGGTGACCTTCAAATTGATGGTACAACAACTACTGTTAACAGTGCTTCAATGTCTGTTAACGATCCTACCATTGAATTGGGTGATCCTACTACTCCTGTAACAGTTAAAACTCTTGCTACCTTTGCAGGTAATGCAACAACACAAGTTCAAGTTGATGCTGTGGAGCAATTACAAGCTGGTGATGCAATCACTGGTACTGGTATTCCAGCAAACACAACTATTGCTTCTATCAATACAGGTACAAAAACAATTACATTAAGTGCAGCAATCACTGCTGACCAAGTAGTTGGTGCAACTCTAACTACAGTTAGGGGTGCTGATGATGCAATGGATCGTGGTGTTAAGGTTCATTATAACGCATCTGGAACAAACAAGTTTGGTTTCTTCGGTTATGACCGTACAGGTGGTGCAGATGGTGCAGGTGCTTGGACATTCATTGAAGAAGCAACTGACACAGGTACTGTTTTTGGTGTAACTGGAAACCGTGGTACTGTTCTTATTGGTGATCTTGAGTTAGACAATGACCTCGTAGTTCAATACGGTGGTACTGGTGCTAGTTCATTTACCACAAATGGTATCATATTTGGTAACAACACAGGTGCTTTACAGGTAACTGATGCTGCTAACATGGCATCTCCTGGTACTACACCTGACGTGACAGAATCCTATCAAATATTAACCGTTACTTCAGCTGGAGTTCCAGTCTGGACAAACACGATAGACGGTGGAACTTTTTAAAATCTTATTAACATGAACGCACAAATTGTTATTTCTACATTACAGAAAAAAGTCTCTGAATTGACCCTCATTAATGTGATGCTGGAAGCACAGATCCAAGATCTACGCAGCCAGTTAAATAGTATAAACGAACAAACTAGTGATGCACAAGTAGATGGCAACGAGAATCAAACTCAAGAGATCGACGACAGCAGCAGCGGTCCCGACGACTTCTAATTTAGAAGACGGTGAGATAGCCCTTAATATAGTCGATCAAAAATTATACGCCAGAAATGGTGGTGCAATAGTTGAAATTGCGAACCAGAAACCGAATGTCGGTGAGGTGACAACCAACATGCTGGCCACTGATATCACGAATGGTCCTACTCACACATGGTTTGTTAATAAGTCTGGTAATGATAATACTACTCTACCTAACTCTGGTGTAAATGGTAAGCATTCAGATTCTTCGTTCCTTACAATCGCTAAAGCACTTACTGTTGCACAGTCTGGAGACACTATATTAGTAGGTACTGGTACTTTCCAAGAAGTATTTCCTTTAGCAATTCCTGATGGTGTCACTCTACGTGGTACTAATTTACGTTCAACAATTGTTGAGCCAACTCCTGCGACTAAAACTAATAACGCAATGAATCTATCAGGAGACTGCCATGTCTCTGATATGACAATTACAGGTTTTGAATATGATAGTGGTAACGATAAGGGATATGCATTCGTTCTAGTATCAACAGTTGATTCAAATAAGAGTCCATATATTGAAAGAGTAACCGTAAGTACTAAAGGTAGTGTCACTTCTGCATCAGATCCATATGGATTTACACAGGGAGATGCAGGTCGTGGTGCTAAATTAGATGGTGCATTAATAAATTCCAATTCACAACACGCTTCAGTCCTCTTTAATGAGTGTACTTTCATTACACCTAACCAGATTGGTCTTCTACTAACCAATGGTATTCGTTGTGAGTGGTTAAATTGCTTCAACTACTTTGCTTCTATTGGTGTACAAGGTATACAAGGTGCCACAGGTAAGTATGGAGCAGGTCAAACAAGATTAAAACTAGGTGGTACGAGTGGTACTTTCTCTGCTGCTGAGGTAGTATACCAGTTAGAAAATGGTTTCCAGTCAGGTACATATGCTAGATCAGGAACTACTGTCACTCTAACAAGAACTGGACATGGTTTAGAAACTAATGATTACATCTATGCAGACTTCATTAGTGGTGGTGCTACAGATAATTTCTATCAAGTTACTAAAGTAGATGCTAACGTCGTTACACTTACTGATAGTGCATCAGGAACCATAGCATCTGGTAACGTCACTTATAAAAAGGCACTTGGTCGTGGTGTTATTGCTAGTAATGATGGTACTTACGTTTACATTAATGGTAAGGGAACTGGAGAATTTGTTACAACAACAAAACCAGTTAAGGTATTAAGTAGATTTGGTGACACACAGATTGACACCGCACAAAAGAAATTTGGATCAGGTTCACTATTATTTGACGGTACACAAGATAACTTGATGGTTCCAACCGATGAAGACTTCGGATTTGGTACTGCAAACTTCTGTATGGAGGCATTCATACGTCCAGCTAGTGTAACTGGTACTCAACATATATTTGATCTTAGAAACGCATCATCCACAGATACTGCAGGTAAACTTTATCTTAATGGTACTGCACTTCATTATGGCGTAGGTAACTCATCCACACTCAATGGTGGAACTCTAGCAACTGGCACATGGTATCACGTTGCTGTTGCAAGAAATGGTGGAACTACTAAGATATTCCTTAATGGTACAGAATTAGCAAGTGGTGCTGATACAAATGACTACGGTACTACTAAACCAGTAGCAATTGGTTCTAACTATGACACCTCTGCTCCAGCTGAAGCATTTAACGGACATATTGATGAGGTAAGATTTAGTAAAGGTGCTGCTCGTTTCACTGGTGCATTTACTCCTACCACAAGTGCATACACTTCAGATAATAATACTGTATTACTATTGCATGGTAATGGTGACGATGCTTCCACAACATTCACTGATGAATCTGGTGGAACATCTGATATCAGATCAAGTGGTGGAGACAGTGCTACTCAGGTAACTACTGCTGACTACTCTGCATTTGGTGCTGAGTTACGTTCAGTTGCTTCTGCATGTGTATATGGTACAAAGGGTGTACAGGCAAATGGTTCTGGTGTAAAACTCTTATTGACTGCACATAACTTTGCATATGTTGGTGCAGGTGCTGACTATACCAATGACCCCTCACTTGCTGTTCAGGTAAATGAAGTAGAAGAACTGAATAGTGGTAAAGTATTATACTCATCAACTGACCAAGATGGTGACTTCCGTGTTGGTGATGCATTTACAGTTGATCAAGCGACTGGTAATGTTCAGTTTGCTGCAACATCTACTGCTCAGTCTGCTGCTAACATCACCTTAAGTGATGGAACTGGTACTACTAACATCTATCCTGCATACGTTGAAACAGGTAACTTACGATTAGCAGGTAACAACCTTACATCAACTTCAGGTAAGATCATCCTCGACCCTGCAGGTGATGAAGATATTCAGTTGAATGGTCAGGTTATTGCTCCAGAAAATATCTACTTTGCCCCAAACAGACTAGCATCTTTCCTAGGTACTGGTAACTCTTCTGTTGCGTTCACAGTTGGTACTTACGCACAAGCAGGTTTCTCCTCTTTTGGTATCTTCTCTAATAAGAACTTTGGTGTTAACAAGAAATCTCTTAACGAAACCACTGGTATTACAATAACAAACGAAGGTTCTGGATATACACCTGGCTCATATAGTGCTGCAACTCTATCAAACCCAGATCTAATTGCTACTGCAACCGCAGTCCTAGCAACTGATGGTGCGATTGGTACTGTTAACGTTACTAATCCAGGAACATTATATACCGCATCACCAGGTGTTACTACTAGCATATCTCCATCATCAGGTATTACAACCTTCTTAGTTTCTCTAGAGCAAGGTGGTAAGGTAGCAATAATTGCTATTCCTGGTGGAGGTGGTGGAGCTGGATATACTTCACCAACAGGAACATTTAGTGCTCCTCCTAATAGAGAATTTGATGCTAATACTTCTATTGCTAATAATGCAATTAGCTTTACCTCTACTACCTTCTCTAATGGAGATAGAGTTGTTTATGACAATAATACCAATTCAGACTTAACTAACCTCACAAATGGTACAACATATTACGTTGTAAACAGAAATAGTGAAACCCACACTCTTCAACTTGCTGCAACTTCAGGTGGTACTCCAATCACCCTAAGTGCAACTAGTGGACAAGAAATACACATCATTAGGGGTGTAACTGCTCAAGCAGGTGCTGTAACTGTAGTTAACGGTTCTATTACTGCTGTTGCTATTGCTGACGCAGGTTCAGGATATACAATCGGTGCTTCTCCAACTCTTACTATGGATGAGGATGGTGCTGGAGGAGTCACAGCTGCGAACTATACAATTACACTTGGTGCTCCGATTGCTACAATCACCACTACAGGTGATGGTGTATACCCATCTATTCCAACTCTTACTATTACTACTGCTCAGACTGACCCTGTGGGATCTGGTGGTGCTGCAACTGTTGCAAACTTAACTTATGCTGTTGCTTCGATTACTCTAAACAATGGTGGTTATGGATACTCCTCAACACCAAATATAAGTTTTACTGGCGGTAACGCAACTAACGATGCTGTTGCTAATGCTACTCTAGACACAGAATTAGGACAAGTCTCAGCAATTGAGGTATCACAAGGTGGTGAGGGATATGATGCAGTTCCTACCGTTGTTGTTTCTGGTGGATCTGGTACAGGTGCTACGATATCACTTACAGTATTACCCGTTGGTGGTAATATATCTGCTGGTGGATCTGGATATGCTGCAGGTACTTATCAACAGGTTGCACTAACTGGTGGAACTGGTACAGGTGCTGCTGCTGACCTAACGGTTCAAGGTTTATTTGGTACTATTACAGCTGGATCTGGTGGTACTAATGGTGAGTACATGCAGATCGACATGGTTAATAATAACCCTGCTGCAACATGGCCAGTTACCACACAGCAGAAATTGGAGATGGCATCCACTGTTAGTGGTCATACAGGAACAATAAACGTTGGCGATACTGCCACAGGTGCAACATCTGGTGCTGTTGGTGTCGTAAGTTATGTTGGTGCAGCTGCTGCAGGTACTGATAGTTTTGTATTCCTGAACTATCCAATCACTTCAGGTACATTCCAAGATGGTGAGGTGGTTAACTTCTCTAGTGGTGGTAGTTTAACCACTAGTGGTACTCCTCAAGCAAGAGGAAGATTTTTCATTAACACTGGATCTGGTGCAGTTGAAGCACCAAATCTTACTATGGTTCGTGGTAATACATATCGTTTTGATATGTCGGACGCTAGTAACGCAGGTCATCCATTTGTTTTAGATGGTACATCTAATGCTGCTACTACTGAATTCCAAACAGTAACATTTGGATCTGCAGGTCAAGCAGGATCATATGTTGATATCGTTGTTAAACCTTCTGCGACTATAGGTAACACTGCATATTACGAGTGTTCAGTACATGGTCGTGTTATGTCGCAAAATGCCCTCATTAACATTACTGCAGGTACTGCTGGTGAATATGGTCATGGTGCACAGATGAATATCACCGTTGCAGGTGGTGTGGTTACTGTAGCAGAATTTGCAACAGGTATGCAAGGTTCTGATTATAAGGTAGGTGACGAACTTAGAGTAACAAGTAATTCTCTTATTGGTGACACTGTTGGTTTCCTATTCACAATCACTGGTGATAACACTGGTGTGTTTAGTGTAACGAACATTCAAGCATCTGGATCAGGATATACAGTTGGTGATCAACTATCTGCTGCTGATGCTGACCTTGGTAACCAAGGTGGTTCTGGTTTCATATTTAACGTAACCAAAGCAGGTTATGTTGATACTGCTGCAGTAACCGCAGGTGGTGGAGGAGCAGGTTTCTTCCCTAATCAAACCTTAGTATTTGATGAGTTACAGTTTCAAGGTATGGGAGCTGGTGGTAGTGGTTTCGCATTCCAAGCAAACGATATTGACACTAAAGGTATTACAACCATATCTGGTGATGGTTCATTAATATCAGACAAATATTCATTCTCAAATACAGGTGATTTAACAATCGGTATCGGTGATGCTACCACAACTACCATCTCCAATAATACTGTTACATCTGTAAATGGAAACTTTACTGGTAATATGATCATCGGAACCAACGCTACTGTTGGTGGAACCTTTGGTGTTACTGGTACATCATCCTTCACAAATAATATTACAGCTAATGGTCTAGACAACCACATCTTAAATGGTAAGTATGGATTCCAGAATGGTACTGCGGCCGCTCCTACAATTTACTCATCCGCAGATACTACTACTGGTTTCTACAGATCAGCTGCTCACGAAATTAGTATTAGTCATGATACAACACAAAAGCATGTATTCTCTGCAACCAGTATACAGACTGCTGGTGATCTTATTGCTGATAGTACTATTGGCAATCCTGCACCATTCTTTAAGGTAGACTCTACTGCTGAAACTCTTACTGTTGGTACTGCAAACTCTGGACTTCAACTTAACAACGCTGATGTACTGACAGCTGCAGGTCAAGATGCTGACATTCCTGTAACCATCACTCCTAAAGGTGAAGGTGACATGATTATCACTGGTGGAACTAATAGAGACTTTGTGGTTAACGATGGTACAGTTGGACAAGACAAATTAAAATTAGACACTCAGACTGGTGATGGAGAAATATCTGGTACTTTAAAAGTTGATGAGAAACTTAAGTTTGTAACATCTGCTATTGAAAACGCAGACATTGGTGGTACTAACTCTTTCGGTGAGATAGTCACAGTTGGTATTACTGGTACAGGATCAGGTTACACTGATGGTTCTTACACCGCATGTACTGTAACCGCAACGACTGGTATCGGTGTTGGAGCAACATTTGATGTTACAGTATCTGGTGGTCAGATTACTGCTGCTACAGTAACACCTACTGTTAGGGGTTACAACTATTATGTTGGAGAAGAAATCACACTTAATCCTGCTACGATTGGTGGTGGAACTGGAAACACTGTTACTATTACTGACACACAGGGTCAAGGTTTAATACTAAAACCAGGCGGTGGTAAGAGTGTCTATGTTAAGTCAACTGGATCATTTATTATTCCATCTGGTACTACAAACCAACGTCCACTTGCTAATGACAGATTAGTTGGTGCTATTAGATTTAATAATACTCAGTTACAGTTCGAGGGATATAACGGACAAGACTTTGTTTCTCTTGGTGGTGTTCGTGACGTTGACCAAGATACTTACATATTAACTGAAGCATCACCTGGTTCTGATGAAGACACATTTGAATTCTATGCAGCAGGTATTAATAACCTTTCATTGAATAACACTACTCTGACGTTCAAGTCGAACATGTCGGATACAGTTTATCAGTCATCTCATCTTGCAACAATTACTGGTGGGTTCTCACTTAAGGGAACGAGTTTTGATACTAACCCATTTAATGTTTTAGTTGGTGCACAGAATATTGTATCAGTCAGAGCAAAGAAAGACCTTGAAGTTTCTGGTGGTTTAAGACTACGTAGTGTACCTACTCAGGGTACTGTTGCTACTCTTGATGCTGCTACCCTTACACAGGTTGCAACATCATATACTGCATCCACAACATTCACTGCAGTAGCAACATCATCATCTGTTGAAGGTAGTGGAGCGACATTAAACATCACTACTGATGCAAATGGAACTGTTACAACGGTTGCTGTTAATGCAGGTGGTACTGGATATGAAGCAGCATCTTCTGCTTCAGCTGGAGACGGTGAAGTATTAACAGTAGCAGGTACTGCTCTTGGTGGTTTAACTCCTACACAGGACGTTACTATAAGGGTAGATACTATTTCTAATCCAACTAGTCCATACGCTAGAAACGATGTTCTCCTTCAAGATTACATAACTAGATTGGATGCAAAAGCATTCATTTCATTAGATTCTAATGCATCAGAATGTAAGTGGAAGATTAATAGAGGATGGTCTGGTGGTACTGAAAGCTACCTAACAGTCTTCGACTCTACTGCTGATTTCGTTGAATTAGATGACTGCAGAGTAGAGGGAGGACAGTTAACTTCCTTCGCATCAAACGCATCAATCACAGCGTTTGATAAAACAGCATATAAAGGAGCAAAAACTCTTATTACTATTGAAAGTGATGATGGTAAAGTTCAAATGCTTGAAGTAACAGCTGTCTGTAGTGCAAGTGGTACAACTGCACATGCTACGGTTACTAACTCAATTACTTCTGATAATGATCTTGTTGATGCAACGATTGCAGTTGCTGCTAACAACATCAATATTAGTTTAAATAAATCATCCGCAGCAACAACATCGTCATCATTCACAGGTAGGTATACAACCACCAAAGTGAAGGTATAAATAAACCTTAGGTAATATAGAGTCATGCCAGTAAAGAATTTCTCATCTATCGGGGGATTTGCAGTAGGATCTACTGAAGTCTGTAATACAGAGTACGCACTGAAGAATATCAGTGCTATTCACATGACTAGTAATAATTTTACTGACGCTGTACATGATAAGTACATTACCAAGAGAGTGACAGATGCTGCTAATAACACATTACAGTTAACCTTAGATGGTACAACTGCACTCACAACAAATACTCCACCGCTTGCTGCGGATAGAGTATCATTTATCAGGGCAAGGGTTTTTGGACAGGAGACTACCAATAACCAATATGTTTATGCAACAAGTTTTGATGTCATCGTGACAACTGCTAATGATGGAACTCCAACAGTAGCTGCTACACACGAAAACATTATTAAAAACAATCCTCCTGGGCAAGAGGATTGGTTAGTAACTCCAGATGCCTTCTTAATCGGAGGTGCTCCATATTTTACATTTGAGGTAAAATCCGTGACTACCAACTCTACTGTTAAGTGGATTGGTATTTTAGATATCACAGTCGTATCATAATAGTTGGGAACTAATGGCTCTTAAGATTAATTCTGACCAACAGAGAATATCAGCATCGGGGAGTACCCCCACAGGAAATTGGATTAACGCTACGTACAGTAGGACGGTATCTGGTGTCGTTAATATTTTATCTGTTGCTCATGGATTTATTGGATCTGAAAAACTTTATCTTGATTTCACATCAGGTGGTGAAGTAGATGGACAATATACTGTAACGAAAGTAGATGATGATAATTTACAGTTTCAAAGTTCAAACTTAGGTGTAATTACTGCAGGTAATACTCTTGCATATAAGAGAGTAAGATCTTTAAGTATTCAGGGTGACGAGACCATTGAAATGTCAGTGGGTACTGGTGCAAATGAGAAAGATGCACTAACAATGAATCTCAACGCTCAAAATAATATTAGAGTTGGTGTTAATACTACAGATCCCCTATATGAATTAGACGTTGAAGGACAGATTAGAACTACTCGTTCTATCATTTCTGATACTGCACAGGTTGTTAACTTAGATATTCAGACGATTATCAACCCTGCACTTGATCTTCGTGGTCCTAATTTAATTAACTATGAAGATACAGACGTAACTTCACCAACTTTCGGTACTACATTTTACCCAACTGCTGATACTCCACCCCTAACTGATCAGTCAAGAAGGTTAGCAACCACTGACTTTGTGTATAAAGTTGCTACTAATGACACTGGTGGTCGTGTTTATGTCTCTCAGACCATTGGTAATGATGAAAATGATGGTCGTTCAGCTGCAAGACCAGTAAAAACTGTTAAGAAAGCAGCACAAATTGCTTACACTTTACAGAAAGCAATCCCAGATGCAAGTGATGAATACGTTTCACTGATCGTATCTGGTGGTGAATACCTTGAAGACAACCCAATTTCACTTCCTAGAAACTGTTCACTAATTGGTGACAACTTAAGAAGAGTTATTATAAGACCTCAAAACCAAGATCGTCACATGATCAAAGCGTCTAACGAGACGTATGTGTTCGGTGTTGTATTCAGAGACGCAC
>Ga0115011_10003901_pt1 | contig 10110 bp, 11 predicted proteins | sample TroAtlMetagenome_2_FD_88705 | JGI IMG/M metagenome (GOLD analysis project Ga0115011, IMG submission 88705) | Marine eukaryotic phytoplankton communities from Atlantic Ocean - Tropical Atlantic ANT8 Metagenome | ecosystem: Environmental > Aquatic > Marine > Oceanic | place: Tropical Atlantic...
AGCAGATACAAATAATATAGAGTTTCCTATATATTATGACGGTGCAGCTATTAAAGCAATGTCATTGACGGATATGTATGATACATTTATTTTTCCGGCAATCGATACTCTATTGAGTGCTGTCGGTCAACCAGGTACATATCGTGTACATACGGGTACATCATTATCTGGATATTCGGCTGTTAGTAGTAGCGCAATATTTTCTGACACAAGGGCAAATGTAGGTGCATATACAGCAGGTGGAATAGGTGAAACTCAAGACCAACCGACTACTATTACTAATTTTTATTTACTACAAGCAGATAATATATCGGCACCTACGATGGAAGAGATGTTGTTTATAAGAAACTCAGATAATAATTTACAAGAATATACTCAAGCTAATATTGATGCTATACTTGAAAATTGTATGAGGCATGTGGCAAGTGAAGAAGCCGGATCTAAAATACGATACCGTTGGGATGGATCTGGTACCACATTAGGTTCTGGTATTACTAATACTATTTTAAATGGTTCTGGTAATTATCAAACACGTTATGTAGGACTAGATGATTATCGAACACAAGAATTTCCAAATGGTTCTGCTGTTACAGCAAACACTTATTATCTAAAAATGTATGAGGCTTAAATGTTTAAAACAGTTCAAGAAGTTAGATATACAAATGATCAGAAAGATACATTATATGTGCTATTTACAGATAATGATGATGTAGTACAAGAGATGTATATAGAACCTAATGGGCAAGAGCATAAAGAACTTGAGGCATTAGGCATAACAGATGAGAAAATAGTTGATGCAACAGGTATGTTTAAACAACAAACTCAAAGAGAGTTAGCTGATATTGCAAGGTTAGCAGCTGCAAATGTATATAAAGACGAAATAGAAAAATTAAAAAAAGAAAGAGATGATTTAAAGCTAGCAAATGTTTCTAGTAAAAATATGATCGATAATAATATAGCAGCGTCTATGCGTCAGCATGCTTTGTCTAAAGATTTAGATAGAGAAAATAAAAATAAAATAGTTGCTGTAAATAAATATGTAAGTGATAATATTACTCAAGAAAAAATAGAAGTAGCAATTCCAAATATAATTGATGTAATTAAAACATTGAATAATAATAAAGATGCAATTGATTTAGTAAAGGGTGAAAGTAAAATAAAAGCTAAAACATTAGTAGAGGCTTTATATAAAACACTTAAATAATGGATATAGATGTATTTAAACGTGGGTTTAAATTAGTTGAATATATTTACGATAATCAGATACAAGATTTAGAATTATTTCGTATACGTGATGTTGGTAATGGTTTAGCTGAAAGTCATTGGAAATGTAAGCAATGGCTAGTCGACGAACTCTCAGAATTTTTATATAATGAAGACGTACATATCGCAGCCGGCTGGTTAGGTTTAACCGGTTATTTGCTGAGAAAAGAATTTCCCGATATTAAAATAACTTCTTCTGATATAGACCCAGGTTGTAAGATTATGGGCAAATTTTTATTTGATAATATAGAATTTAAACACTAGATACTGTACTTGATATCAATTTAATTAAAGATTGTCAAGTTTATATAAACACAAGTATAGAACACATAAAGCAAGAATATATAAATCAGATATTTAATAATTTAAGAAAAGGGACTATATTTGCTATACAATCGAATAATTATTATAGTGTAGCAGATCATATAAATTGTTCTGATAGCTTAGATGATTTTAAATCTAAAACCATATATTCAGAAATCTTATATAGCGGTAAGATACAATTTAAAAATTATGATAGGTATATGATAATAGGAGTAATATAATGTCAATGTTTGGAAATTTAAAATATGTAAATGCTTATTTTAGAGATGATGAGCGAAGATCTATTCTTACTTATTGGAAAGAAAATGATTCAAGCGATTCTATTATCGATATTGAAATAGATGTAAATGACGAAAAGAGTTTAAATGAATTATTAGAGTATACATCAATTGATCAAATTCATGAAAATACTTGGAATTATATAAAAGATTCAGAAGAGGCTTTTAAAGAAACAGTAGTTCAAATAGCAAATGACCGTGGTTGGCTTGTAAATATGGATGATGGCGGAACGAGTGATTTTAATAAAATTTTAGTGGATATAGTATTTGATGAATATGATGAAAATATACATAAAGAAAAATTATTCTTTTTAAAGATTAATATATTTGAAAAAGATTTTATAAAAGAATGTAAAGATAAAGATTTAAAAAGAAAATTGCGTAGAGCTTCAACACCTTTAGAGGCTTTTAGAGTGGCAATAGAAATTTATGATACCATGCAGGACTCTTCATCTTCTGATAATTCTGATTAAATAGATAAACTTTATACCTATCTTCGTGCATTACGGTTTGATATGAACAATAATCATCGTTCCAGCTATACATCTTATAATCTATATTTTCATGTATAAATTGATCCATGCCTTTGTTATATTTAAATTGATAAAATTCTGGGTCTTCTTCAAATAATTTAAATATATCAGATCTATCTCCTTCCCATGACATTATAGAACTATTTAATGGTGTGTGCCATTCTTTTCTCCACCACGCATGACAAACATGAAAATCTTTTTTTAAAAAATTATTACAGTCACCTCTTATTATTACATCTAAGTCGAAATACAGATTTTGTCCATCTCTATATCGATCAAACATTTGTAACTTATTAAATACACCTTCGTATTCTTCATCTCGTATAACCGCAAACTCATCGTATTCTAAACACGAATATTTGTCAATCATGTATTTTAAATTATCTTCATACCACTGATCGAACTTATCACCAGTTCTTACACATATAATTCTCATCCGAATACCTGATCAAATTCTTTTCTTACATAATGTAATAATTCCCCCGCAGATGTTGGATATAATTGTACGTCATCTACAATAAAATTCCAATTCATTTCTAAATCTATATGAGGTATATTATCTCTTTCTACTAAATATGACATATAGACTTCATTATTATAATAAAAATGTTCATATATTTCTTTTGGAAATAAATTATCTTCTTTAGCTTCATCTAATAAATTATGTAGATCATTTAGTTGCTCAGCAAAATTTATAGTTTTTATAATTTCTCTATTACCTATTACTACTCCTGTGTTATATAGATGATCATTACCATTTATTCCATCTAGTAGTAGCATAGATTTTTTAGCACATGTTTTTACAAACACATTTTGATGATCCATCCAACCACCTTTTAATGCCTGTTTAAGCTTTCCGTGTTTTAAATCTCTTTTAAGTGGATGCATCCCTAATTTAGTAGTATCAATATAATCAAATATATTACGAGATGATGGAGAAGGTATAACATCAAAATCTAAATACAATATTTCATCATATTCATTAGCGTATTTTTCAAGTTGAATTATTTTTTCAAATTGTAATGAATTATAATCAGTAATAGGAAGTTCATGTAATACAAAATCGGCTTTACATTTTTTAGCATAATCTTGTTTACATTCTATTAACTGAGGCTTATACTTATTAAACTGAGATAACTTGTATTCATTAGTACTTCTATGATTTTGTTTAACATTGCCATTAAATAAACTAAATATTATTCTCTTCATACCATTCTCTAACAGTCTTAAAATTTTTATTTACAATATGAATTAATTTTGAAGCCTTGGGAATTTTAAAATCTTTATCTAAAAAAGTATGCCAATAGCCATCTAGCCAAACTGATGGTACATCATTCATATGACATTTAAATCCCCATATAGTTTCATTATCCCATCCAAACATGGCTTGTACAAATTTTGGCCACATAGAAATTTCTTCTTCTTTTAATTCTTTCATCTCTTCGAGAGTTTCATCGAAGTCAGAAAAATAATCTATTTTATCAAGCCAATATTTATTGATACCTACAATTCCTGTATTATATACAGGAATATCATTTGTAGGTTTTCCATAATTCATACATAATGCTCTGCTATTCCACCATTTTGCCCACGGGCTTCGTATGCTACTAGTATTTCCCAAAGTTAAAAATAATTCCTCACATCTTTTAATATATTCTAAATCAGCTCTTTTACCATGTGCATTTTTTTTTATTAATACGCCTTCTTCTATATTATGCTTCTTAAATATATTTTCTTTTGTATTAGGTAAGACATCTAAATCTAAATATAATATTTCATCATATTCTTCACCTAATTCATACATTAAATGTATTTTATAAAAATTAACTATATTATATTCAGTGATGTAAGGATAATTATCATTGTACCATTTTTGCAAATCAATATATTTTTGATCGTATACATAATGTTTATATTCAGCACCAATATTATTTGCATATTCTTTTTGTTTTTCTAATAGCCATTTATAATGTAAAGCAAATTCTCTTTTTGCCTTTAAATTTTTATCTTCGGTATCGCCGTCGTGCGGTTTCATAGGATCTAATAAAGATTCTGGAATGTCAATATAAATACTAAAAATAATTCTTTTCATAGGTGAACTTTGTTTATTACAGGACTATCATATGGTTTTCATGATGCAGCGGCTACAAGAATAGATACTTCTGGTATTATATATCATGCGGTTCATAGTGAAAGATATACAAGAAAAAAGAACGATAGAAACTTACACCCGATGTATAAAGCAGAAGGTAAAACTGTTTTCTACGAAAAACCATTCCGTAAAAATTTAAGAAGATTATATGCAGGTCAGAAATGGAAGTCTAGACCGAAGGCTGACTATTACATTGATCATCACTGGTCTCATGCCGCAGCTAGTTATTACACACGGCCGTGGGAAGAAGAACCAGTATGTGTTGTAATAGATGCAATAGGTGAATGGGATACAGCTTCTATATGGTGGAAGAAGAAAAAAGTATGGTCCATGAAGTATCCACAATCACTCGGACTGTTCTATTCTGCAATGACTCATTATATAGGATTGAAGCCTAATGAAGATGAACATATTATGATGGGCATGGCAGCGTTCGGAAATGCATTCATAAATATGGATTATATATTCTCTCAAAATTTACATAGAGGTTGCAAGCATATAGCAATTGGTGCACATGAACATAATATTGCTGCGAGTGCTCAACGTAAGTTAGAAGAAGAAATTAAAAAGATTATGACTAGAGCAAAGAAGTATTCTAACTATCTTTGTTATGGTGGTGGAGTTGCATTGAATTGTGTGGCTAATACAAAGATTCATAATATGTTCGATAAGATATGGATCTTTCCTAATCCCGGTGATGCAGGCTCATCATTAGGCGCGGCAGCTGCTTATTTAGATAAACCATTACAATTCAAACACCCATACTTAGGTCATCATATACGAGGTGAAATAAATGTTAAAGAAGTTGTTACTCATTTGCTTGATCATTCTTATTGTGGTATTGCTAATGGCGGGGCAGAGTTTGGCCCTCGTGCCCTTGGCAATCGTAGCCTTATCGCTGATCCTAGACGAGATGTTAAGGATACTGTCAACAAAATAAAACGTAGACAATTATTTAGACCGTTTGCACCTGCAATACTAGAAGAATATGCAGACGAATATTTTGATGGACCAATGAATGAATATATGCAATACGTTGCAAAGGCAAAGCATGACTATAAATCAGTCACACATGTAGATGGTACAGCAAGAGTGCAGATTGTAAAACCAGACTGTGAATCTATTATAAGAAAAATATTAGAAGAATGGTATGAGCAAACTAAATGCCCTATGCTACTTAATACTAGTTTAAATATAAAAGGTAAGCCTATGGTAAACGATGCAGAAGATGCCTTACTTTTTGAAAAGAAATATGGAGTAAAAGTGTTTTGAGTAAATTATTAGCAGCTGGATGCAGTTGGACATGTGCAAATTTTGAAACAAGAATACATCCAGAATTAGATTGTAGTTGGCCTAAATGGCCTGAATTAGTAATTGGCGACTGGGATGAAGTAGTAAACTTAGGTCGAAGTGGTTCAGGTCAAGATTATATAATATCTACACTTATGAACTACATTATGATGAATGATGATGTATCTCATATTATTATACAACTTAGTAGTTGGTATCGATGGATAACACCTGAAGGTTATTTTCATAATCCTACATTATCTTTAAGTAAACATGCTGAAAGAGCTCGTAGTAAGTTAAATCAATTTTATAGGCCTACCCTTTTAAGAATGAAAGAAATAGAAGATTTTTTTCCTACTACACATAGAGCTATACAGATTAGATTAAATAATTATTTAATACTTTTAAGTGCATTGACTGAATTATGTTTATATAAAGATATTAAGCTCATTGCATTTCAAGGTTTACATTTTGCAAATTCTAAATTAGTTAACATCGATAGATTTGCATATAAATATTTTGTAAAACATGAATTATTTCATAAATTAGATATCTTAAATAATTCCGGAAAAGTTGAATTTTTAAATTGGCCGTTTGTTGATACTATGTCTGATTGTATGGATAAAATATTACCTCGATATGAAGAAGGTAATTATAGAATAAGCCCTTTTGATAATCACCCGGGTGAAAAAGGTCATAGATTTATAGCAGAATGGATTAATCAAAATGCTACGTCAATTTAAATGGAAAATAAAATCTTTTATTTATGATATACTCTATAGGTTTAAAAAACACGATAGAGGAGACAATTATATTTATGAACAAGATGAAGAGTAACGCTATCCAAAAAGCAGTAATTGAAATATGTGGCTCGTGTAACTATAGTTGTACGTTTTGCCCACACTCGTTTGAAAAGGGAAGAGAAAAATCATTTAGACGTATGATGAATTATGACATGTTTATCAACATGCTTGATCAATTAACAGACTATGAGTGTAAGGAAATTTACCTTGAAGGTTCGGGTGAGCCAACAATGAATAAGAAGCTACCAGACTTTGTAAAAGCTGGTACAGATCGTGGATTTAAAATGTCATTTATTACAAATGGATTTTGGTTTAAAGGCGATCTAATGAAAAGAACAATAGATGCAGGAATGCATTTTGCTAGAGTTTCAGTTACTGGGTATAATCCTAAACTTTATAGAGAACAAATGAGTGAAGATGCATTTTATGAAGTGATGGATAATACAAATGCTGCTATTGAATATGGCGGTAATATGGGATCGTATCATTTAATTCTCGACAATAATAATATTGATTATGAATGTAGTGAATATATTGGTAATTGGATTCGTCATGTGCCTGGAGTCAAAGCCTCTATTTGGAAACAACATAATTGGTCAGGTCAACTAGATGTTAATTGGCGTAAGGGTAGAAAGAGAAGCTGTGGACGTCCTTTCTCGCCTGATCTTATAGTACGAGCAGGTGGAAATGATGGTCATCAAGGCGCTGTTGTTCCATGCTGCATGGTCCTTGGTCAAGATAGCAAAGCAGTATTAGGTCATTTATCAAGTCAGTCTATAGAAGAAGTATGGTATGGAGATGAATATAATAAACTTCGCAAAGCTCATGAAATGCATGATTTCGATAGTATTGACTATTGCAAAGATTGTGATATGTTATATGATACGCCTGATGCTCTTGTATGGTCAAACTTTGATGCTGATTATAATACGCTTACAGGATCAACGTTTACAATGGAACAATTTAGGATATGACACAAATTATTGTAAGGGATAACTTCCTCCCCCAAAATACCTTTAATTTATTATACAACAAATATCAGGAATGTACATCAAAAAATGAAGTTCAGCGCGAAATATTTTCGTATGATCCTACACCTCAAATAGCTGAGTTCATAAACTATTTTGAAAAGAAAAGAGGATATAAACAATTAGGTAAGTTTATTCATACCGCAGCGACACCACCTAATTTTCATCATAAAATTCACGATGAAGCTGAGTTTAAGATTATGTCAGCAATAGTTTATATAGGCCCAGAAAAATCGTATGGTACTAAATTTTATATGGAAAAAGAATTTGAAATAGAATGGGTACCGAATAGACTAATGATTTTTTGTGGCGAAACAGGGGTTACTTGGCACGACTATAAATCTGCAAATGAACTTAGATTTACATATAATTACTTTTTAGTTGATCCAACAATAATAGAAAATGAAGAATATAAAAACAATATACTTAGGATGTGAAAATAATGGAGAGATAGCCTCTCTAGATAATCATATCATTAGATTTTGTCATGGTACAATTTATGCTCATCCAACTATCATGAGTAGGCTTGGATCAGCTATGTGGGAACAACAATATTTAGCTGAATATACTTCATTAAATATGCCTATGAAGTATTGCGTTTTACTTCCCATAAATTATGCACAATATCCGTCTAAGCCAGAGAATAGCTCAACTGGAATAGAAACTATTACATGGTTTATAGAAAACTTACATCCTCCTAAGGGTGGTGCAATATTTTCTTTTTATTATTATGAAGAACAAGGTACAGAATTTGTTATTCCATGGAGTACACAAATTATATGGCCGCTCAATAAAGAATGCCAATGGATTGGCGATGGAGATTATATTACATTGCATGATATTGAATCATCAATAATGAATAGGAGGAAGGGTAAATATCATCTTAATCATAAAACGTATGAAGTTATAAAAGACATTGATAATTTATGCCCATATGATGTAAAAAGAATTAATTATGCTATGGGCGAAGATGAAATGTTTGAAATTTTAAAGCATAGCCGATTACACGTATCTTATCATGGAGGAACAGTATTTAGTGCTGGCATGATTAATATACCAACTATATGTTTTGGCTGGGGAGGTATAGATACAACGGGTTATTGGAACAATAATGGTGAAGTAAAAGAAATTACTGTACAACAAACTAGTTGGAATAGCGGTACAAGTAATCCTCCAACACAAATACACCAATATGATTGGAAAAAAGAAAAGGTTATGCAAGGGCCTCAAAACTATTTAATAAATGTAGATAATATAATTAGTTTAAAAGCATATATTATGGGAATGAAAGAACTAAAATGGATTAACAGGACCTATATATTATAAAATAATTTTTTAAAATCTATATTACGTTGAGAGTTTAGTTTTTTACAATAATCTATACCTTTTTCATAATATCCATCTATAGTATCTCTTTGTAGTTCTTGAACTACCATAGGAAATCTTTTATACTTTTTTATCAGTTCTTCCTTATTAAGCATATTTCTTATAGACAATATTTCTGGTGCACTTACAATACCATAAAATGTAGTGTTAAAATCTTTGTAGTACATTTCTATTTCATCTAAGTCTAATATGTTTAACATCGATACTGTTACGTTGATATTAGATATGTGCTCTCTCATCATATCTAAGTTTTTTTCAAACTCATGTACATCAATAGGATATCTAATCCATGCTAATTTATCACCATAGTGATCGCATGATACACCTAATTCAACAGCTTTGAATTTATCGATAAGTTGCCAGATATTCCAGTTTTTATATTCTAGTTTTGTAAGATTAGTATCAAATGTAAGAGTTATATTTTGTGCATGCTCATCTGGTATTTTTTCCATGAGTTGCCACATGCGATCTAATTGCAAAGGTTCACCGCCTGTAATATTCATTTTTTCTACTAAATCAATATTGTCTAAAATATCTTGTACCGTTTCTTCATAACGTTTAGTACTAGTACTTACAAATCCTTCATCATATTGAGACCAATCTATATCGTTCTTTTTTAATTCAACTCTTCGGGTAGACGAATTATAAGGATAACACATATAGCAACCTAAATTACAAAATGAACCCATTATACGTAATTTTAAATTTACCTTATGTACATCTGATCTTAAATCATATATAGTATTATACTTCCATTGTCTCCAAGATTTATGGCCACGTTCTTCTATTTTATAACATTCTTCGCAACCTGTAATTTTTTTACCAGATAACATATCATTTCTGATCTGTTCCATTTCATCTGATAAGAAATATTCAAATGGATTACAGTTATTTGTATTATATTTTATAATATCGGGATTTACGTTTGCATGACAACAAAGCCTATATCTTGAGGCGTTGTCTGCATAAATTTGTGTGAAGGCTGCTGCGCAATAAGTGTCCATACTATTATTTATTATGTATAAATAGTAGCAATACAAAATGTTATAAATA
>Ga0115011_10003902_pt1 | contig 10108 bp, 6 predicted proteins | sample TroAtlMetagenome_2_FD_88705 | JGI IMG/M metagenome (GOLD analysis project Ga0115011, IMG submission 88705) | Marine eukaryotic phytoplankton communities from Atlantic Ocean - Tropical Atlantic ANT8 Metagenome | ecosystem: Environmental > Aquatic > Marine > Oceanic | place: Tropical Atlantic...
TCGTCGCCCCGGATGTCCACCGGCGAGTGCGTGGCCTCACCCAGGTGCCAAAAGCCGGCCCCCTGCGCGGACTCGTTCCGTCGTGTGGCCGAGTCAATACGCGGTTCTTCCACCAAGTCGCCGGCAATATGCTCGACCACAAAGTTGTCATACGGCACATCGGCGTTGAAGGCGCGTACAACGTAGTTACGATAGCGATAAGCCTCCGGAATCGGATAATCCGCCTCGTGACCGCGGGTCTCGGCAAAGCGCATCAAATCGAGCCAGTGCTGCCCCCAGCGTTCGCCGAAATGCGGCGAGGCGAGCAGGTATTCGACAAGGTTTTCATAGACGTTCGGCGATCCCCCTGCAACAAACGCCCCGATTTCCTCCCGTGTCGGAGGCAGGCCGATGAGGTCGAAGTACAGCCGGCGAACAAGCGTGCGTCGCGTCGCCCTTTCGCTGGGGGAAAGTTCGGCAGCCTGTAGTTTGGCGAGGATAAACCGATCGATAGCAGTGTTGGCCCAGTCCGCGCCGCCGACCGGCTCGACCGATGGCGGCTGAATATCGCGCCGTACCGGCTGCCATGCCCAGTGTTCAGCTTTACGCTCAGCAATATCGAATGCGTCTTTGTCTGTAATGTCGGCCCTTTTGTCATCGCGGGGATCGGGCGCACCCATCGCAATCCACTGGATCAACTTGTCGATAGAAGCCTGCGGAAGCTTGGTTTTGGGCGGCATTTGTAGGTCACCGTTGTCATAAGAAACCGCCTTTATCAACAGGCTAGCCTTGGGGTTGCCGGGGACAATCGCCGGACCGGAGTCGCCTCCCTTGCCGAGCCCCTCGCGGGTGTCGAGCAGGAGTTCGCCCTTGGCCTTGCCGGCCTCTTCGCTGTGGCATTTGTAGCAGTTTTGAACCAACACCGGCCGGATGTGATTCTCGAAAAACTCGATTCCCTCCGGCGCAGCGGCAGCCAAGCCGCTTGGCCAAGCGGCGCAAACCAGACCAAGCGCCCCTAATCCGCGGCAAAATTCAAAAAAAAATCTCATTAACGTGTTGGCAAAGACTAAAACAAAAGGGCATTTATTCAAGTCAGAGGAGTTCAGAAATCCAGAGTATTTCCCGGAACCAGCAGCCTCAAGGGAAAGCATGGCGGACCTGCTGCGAATCCCTATTCTAGATTTACTCGGCGGAGTTGTGTTACTTGGGTTTGATCATACGACTGCACATGACCATCCACAAACGCCACCGGCGCGGAGTTGTTGTGCCTCTCGCTGGCAACGCACTCGTTGGCTCGGTTAATAAACAGCCACCCCATTGTGAGCGTCAGTGACCGAACCCCGTTTAACCTCGTAGTCACTCGGGAAATCCCGCTTTTCTCGCGCCGCCAAAACGCTGGTTTTCGAGCGAAAAGGCATTAAAGAGAGGGGCTTGGCTTTTGGGGTAGCAATATCCCGACCATTTCCTCCGTGTATTCAAAGCTCACTTTGGGCTTACATCCCAATCAATTTTTCGCGGCCAAACTGATGTAGAGCCCATCCAGATCAAGCTGATAAACCCAAAAGCGCAGAGCCAAGCGCGAAAGCGAGCGAAATAACGCACAAAAACCCCAATAAACGCTTGCAATCGACTGGTCGATTACTAAGGTTCCCGCCCTTTTGTTGAGAGCCGAAATGAGCTACGACCACACACAATTGATTCTTCTGGCGCAGAGTCCCCAACCGCAAACCGGCGCAATGGGAATGTTTGTTCCTATGATCCTGATGGTTGTCATTTTCTATTTCCTGTTGATACGGCCTCAGCAGAAAAAAGCCAAGGAGCATACTAAAATGGTGGATGCTCTCAAATCCGGGGCATCGGTGGTCACACGTGGTGGCGTGGTAGGCACCGTGCAATCGGTCAAGGACGCCACCGTCTCGATCCGCTCGCTCGAGAGCAAATTTGAGGTGGAGAAATTCGCCATCGAGCGAGTAATCAACCACAACTCGGATTCTAAGACAGACAACAAGTAACCCAAAACCGTGAAACGAAACAACCTAGCCCGATTCCTGTTCCTGCTGCTCATACTAGCCTGGGCCGGCACCGAGATGAACCCGCTCTGGGATGAACCCGGAAAACTGATCGAGGAATTCAGCAAAGCCAAAGACAGGGACGAGGCTTTCGATAAAGTAGTCGCTGCTGTCAACGCTAGCTATGAAACGAACAAAAGCAATGAGTTCGGTCTCCTGTACAAGGCTGTCGAGGCGTCCGGCTTGGCGCTGACCAATTATTTCCCGAAGATGAATTTTGGGGAACGAACTCCCAACAACCGGCTGGTGCTGCAAGCACTCCAGAAACGGGTGGCCGGCCAAATCCAGCTTGGCTTGGATCTCAAGGGAGGCTCGTCATTCCTTGTGAAGATGGATACAAACAAGTTGGAGAATGCCTCCGGCGCTCTCTCTCAGGCCGTGGAAGTGCTGCGACGGCGCGTGGACTCTATTGGTGTCGCGGAGCCCGACATCAGGCCGGTAGGTGACAACATGATAATGATCCAGTTGCCCGGGCTATCCGAGGCCAACCAGGCGGACGCTAAAAGACTGGTGACCGAGGCTGCGTTTCTGGAGTTCGCCCTCGTGCACAAGGACTCCCGCACGCTGATCGCCAATGACATCACCCCGGATGGTTACAGGAAATACGCGCTCACCTCCAAAGATGATGCGGGCAATAGCTCTACAAGCGATGTGCTAGTTGAGATCGTCGATGGTCGCCCCGGGAACAAATACGGCCTGAAAGGCGAGTACATCACCAGTGCCTCTGCCTCGCGAAATCCACTCACCCAGGAGCCACTAATTCTTTTCGGGTTCAACAGCGACGGCGGTAGTGCCATGTCTCAATTGAGCGGCGACAATACTCTCAGGCAGATGGCAATCATTCTCGATGACAAACTGCTTTCCGCCCCGACGCTGCAGGAACGCATCTCAAATAATGGACAGATAACTGGGGACTTTACTCAAGAGGAGGCGACCACCATCGCCAACGCCCTGCTCAACCCGCTCAAGGCGCCACTCACGATTGAGGAGGAGATGAGCGTGGAGCCCAGTCTTGGCGCTGACTCGGTGGATAGCGGCTTCAACGCAGCGCTGTGGGGCGTGATTGCCGTGGCGGTGTTCATGCTCATTTATTACTGGTTCTCCGGTATCGTCGCCAACTTCGCGCTGGTGCTGAACCTGTTCATCCTGATGGGAGTAATGTGCTACCTCGACGCAGCGCTGACGCTGCCCGGCATCGCCGGTATCGTGCTGACAATCGGCATGGCAATCGACGCCAACGTGCTGATCTTCGAGCGCATCCGCGAGGAACTCAAGGCCGGAAAGGGAGTGCAGGGAGCGGTCGAGACCGGCTACAGCAAGGCATTCGGTACGATCATCGACGCCAACCTGACCACTCTCATCGTCTCGGTGATCCTTATGACCATGGGCACCGGCCCGGTGAAGGGCTTCGGTGTCACACTGACCGTGGGCATCTGCGCCAGCATGTTCACAGCGCTGGTGGTGACACGGTTAGTTTTTGACTTGTTCAAGAATTTCGGCACTGGCCAAGGGCTGCGCCTGATGGAACAACCGAAGTTCAACTTCATGAGCTATGCGAAGTACGCCTTCGGCATCTCGTGGCTTCTGGTAGCGATCGGGATTGGGTATGGGATTAGCCGCGGAGACGATGCCATGGGCGTAGACTTCAGGGGCGGCGACCAGATCACACTAGAGTTCGCCGCCGAGAAAAAGATATCTACGGATAAGTTGCGAACTGCACTTAGCCCAGGTAGTCAGGTTCAGTATCAGGGCAAAAGCGGCGGCAAAACGGAGCGGCTACAGGTCACGGTGGGCGGCGAGGAGGGCTTTGGCAAGGGGGAGCAAGCTTACAGTATACTCACCGAGAAGTTCCCTGAAGCAGATTTCAAGAAGGTCAGCCAGTTGCGATCAGGCCCAGCTATCAGCGGTGAGATTTTGCAGGGTGCGACAAAGTCGCTGCTAATCGCCCTGTTCGCCATTCTTGTTTACGTCACGTTCCGCTACGAGTTCTCGTTCGCGCTGGGGGCTATCCTCGCCATCTGCCATGACGTGCTGATGACGCTAGGCCTCTTTTTCCTGTGGGGCGGCGAGTTGAGCGCTCCGGTGATGGCGGCCGTCCTCACGATAATCGGTTTCTCGATAAACGACACGATCGTCATCTTTGACCGCATTCGGGAAGACTTGAAACTGAATGTGAAAGGCTCTTTCACCGAAATCATGAACGGTGCCATCAGCAAGACGCTGAGCCGCACGATCATCACCTCCGGCACCACCCTGCTGGCGGCGGGATCGCTATTCTTATTCGGCGGCGGCGCGATCCACTCCTTTGCCTTCGTGCTGCTGGCCGGCGTTGTCACCGGTACCTTCTCCAGTATCTTCATCGCCGGCTCGCTGGTGCTCTGGAAAAACAAAGGGAAGAAGCCAAGCCTGGCGGATGAGACCGTGATCACGCAGCACAGCATTTCCACCTCGGAGGCCTGAGGTGGCAGAGATTTTGCCAGCCGCCGGGGAGAACCCTCCTTGGCGGCTTTCCTTTTGACTGGGCCTCGCGTACACCGCGATTGGCAAAGCGCCACGCCAACGAAACATTCGGTATGATAATAGCCGTCGCCAACGAAGCCGCTCTAACCATCTCCTCGATAAATTGGGTTTGGTTTGTCGGCGCAGTACTGGTGTTCCTCGCGCTGGACTTGGGAGTGTTCCACCGCAAGGCCCACGCCGTCGGCTTTCGCGAGGCGCTAATCTGGACGACAATCTGGTTCTCGATGGCCATGGCGTTCGCCCTCTGGCTGGCCCCGATGATGATCGGCACCCAATGGAGTGCCGATCACACCAAGCTCTTTATCACCGGCTACGTGGTGGAGCTGTCGCTCTCGATGGACAACGTGTTCGTCATTGCACTGATTTTCTCCTACTTCCGAGTACCGCTGGAGTACCAGCATCGAGTCCTGTTCTGGGGCATCCTCGGCGCGCTCGTCATGCGCGGGGCAATGATCTTAGGCGGCGCGGGGCTTATCCACCAGTTTGAATGGATTCTGTACGTCTTCGGCGCCTTCCTACTATTCTCAGGCATCAAAATGCTCTTTGTTGGGGACGAAGAGATGGAGCCTGAAAAAAACATCGTGGTCCGCTTGGCCCGCCGGATTTACCCTGTGACAACGCAATTCGTGGGACAGCGGTTTTTCACCCAACTGGAGGGCCGCCGAGCGCTCACACCGCTCGCCCTTTGCCTCATTATGGTCGAGACCACCGACTTGATTTTTGCGGTGGACTCCATTCCAGCCATTTTCGGCATCACCACCGAGCCGTTTATTGTTTTTACGTCGAATGTGTTTGCAATTTTGGGCCTCCGGTCGCTCTATTTCCTTTTAGTAGGCCTGTTGCAACATTTTTGCTACCTAAAATACGGCCTGGCACTCGTGCTGGGGTTCATCGGATTCAAGATGTTGATCGTCCTTTGGGGCGGCCGGCCCGAATGGCTTAATTTTGAGGATAACCACAACAGAGTCCTCATCATCGTCGCGGCGCTCCTTGGCCTGTCCATTGCCGCCTCGCTGTTCGCGCCGAAAAAGGAACCGGAAGAGACCGGGGGAACGTGAGCGACAGGCGCTTGGCTAAGCCGGGCCAACGAAAGAATTTTTAGTAGTATGAACAACAAACCTGACAAACTGATCCGGACATCAAGGAGGGTTCGGATTCCGGCGTGAAATATCGCTGGAACCTCGCACCCTCACAACCGCTCTTAACCGGCCAACTCTTTCGCGAGCTGCCGCTGTCGCCACTCATGGCGCAATGCCTCGTCAACCGGGGCGTCGCCAGCAAGACGGAAGTCAGCGAGTTCCTGAACCCAAGGCTCAAGTTATTGGCCGACCCATTTCTGATTCCAAACATGGATGCCGCCGTCGAGCGGCTATGGAAAGCGAGGGAAGACAACGAGCGGTTGTTGATCTATGGCGACTACGATGTGGACGGCGTCAGCTCCACGGCGTTGCTCTCGGAGATGTTGACCGAGCTGGGCTGGACCGTGCAGTCGTATCTGCCCAGCCGCTTTGACGGCGGCTACGGCCTGAGCGCTGTGACCCTGGAGAAATGCCTCGAAAAATTCGGCGTGGATATCGTGCTCGCCGTCGATTGTGGCTCCACTGCCGTCGAGGCCATCGAATTTCTCAACAGCAAAAAAGTTGACGTCCTCGTACTGGACCACCACCAGGTCAGCGTACCACCGCCCGAGCCGCTCGCGATGGTCAACCCTCAGGTCAGCAACGACTACCCGAACTTTCAGGAACTCTGCTCCGTTGGGCTCGCGTTCAAACTCGCCCACGCACTCGTCAAGCGAGGCCGACAGGAGGGCATGCAAAAGGAGCGCGATCTCGACCTCAAGGAATACCTCGACCTCGTCGCCCTGGGCACCGTCGCCGACCTCGTGCCTTTGACCGGCGAAAACCGCAAACTCGTCCGAGCCGGCCTCGAGCAACTGAGCGAAACCACCCGCCCAGGCCTCGTTTCCCTTAAAAAAATCTCCAATATCTCCGGGCCTGTCACCGTCTTCAATATCGGCTTCCACCTTGGCCCCCGCCTCAACGCCGCCGGCCGGATGGATAACCCCGTCGCATCTCTCAACCTCCTCCTGGCCAAGGACCGGTACGAGGCTGAGAAAGCCGCTGAGACACTGGACAACTACAACAACGAGCGACGGAAAATCGAGCGCGATATCTCCACCCAGGCCGTCGAGAACATCCGCGAACGCTTCGACCCTGAAAAGGATTTCGTCATCGTCGAGGGCAACATGGAGTGGCATCTCGGCGTCATCGGTATCGTCGCCTCCCGCGTCATGCGCGAGTTCTACCGGCCCACCTTCATCCTCGCCAGCGACGGCGACGGCTGGAAAGGCTCCGCCCGCAGCATCGAAGGCTTCGATCTTGCCGAGGCCATGCGAGGCTGCGACGACCTGCTCAACGACCACGGCGGACACGCCATGGCCGCCGGCGTCTCCGTCAAGCCCGGCCGGCTTAACGCCTTCCGCGAGCGGATCAACGAGATCGCTAAGAAAACCATCTCGCCCGACATGTTCCAGCCGCCGCTCAAGCTCGACGCCGAGACAGACCTCTCGGAACTGACCCTGGTGCACATCGAGGAAATGCGCCAACTCGAGCCGCTTGGCCAAGACAACCCGGAGATCCAGCTCCTCGTCGCCGGACTCACCCTTTCGAGTCCTGTTTACCGAATGGGCCGCGACAAACAGCACGCCAAGTTCTGGGTGACCGACGAGCGCGGTACCTCCGAAGTCGTTGCGTGGAACCTCAAGCCCGAGGACGAGCCGAAAGACACGTTCGACATTGCCATCGCACCGCAGATCAACAACTTCAACGACCGCCAAACCGTTCAGCTAAAACTAATCGACTGGCGCCCATCCAAAGACTGACCCCGCCGCTTGGCAAAACAGCTAGATTTCCACGCTGGCCATTTTTCGGATGCCGGTTCGCAGCGGCAGCCAGCCGAGCAGGAATGAGCCGCCAAGGAACAGTACCCAACCCAGACCAAAAACCACCGGCGAGCTGCCGCCAAATGCCCAGCGCGATGTCGCCGCCATCAGGCTCAGCATTCCAATGATATAAAGGAAACTCAGCACAAGGCACAGCGTGCCGCCAAAGCCGCTGACTATCTTGCTCGGGTTGTCCTCGCGGAAGTTCGGGTACACCGCACCGAGACCCACCGCCAGCGCGTTGAGCGTGAACGCCATTACTCCGACGGTCAGCGTGAAGTACAGAATGCGCTCCAGCGGAATCGATAGCATCGCGCATGAGGCCCCCACCAGCGCCATCGTCACGATCATCGACACGGCTGTGGAAAAGAGAAACTTGGCCATGAGCGTGCGGCGCATACCAAGCGGCGCCATGCCGATAATCCAGATGCGTTTGCCCTCGAGCGAGATTTGAGGGAAGACGAAGCGGGTCGTCAACGTGGCTAGATTCAGCGCGCACGCACCAATATTGAGATACGAGGTGAGGTCGATCCAAAAATCGCTAGTCAGCCGGTGCGAAAAATGGCGGAGGTTCACGATGTAGGCGATCAGCAGGCCAAGCAGGATCAGCGACTGGCCCCATTGGGTCGCGTCACGCAAGAAGGTGCGTATGTCCTTCACGATCAGCGCACGTGTATCGGCGCTCCCCCACCACAGTAGCTTGGCCCATCGGTCTAGCGGCTTGGACGTGAACGCCGTTTGGCCAAGCGGTCGCTTGCGCCGCCAGAATTTCCAACGGGCCGTCCCGCCGCCGCCACGGCTGTTCACCGCTGAGAGCGCCCCGTAAAAAAAAACGCCCGAGCGAGTCGATGCGAGGTAGCCGAAAAAGAGCGTGTGACTGAGCAAAACCAAGCCAAAGAAAAATGTACCCATCAACGCACCCTCGACCCATTGGGTGATCCCGCTTGACACCCAGTAGCTTGGCAAGAACGGGAACAGCGAAAACCGCGTGCGCGATAGCAACCTGTCGACGACGTCGAGCACGCGCGTCTCGAGCATCTCGTCGGTCACCGTCTCCGGCTGCAGCCATGAGCTAACAAAGACGATCATCACGATCACCGCCAGCACGGCGGCCACCTGGAACGCCAACCGGTTTAGCCACCTCGCCAGCCCGATTGCCGCCCAACTGCCGAGGATGGCCGGCAGAACGACGAACAGCGCCACGAAGATCGGCGTCACAATATAAAAATGCCACGGCGCGTTGTAGGTCGTCCCATACGCCGCCACGAATGGTGCGATCAAAAACAAAAACGCCCAAGACGCCAGGATTCCGGACTCAAAAATTTTCCACCGATAAACCACCTGATGCGGCACCGGCAGTGACAGCAGAAAATGCGTTTCCCTGTTTCGGAAAAGGTTGGTGAAGTTAATGATGACGTTGCTAAGTAGTAACAGCAAAAACAGGAACGCGAACAACAGGAATATCATCCGCTCGATCAGCACCGGCCCCAGGCCGGGGAAGCTCGAGGTGAACTGCAGCGCCTTGTGAAACAGCGCGTACGCCAGCAAGGCGTAACCCAAGACAAACAGGCCCATAAGGAACGCGTGCAGTCGAGAGTGCGCCACCGCCGACTTGAGCCGCCGCCAGCTTTGCGTGCGGTTGACCCCTGCCAAAATCCGCCAGTGCGGAATGGGTGTCTCGTCGTTCATGCGTCGTTGTCAGTGAGTGACAGAAAAATAGACTCAAGAGTTCTGTCCCGATTCGCTGACTGCAACTCCTCGTGCGACCCGACGGCAACCAGTCGTCCCTGGTGCATGATGCCGATGCGGTCGGCCATTTCCTCGGCGACGCTGAGTTGGTGGGTGGAGACAAACACGGTCACGCCGGCTTCAGCCTGTTCGCGCAGTATGTCCTTGAGCACGCGGGAATGGTGCGGATCCAGCCCGACCATCGGCTCGTCAAACACAACGACCTCCGGCGAGTGCATCAGCGCCGAGACGATGGCTACGCGCTGCTTGGTCCCGTGCGAGAGACTCTCGATCGGCTTGGCCAAAAAATCGCCGAGGTTGAATCGGTTCGCCAGGTGCTCTGCTTCGGCCTCCATCGCAGGATCCTTCATCCCAAACAACTTGCCGGTGAAACGGAAAAACTCAGTCGGTGTTAGCTTGTCATAGAGGAACGGAAAATCCGGCACATAGGCCATGCGGCGGCGCGCCTCGATTGGGCTGGTGCCGATGTCAAATCCGCAAATCCTCACCGAGCCGGTTGTCGGTTTCATTAGCCCTGCCATGACCTTGATGGTGGTGGTTTTGCCGGCGGCATTCGGGCCAAGAATCACGAAGAACTCGCCGCCTGGCACAGCCAGGCTAAGGTCGTCGACGGCCCTTAAATCGCCGAATTGCTTGGTTAATTGCTCGATTTCAATCATTTTTCCGCTTCTTTCTTCAGGGGGAAACTTTCGTTAATGAACTCGAGTTGGCCGGGAAATGTGACCTGCAAAATCTCACCCACCCGGCTCACCAAAACCGTTATAATACGCTCGCCAGGCAGGTTGACCTCGAGACGATAAATTCGGACGCGCGTGCTGCCGAGCCGGATCGCGTCGCTGTAGGCGGCCCA
>Ga0115011_10003904_pt1 | contig 10106 bp, 7 predicted proteins | sample TroAtlMetagenome_2_FD_88705 | JGI IMG/M metagenome (GOLD analysis project Ga0115011, IMG submission 88705) | Marine eukaryotic phytoplankton communities from Atlantic Ocean - Tropical Atlantic ANT8 Metagenome | ecosystem: Environmental > Aquatic > Marine > Oceanic | place: Tropical Atlantic...
GCGGCGGCCGGCCGCCGGCTGCATCGTCGGCGTCGTGTCCGCCGGCGCTGCGCGCACGTAACTCCTGTAGGGGTGCGCAGCAATGGTGTGTCTGCTGCTGCGGCGCGCGTCGACGGCGTCGACGGTGTGCAGTACCTCTGTAGCAAATTTGTATTTGCTGCTGCGGCGTCGACGAGGCGTACAGGTTGTAAGCGCGACTGCGCGCCTCGACAGGCTTTGTTTTGGGCAATAAGTTAGGCAGCTAGCGGCATGTAACACACTAGCAAACCAGGCTGATGAGCTTTAGAGCCGTCTAGCAGTGCTACCCGCGAGTAAAACCCGCGCTGGGTCTTCTGCGCATGAATCGGCGACACATTATTTCTTCTAGCTCACAAAAAACATTAGTCCCTCCCCCCGTCGTCGCCGCCCTCGCCTGCGACGACCACACAGTAAGACGAGGACGAGCCACGCCAACGCCACCACGAGCGGGGAAAGGTCCCTCGGCGAAAATAATCAGAGTTTTTCGGCCCCCACGAAAGGTCGGGCGAAGTACTTGGGCGTCGTCATCAGGGCATAAAAAGGCATAAATAAACGACGCTGGCGACGGACGCTTTCGCTTGCGCTCGTCGAAGTAGTCGTCGGAGTACACACGGCCGTCGCTCGCCGGCTCGCGAGACGTCGGCTTTGTTTCAACTCCAACTAACGCCGCCAAGTCTCCAAGCGTTTTTGTGGATGTGACCGCGTCGTGCTTGAACGGCAATGAAGCAAGCTGGTCCCGCAGGACGCCGCGCATGTCTGACGGGTGGCGCCGCTTCGCGAGCATCTCCTGGACCACGTACTTCGTGTTCTTCGGGTGCGCGTCGTAGCGCTGCGCGTAGCGCACGTACTGCCTTAGGACATCGAGCTTCGGGAGGCGCTCCTCACTCCTCCGGAAGATTGATGAAGGATCCAACAAAGCCGGCCTCGCTAACAAAACGCCGTCCGTGTACGCGTCTACATTGGAAATGGCTTCGTGCGTATACAGGTCGCCGTTCGCTAGTAAAGCGCAGTCCTCGCGGAAGGCGACGTGCTCCTGTCTTAGTTGCTCGAAGACGCGTTGTTGCGTCGGGAGTTGGGGGTCCTTTGGGGGGTCCACGCCGGCGTAGCGACAGTGCAGCGCGACGGCGACGGCGCCCGCCGCGTGCAACTGCCGTATGAGATCGCAGGTTTCACTGATCTCGGGCAAGAGTCTAATTTTGCACGTGACCGCGACGCTCGCAGGTAACGTCCTCCTCAGACTTTTGACGATGGACGCCGCGCGCTCGCCATCTTTCAGGAGGGCCTGGCCCATGCCGCCGTCCGTCGAGAAGGGCTTCGGGCAGCCCATATTTAAGTCAACACCACACGCGACGTCCGCGACGACCGCCGCGGCTCTCGAAGCGCACTCGCCGTCCGCCGCGCCGAGCTGCACCACCAGTTTATTTTTTTCTCGGACCGGGTCCACGCGCAGACACGTCGTCTTGCCCGAGGCGTCGACGAAGTCAATCGTCTTTAGCTCTTCGTTATCTTTTCTAGTGCACAGCTCCAATCGCCGCGCGATGAGTTCCTCGGAGTAGACAATGTCGGCACCGTAGTCCAATGCTAGAATTCTTAGAGGTGTGCTGTTCGCGCGCACCATGGGCGCCAGGCACCGCAGTTTTTTGGACTGCAGCGGCCGCGGGGGCCAGAGTTGGACGGTCTCCTCCATGTGTGCGTGCTGGGCGCGGCGACCGCTGCGCGCAGACGAGATCTTAGCCTCTTACGACAGCTAGCCGTCAGAGATGCCCTTAGAGCCGAAGTTATTGGTCGATTGATGTTGCGAGAGCTGCACGCTAGTGTCTTACTGCACGCTAGCTCGCACCACCGACTTTGGACAGCCTTTGAGACCCCGCTGCGCAGCGCCGGTCCCAAAAAAACGCGTGGACGGCGAGATTCCTTTCAGGGCTCGGCCGCGCCGCGCAACTTCCCCGATCAAAGGGCACTCACTGCCGGCACAGCTCCCGACGGCCGGTCCGCCTCTCTCATAAAAAACACCGGCGAAGGCATGGCGCGCCGAAGCCTCGCAGCCTTTCTGAGTCTCCTGGCGGCCGCACGCGCCGGCACCGTCGGCTTCGCCGGCACCTACGTGAGCGGCGGCGGCGGCCCACCGACCACCTTAGACGCGTTGGGAGCTTGGGCCGCGGCCCTCGGCGCGCCGGAGACGACCGAGACCGCGCGGCTCCCGGCGACGAGCCTCATAAAGCCGCCGCGGCGCCTCGCGCTCCTCGTGGCGGCCCCGCCGAAGGGCAGCGCCGGCCTCGAGCGCACGACGAAGCTCGCGCCGCACGAGGACGGCTTCGCGGCGCTGGGCGCGGCCCTCCGGCGGCCGCTCGCCGGCGACGGCCGCCGCGTCCAGGTGGCCTGCGCGGGCGGCGGCGACGACGCGCGGGCGCTCTGCGACGACTGGCGCGAGCCGCTCGACGCGACGGGCGCCTTCGAGCGGTTTAAGAGGGGCGGCGCGCTGCGCGCCTCCATTATTGAGCAGGGCGGGTCCGTGGCCGCGGACGGCGCCGTCACGTTCCCGAAGGTCGGGAAGGTGGACGAGCCCTTGGTGGAGGAGGTCGCCGCGCTCGTCGAGTACGCGTCGAAACCGGGCGCGGACCGGCTCGACGTCCTCGTGGCCTCCGAAGCGTCTCATGCAGAGAACGCGGCCGCCGCGGCGCAGCTCCTCAGGTGCGCCTGCGCGGCGATCAGTAGCAATGAAGACCCCGCGGCGCTCGTCTTCGTCGAGCCGCCCTCCTCCACAAAAAGCCGCCGCCTCGCCGCGACGGACGCGCCCACGGCATCATCTTCCACGGAATACTACTCGCTCGAGGAGATCCGCAACTACCAGATTTGTCTCTGGACGGCGATCGCGCTCATCTCCGTGCTCCTGTCGGCGGTGCTGTTCCTCGCGTGCATGCGGCCCGAGTACGACTCGCTCCTCTACGCGACCTTCCAGGCGAACGTCGGCGACCACTTCGGCAAGGAGAACTAGTGGTCGCGTCCCTCCCCCTGTATAAGTATATCTATCGTACTGTCACGGTCGCGTCGACGGCGTGATGGCGGCGCGCGTTCTGTGCGGACTCCGTGATGTACGCCGGCCGGGCTGTGTGTGTGCACATAAGTATAAGCACAGCGCACGCCGTCGCCGCGAACCGAACAAGGCGACGACGTATGAGGGCTCGCGGCGAGGACGGACCAAAACTAGGAGACTATAACTTAGTCAGCTGCTTCTCGCGCGTCTCCGCGAGCCGCTTCTCCTTCGACTCCAAACCTCTAAGAGTCTTGCGGACGATCTCGCCCCGCGTGAGCGGCCGCTCGTCATCTTCCTCCTCGTCGTCCTCGTCCATGTCGTCGTAGGCCGGCGGCGCCACCACAATCCTGTTGGCGGGGGGCATGACGACGCCGATCGCGGATGTGCCGGGCGGGTGGGGAGTGCAGTCCGGCTGCGTCGCGGCGTACTGTTCTAATATTTCCGTCGTGCGCTGCTCGATGATCTCGAGGTACTGCAGCATGTTCGACTCCGTGACGCCCTGGTTGCCGAGCATCTCTTCCACAGCGGCGCTCGTGCCGCCCAATCTCGAAAAGATGCTATGAATACCGGTCTTCAGCTGGCCAATCGTCTTGGACGCGGCCTGGTGTTTTCTTTCATAAGCGTCCGCAGCCGCAGTAGTCTTCTCAAGTTTTTCCTCGAGCTCCTTGAGCACGCGCTTCCGCTGCGTGTCCGTACTGACGCCCTGGCCCTTGAACTTCTCCGTCTCGAGCTTGGTCTCCGCGATGGCGAGCTCCGTGGCCTCGATGTCGGAATTCAACTCGTTGATCGAGTTGAACAGCGAAAAGTTCTTCTGCTCGATGTCCTGGAACGTGTCCACGAGTTCTTCGACGGTTTGTATCCCAGTGGCTTTGGTAATCCTCTCAAAGGTCGCTTGATACTCCTGGACCTCCTCCTCGGTCAGCTTCGGTCTATCTTCTTCAACCTTCTTCTTTTTACCGGGAGACTCCTCCTCCTCCTCCTCGGACTCCTCGGGGTCCTCGGACATGTACGGCTCCTCGTCGGCCCTCTGGGAGGCCGCCAACGCTTCTGCGGTCTTGCGCTCGTGCTCCTCGCGCTCCTTCCTCCGCAGCGCCTCTTGCAACTGGCGGTCCTGCTCCATGAGCGCGCCGAGGTCGGCCCATTCTTTTTCAAATGCTTTTTTCTCGTCCTCCATGCCTTGCTTGAGCTTGTCCAGTGACCTCTGCGAGCGGTCCGCCCGTCGCTGCGCGTTCTTGCTGTCTTCGATGATCGCGGCCATCTCCTTCTTCTTCTTATGCAAATCGTACTCCAACTTCTTGTAGATGCCGTCGAAGACCACGCGCTCCTTATGTAAGCTATCAATATAACCTCTTAAAGTTTTATTCTGCGCCAGCGCTTCGTTGAATTTCTGCAAGGCTTTGTCGAGTTTCTTCTCCATGAGCTTAATCTGCTTGACGAGCATGTCGTGGTTCTCCTTTCCCGCATTAACTCCCCCCATCTTCTGCCGCTGCGCCGTCATCTCCTTCTTGCACTGGCTTATTTTGGCGTCTAAGGTCGCGATCTTGTTGCGCTCGTTCTCGATCTTCTTGAGGTAGAGGTCGGCCTCCTCCTGGAGTCTGGCGGCCTGACTGCCTTGGCCTTTGCCCATCGTCGCGGTCAAATTGGCCTGGCGCGTCTCGCGCGCGAGATCCTTCTTGAGCTCCTCGTTCTCCGCGTGCAGCGCCTCGATCGCGGTGCGGACCTGCTGGCCCAGCATCTTCTTGTTCTTGGCCGACTCGGCCTTGCCCGTGGACGGCATGGTGAGCTTGGGCTTTGTGAGTACTCCGCTTCGATGCGCGCGGGCTCGCCGAGCGCTGTTGGGGCTGTGTTATGGCCCCGATGGGACGCGCGGGGCAGCGGCGGGCGCTCCTCGGGCAGCTGTGTGCGCTCCTCGCGGGCGGCCCAAGATGGTCGAGCGCTAGGTTGGGCAGCCGGGAGGGGGCACACTACGCCGCCGGGCGCGGAGGCCGTCGCTTTGGATGCCTGCCGGAGGCGTGCGCGGGGCGGGAGGGGGTCGTTGGGCAGCAGGCCTCTATCTCTCGTCGTGCGGGTTTCTCACGCCTCGCGTCGGCTCACTTTTTTGCAGGGCATAGCTCGATTGAAAGCATCCGGAGGCTGTATACTGACACTCCGTACTATTCTCGAGCAGCCAGATTGGCTGAAACGCTGCGGCGGGCATTCCTCTGGCCACACCAGCCTTGGGCCCATTTCAGCAGCGGCAGGCGCGGAGCGATATAGAAACAACAGTGAGCGCAAAGCGCAAAGCGATGGACGCCATCGCCCAGCACTTCGGCGCCATCCAAACCGCCGTGCAAACGCAGAACGGCTCACAATTGGCCCAACTCCTGAGCTGCCTCGCACCATCAACACCGCTGCCGCCCCAGGTCGCCGGCGTCGTGCAGAACGCGCAGTACGCCGAGGACTGCGCGAAGCATTATTGTGGGGAGCCCTGGGGCCCCATCGCCGCGAAGCAGACGTGTGCGCGCGTCGCGCTCGACAAGGGCGAGACAAAAAAAGCGTACGATAACGTGGTAAGTGCGTACAACGGGTTCCTGAATGCGATTCGGGAAGAAGGAGGCTGGGTCGCGCCTCTGATCCGGACCTTGACCTTCGAAGCGCGCGTGATTGCTGAAAGGGCCGACGCTGAAGTGTCAAAAAGAGCCAGACAGGCCAATGCTCATGTTGCGAAGCCGAATGAAACTTTGAGAGACGTGGAAAAAACGCTCAAGAAGGGCTTCTCGGCGTGCTGGACGGATAGGACCGGCGGCCCGCCGGGCGCGTCCAAAAAAAGAGCGACGTTGTATGTTGTCAGTCAACTGATGAAGATCTACTTCAAACTTAACCTATTGAAATTAGCACAACCACTCATCCGGCCCGTCGAGGCGTCGGCGGGCAAGGCGCTGGAGTCGAACAGCGTGTTTCCCGTTGGTGACGTGGTCTCGTATCGGTTTTTTGTTGGTAGACTACGGATGTTCGAGGATAGATATGAAGAGGCGGAGGCTCATTTAGCGTACGCCTTCGCGCACTGTCGGACGACGTCGAGGGCTAATAAAAGGGCTATTTTGGAATTTTTATTGCCGGTGCGACTGCGGAGCGGGCGGTTCCCGCACCCTAAACTCCTGGAGAAGCACGGGCTGGCGAGCATGCTGCCGTTGGTGCAGGCCGTGAAGGTCGGCGATCTGCGCACCTTTAATAGTGAGCTGAAGCGGCACCAGCGCGCGCTCGTCAGAAAGGGCACGTTTCTGCTGCTGGAGCAGTCGAAAATTTTAGTTTATAGGAACCTCTTCAAGAAGGTGTTCCTCGTAAACGAAAAACAAACGCAAGTCAAATTGCAGCTGTTCGAGCGGGCATTACAATGCCTCGGCGAGCCGACGGACCTCGCCGAGGTCGAGTGCGTGGTGGCCAACCTGATTTATAGGGGCTACGTGAAGGGCTACATCAGCCACCAGAAGGCCGTGCTCGTCGTGTCGAAGAAGGACCCGTTTCCCACGGCAGCAGTAATGAAGAGGTAGTATTAGGTCCCCACGAGCGCGCCGTCGACCTCGCGCAGCGACAGCGCCACACTCAAGTCCCCGCGGCTCTCGATGTGGTGGGCCCAGTCGGCCGGAAAGAAGAGCGCGTCGCCGGGCTCTAAGATGGCCTCGACGGCGCCCCGCGCGACCTGTTCATACGCCCCCTCGCCGCTCGGGCCAGTTTCTCCAGCCGGCAGGCCGCGCTCGTCCCCCCTCCTCAACGCGGCCTCCGCCGCATTCATTCCATCCACCCGCACGTCCACGCGCAGCCGCCGCGCGAGGGGCGAACTCGCGTCGTAGGGGCGCAGCGCCTCCAAACTTGTGGAGGGCCACAGCACCACTCTCTTGGAACCGGTCGCCTGTACTAGGTGAGAGTCCTGCGCGTCGTAGTGCAGCGGCGAGTAGACGCCGCCCCGACACGCCCAGACGCGGCACGCGTCGCGGGCGCCAAAGTTCCCGAGAAAACTCAAATCCACGTCACGCAATAAAGATGGCGGCGCCAGGGCCTGGACGTAGAGGTGCTCTCCATTTGGATAGACGAAGGGAGAAGCTGCCTCCCCGTTCAGCCTCGTCTCCAGCTCGGCGGCCGGAACCACCAAGGCCCTTGACAATGCCTTCGTGACGCCATCAACAACATCGGGGTGCGACTCTCTACAAAAACTGACGGCCGCCGACGGCGCGACCCTACAAACGGCGCCCGCCGGGAAGCTTCGGGCCAGCGACCGCGCCGTCCATTGGGGCGCGGAAAACGCACCCTTCAGGAGCACGGGCGTTTTATTGCGCCGCGCGGCGTCGAGCGCCTCACCATGATTGGCGCGCGCCTCCTCCACGCGTTTCGTCACAGAAACCCAGAGCTCCGGCAGCGGCTCGATGACAGGTGCCACGGCATCATAGCCAGATGATAATGCGGGCGGCGGCGCCCGTCCCTCAAGTCTCAAAGCGGACGCGCGCGGCAGGTCCGCCCACCCGAAGCCGTCGTGCAGCATGGTCTCGAAGAAGCGCAGCGTCGCGGCGCTGCCGCCGGCCGCGAGGCCGTCGAGCACGGCGGCCCACGCTTCACAAAGCTGCGGGTCCCTTGCCTCGCGCGCGGCCTCGAGCTGGCCGAGGGCTTCGACGAGGTCGCCTCGCTGCGCGCTGGTGATGCATGCCTTGGCTGGCGTACGTTGTTGTGCAGTCCAGGGGAAGGTGATGCTTGCCGCAGGCGTGGCGAGCGCTATCAGGATTGCTGTCGCAGCCATGTGTCGCATCGATCGCATCGATGCTCGCGTCGACGACGTACCCGGCGGGCGCAAAGCTGTATTGTGCAAGAGCAGTGGGTGCTCAAGGCGAAGCGGCCACGGACGTTTGGTAGGACGTTGCGAGACGACAGTGTGAGCACCAGTAAGGGTCGCGCGCGGCGTGAATCAGCAGTCAGCAGGTGCGAGCTGGGCTTGCTAGCGTGCTGTAAGACACTAGGAATGGCCAAAGCTTTGTAAACAGGCTGCATCCAGCCATAGATTGCAATTAAGGCGCGAGGCGCACCGCAGCCATGCGCTGGATGCGACCCGCAGCCATGCGCTGGTTACTCGCGCTGTTCGTTGCACATGCTAGGACAAATGCCAGGGGCAGTGCCAAAACAAATGCCAGGAGCAATGCGACCAGCCGCTTGGTATTTGGCAGCTGCAGCAAGGTGCACCTCCCGCAGCCCCTTTGGCCATACATACGAGCGCGAAGCCCGCGCGCCTGGATCTGGGCCGGCGACGCGATTTACGGGGATAGGATGGTGCGAGCCGTACCGCTGACCTTCGAAGCGCTGGGCCCGGAGCACCTGCGCGACGCGTATTCAAAGCAGAATGCAATACCAGAGTACGCCAGTCTCAGAAAGGAGGTGCCTTATTGGATAGCGACGTGGGACGACCACGACTTCGGCCTGAACGACGGCGGCGGCGACCTGCCGTGGCGGGACGCCTCGCAAACTGTTTTTCTGGAGGCGATGGACCTGACCGTAGAAAGCGGGCAACAAGGTGTATATACCAAGACCAGTGTTCCTGTCGACGGCGGTTCTGTACTAGTGGTCGCGCTCGATTTGAGGTATCACAAGTCGCCGTATTCTGATGATGTAGATGGAGATTTTTTAGGAGAGGAGCAGTGGGCCTGGCTCGCGGCGACGCTCCAGAGTGCAAAAGAGGACGCCGTTGTGGTCGTGTCGTCTCTACAACTTTTAGATGAGCGCTATGGGATGGGCGAGCGCTGGGGCCGCTTCCCGGCCGCGCGGCGCCGGATCTTGAAAATACTGGAGTCCTGCAGGAAGCCGCTCCTCGTCATCAGCGGCGACGTCCACATGGCCGAAATTGCTGAAGCGCGGTGCGGCGGCCGGACGCTGATCGACTTCACGTCGAGCGGGCTGACGCACGCCTGGAGCCATCAGATGCGCGCCGGCTTCTCGCGGGCCTTCGCCCACGTATTAACTGCGGCCATGGCGTCGTTTCAATCGATAGCGCCGCTCGAGTGGCAGGCAAGCGATAACCAAGGGAGGCGCATGCACTTCTTGGATCTGAACTTCGGCGAGCTCGATTTTGACATCTCCCAAAACGTCGTGACGGCGCGCGTCTTCGGGGCTGCAGAGGAGCCGGTCCTCGAGCGCACGTTTTTGTTACGGGACCTCGGCGTCGGCGGCGCGTGCCGCCCGGTCCACGGCTTCCTCCCGCCGTGGCGCCACGCGCTCGCGCTGGCCGTTTGGGTGTTATGTTTGGGTGTCGTCGTAGTGGCGCCGCTGGCGCTGGCACTAGTCGTCGCGCGACGATGCCTCAGCGCGGGCCTGACGATAAACGCGGCGACGGTCGACGAGGACGCCGAGATCTTGACAAGTGCCCGCCGCGTCCGGCGCGAGGTCTTCTGCGCGGAGCAGCGCGTGCCCGTCGAGATGGAAAGAGACGCCCACGACGTGTCGAATGAGACGATCCACGTCGTCGCCTTGTACGAAGACTTCTCGCCCTGGGACGTCACCTTCGTGCCGCGGCCGGTCGGCGCGGCGCGCGTCGTCGTCTCCACCGAAAAGCGCCGCGGCAAGATCGGGCGCGTCTGCGTGCTGCGGGACCACCGCCACAAAGGCATCGGGCGCCGCGTCGTGCGCGAGTGTGTGGATGCGCTGCGGCAGAAGCACCCGGGCTACCTCGCGACGCTCGGGAGCCAGGTCCACGCCGTCGGCTTCTACGAGTCGCTCGGTTTTCGTTGTATCGAGGGCGAGGAGCCCTTCATGGACGGGCCGGGGTGCCTGCACCGCACGATGGTCATGGAGACCTGAGGCTGTTACTGTGTAAGAAACTGTTACATCACGGAGCACCGTGGCCGGGGCTTGGACCCCTTCTCGGGCAGGGCGACCTGGCGCGCCAGCAGCTTCGTGAGTTTGGTATAACCCTTCAACAAGAAAGGAACGCGCGCCACGACCACCACGATTCGCGCGTCGACCGCGAAGAAGGCCTCGTGGAGCGGCCCCGCCGCGGCGCCGCCCGCCGTCGCGCGCTCGAGCAGGCACCGCATCTGCA
>Ga0115011_10003905_pt1 | contig 10105 bp, 6 predicted proteins | sample TroAtlMetagenome_2_FD_88705 | JGI IMG/M metagenome (GOLD analysis project Ga0115011, IMG submission 88705) | Marine eukaryotic phytoplankton communities from Atlantic Ocean - Tropical Atlantic ANT8 Metagenome | ecosystem: Environmental > Aquatic > Marine > Oceanic | place: Tropical Atlantic...
CCGTCGCCACGAGGACTTTTTGCAAAACGAAGAAGAAAAGAATAAAAGGAAGAAAAGTCGAGAGGAAGTCAACAACAACGACGACGACGACGACGACGATGAAGACGATGAAGACGAGGACGAAAACTCTTTCCGTCCATCTTTAACTGACCGAGCGGTTGCTCTTTTTGTCTCCGGTTTCGCCTTTCTCGAACGTGGCAACCAAGACGGCGCGAAATCTCGCCTCTCCTCGGCCTTGAAACTCGCGCACGCGAAAACCAAAGACACGCAACTCGTCGCCGCGTGCTTGCGCGCGTTAGGTTCCATCGCATCTGAACGGTCCGCCTCTAACGAACAACAGCAAGCGTTGGACATGCTCCAATCTGCGTTCACGTTATCTAAGGCTCAAGACGATTTAGACGGTCAAGTGGAAGCGTTGCGAAGACTCGTCGAATCGCACGAAAAGAAAGGCAGCAGCGAGAAAGAGAAGAAAACGCTGAGCGATTACTTACAAAAGAAAGAGAAGCAAATGGAAGACGATTTGGGAAAATTGAGCAAAGAAGAGAACAAAAACAACGTCGTAATGTTAGAGAAAGGGTTGAAAGACTTGATGAAATAGAAGATGTTAGTGTAGTCGACGTACTAGTTAAGTAGGTGTAAAAACAAATGAAGAAGCGCTTTGCTTGGCGCGTGCAAATACACATGTTACAAACTAAAAATCTAATCGTCTAATATCAATTTCGTCAACCCGCTCAAATTAATCTTCTTTCTACACTGTGGACACATTGCTTTACTCTTCTGCGTTCTGATTAATTCTCGTATGCAATTATAGCAATACACGTGGCCGCACTTCGTCGCGGTCGGCGTTTCTATTTCATCCAGGCATATCACGCACTTTGGCGTTTTCTTCGGTTTCGGTCCGCGAGGAGACGCGACTTTCTCGCGCGATTTCGACGTGCCGGGGCTATTCCTTTCGTTGGTGTTTCTCGTGGCACCGTCGTCGTCGTTGCTTTTCCTCTTCGCTGCTTTTCTTTGTCGCGCTAACAGCTCTTTCGCTTGTCTCACTCTCGTTGATTCCTTCTCTCCAATAACGACGACATCCCCGCTAAATCTTCGTCGTCTCCCTCGTCGTTCTCCGCACACGATCACCCCGTCGTCGTTTACGTCGTCGCTCCCTTTTCTTCCTTCTTTCGCGCCGACGAAGATGATGTCGTCGTCCTCCAAGTCCTGGATCCCGTGGTGGTCACTCAAAGCGCCGTCCGACACGCACATCACATCCGCACATCGCTTCCGTTTCCCCAACGGGACATTTTCCTCCAAAAGGTCGTTCTTCTGGTCGTCGTCGTTGTTATTGTTGTTGACGTTCATGACGACGACCGGAAAGAAAAGAACGACGACACACGGGGCCACCACCACGCGCGGAGATATCGCCGCGTGGACGCCACGGAAGACGTCGTCGTCGTCGCTTTTGCGTCTTCTGCTTCGGAAATAATAATGTCGCCTTTTTTCTTTCAAGAATTCCTCCTTCTGCGCGAACGAAAAAACAGAGTCTCCGAACCAGCGAAGAGATTTCAACGACGACGACGTGCGATTCAGAATCAGAAAAAGAGAGGGATGGATGTGAATCCCTCAAGTATTGAGAGTCCTTACATTGTTACGGTAGAGGTATTGATGAATGATAAACATCGATGAAATCTGACGCTATGCGTCACACGACGACGGCCGGCAGAAATAATTCATAAGCACGTGCGCCTTTGCCCTATTCACCATCCGATTGTGATGCGAACCGTCCTCGGTGCACGACTTTGCTTGGCACGCCAGCGTGAGGTGGAAAACGTCGAGGACTGGGAACCCCGCGTCAATCCAAATGTCGCGTGCTTTTCTATTTATATCTAATATGCGCTTATTTCGTTGATATCGCCGAAACTCTGACGGCACTTTGTTTTCCTTGTACGAGGTCGATGTGCTCCAAACGATTTTTGCCCTTGGTTTCTGAGCCCGTAACCAATCCACGAATTCATTGACTTTTGATAGATAATATTGTTCCGCTTTTCTCATGTCTCCTTTAAATTCTTGACTTTGTACGCGATTTCTTTTGTTGTCGTGAATGAGAACGTTGAAAACAATCAAATCATCGTTCTTTATGCTCGAGAATAACGCTTTTATAGCTTCCATATACAAACCCAAGCCAAACCGTCTTCCTCCGATGAACGTCGCCGTAATATTATTTGATTTCAAAAACGCTCTGCCTACGTCGCCAAACGCTTTCGGTAGAAAATCAATTTTCACAAACTTTTCGGGAACGCCTTTCGTTATCGATTCGTTCGGTTTGGCGACGTTCCCTCTCAAAACGTCCATGAGTCCTATGAACAAATTCCGCATGTAGCTATCACCAATCACCCAAACTCTTTTGTTTTTCAAGCAAGACTGCGCCTCTTCCTTCGAAAACCAATGGTACACCTGTTTCGTGGACTTCAAATCCCGCGGAGGCTTCAAACTCGCCGTGCGCGTGTACCCGGACGGTATAAAAGTATCCCCTTGGAATTTCCCGTGAATCCAACGCGTCATGTCGCACAGAGAGACATCATCATCGTTTTGCTGCGCCCCTTTTGGACCTTTTCTTCTTCTGTTGTTGTTGTTGTTGTTGTTGTTTTCTTCGTCGTCGTCGTTGTCCTCCTCCTCCTCTTTCGGGTGTGCGATGTCATCGCCACCACCTGCTGGACGATGCACTGAGAGAGAAGAAGAAGAAGAAGAAGAAGATCCCTCGTAGTCCTTCTTCGTGCGCTGGAGAACACCCCCTTTGGGGCGGAAGAAAAAAAAGGCATCGAAGTCTTTGGGTCTCCGAAAAGCCCACGCGAGACCGACTAGGGCACACATCGCGACACACAGCGCGACGAGAAGGAGGCACGAAGACGCGCAGCGTGCCCCAAAACTCGTCGACGGTTTTTTTTTCATCGTCGTCGTCTCGAAACTTTGAAAGCGCGTCGTTTTGTTGCTCCTCGAAGGTGGTGGTTTGTCGTCAGAGGAGGTGCATCTCAACGCGGTGTTGTTTGTTCGGGACTTTGACGGTTTGGTGTTGAATGCATATTATTCTCCTCTCTCTCTCTCCGCGTGTGTGTTGTGAGGAATTCCCCTATACCTACGTAACGTAGGAGTACACGGTTTCTCGGGTTTTCACACACAAAGCGGTTTCCAAAAAGGACGACAAAAGTCTCGCTCCAAAATGCGAAGACACCACAGTGACATGTATTAGGGTTTCACATTTTGGTGGGCTGTGGTGGGGACTTTTGTCTCTTTATAAATCTCTTTTTGTGAATTGGAAATCAATCAAACCCCTAATACTACTAAATAACGCTCTTAGTATTTATTAAAAGCGGGAGAAGGGGGGGCTTTTAAGTATTTTCGACGATGCCGTCTTTGTCTTTGTCTTTGTCGTCGTTCGCAATAACGACGCGGTTGCACAACCATCGTCATCGTCCCTGTTGGTGTTGGTGTTGTTCTCCCTCGAAATCCCCCCGCGAAGCTGCTGCTGCTGCTGCTCAAGGGATGTCGTCGCGAGAGAGAGCACTTGTATCGCGACGACGACGACGATCATCATCATCATCGCGGCGGTGGTGGTGGGTCCCCGTCGAAACGCGCGCTTTTGGCCACGTGCCGCCACCACTTTTGGAGGACCTCTCCCCGATGGAAACGATGAAAGAGTCGTTCAACATGATCGCCACCTCGTTCGCGACGACGGTGACTATTTGGGGCGCGAAGTTGAATCCAAGGAAGGAGTCCTCCGCTTTTGACGACGACGCATTGAGCGACGACGGCGGCGGCGGGAACAACAACAACAACAACAACAACAACAACAACAACAACGGCGGCGATTTTTCCTCCGGTGGAGGCGATTGGGGCGAAGAAAACGATGGGTTAGATTACGACGAGTCGCAATTCGTTTGGATTCGAAACGGTCGAGAAGGAATAAAATGGCTCGCGTCGTTCCTCTTCTTTAGCTGGTACTGCTTCTTCCTCGCGCACGAACCGTTTTGGGGGTGCGTGTGGTTGTTGTGCGCGATTGGAACCGGATGGGGGTTGTTTTTAGTCGGAAGTGCCGTATCTGGAGTGTTATTCGTGACGAACTTTTTCTATCGCGTATACGATTCAACGACGGCGAACGTGTTGAGCGAATCGAAGGAGAAGACGGGCGGGGTCATCGATTACGGCATCGGGATAAAGAAAGAGGCGATTAAGATGATACAAGCAGAGAGGTTCCGGAAGACGATTCCCGAACCGATTGAAAATTTACAGTCCTCGACTCTCGATAGAAATTTGAATCCGAATTTACCGAAGAACGTATCGTTGTTCGGAACGGATGCGCAGATCGTGCAGATGAAGTTGAAACCAGGAGAGTCTATCAATGCGGAACCGGGGGCGATGTGTTACATGAGTTCGAACGTCCTATCGATTACAAGTCTAGGTCCAGGTGGGTTAGGAAAAGCAATCGCGAGAGTCTTAGCTGGGGAACCATTTTTTATCAACACGTTTCGAAATTTAGGATCCTCGGACGGGTACATAGCGTTGGGAAGTTTGCGACAGGGCGATAAAATCGCCGTCGTGAATTTGAAAGAGAGAGAGGCGGATTTACTATGCGCGAGAGATTCTTATTTGTGTTCCATGGGGGACATTTCGGTTTCAGCGGCTGTTTCGTTTTCTCAAGAAGCCAGAGGAGGGAGAACGTTATCGCAGGTTTTAAAGCAACGCTTTCGAACCGCCGTGCGTTTGATTTTGAGTAAAGGGAATAACATTTTTAACGGCGAGTGGTTAGTCGGTGTCGGGACAGTGTGTATTACCGGTAAAGGGACGGTCATGCGCAGTACCTTGAAAGAAGGCGAAGAGATGGTAGTCGACGCGAGGGCGGTGTTAGCGTTAGAGCGAACGGTTGAGTACGATTTAGAGTTGGTGTCTTCGCCGGTGGCGGCGGTGTTCGGAGGCGAAGGTTTGTTCCACGTGCGATTGAAAGGCCCGGGCGGGTTTTACCTACAAAGTTTGCCCATCGAACAAGGGAAAAGGAAGTTGCGATTAGGTGGTCGGAATTTGTGATCAGCCTAGAACGCGTGTGCGTGTGTGGTTTCGATAACCATCGTGTAGTAGATTTTAAACGCCGGCGATTTAGTAATATTATTAGCGCGTCAGATGTATTATTATATATCATTACCATAACCAAACTCATGCTATATTCTACTCTAAAACTATCACAGATTCCTCCTAAACACGTCCACGTTCCCATCTTTCACCCGCATTGGCAAGAACGTCCCACTTTTTACCCTCCAACTTTGCTCTTTGCCCACCTCTTCCAAATAAAACTCATGTGCGAAATCACCTTCTCCATTTTGCCGAAAACTTTCGCAAAACCACGACAAACCTTGGACGCCGCCGATCATCTCACCGGTAATTGGACTTTGTGCGAATTGAAGGACCGGATAGCGGACTTTTTGTTTCGAAGATGACGAAGCGCGGCTTCGGGAATTGCTTCTGCGTCGGGAATTCGATGCGTTTTCATCTCGCCCGTCGTCCTCGTCGTCGCCAAATCCCATGGCATTTTTTACCGACGATGCCGCTCGTTTGAGCCAACCCATCCGCGCTGCGTATCTCAGATCTCTGGGTGACTACGTTTGCGCCCGTGTTCGCGCCAGGCGACTTCTACGCGTACAAACTCTCGAGATACTGCGCAGAAGAAGAAGAAGAAGAAGAAGAAGAGTGCAAAAACTGCTCTAAAAAGTGTCGATTATTCGGAGAGCACCTCAAAGAAAGCGACGCGAAAAAGCAAAAAGCGAAAAGGAAAAACGAGATTCCTACGAACGTCTCTTTAACGCTCGAGAGAGAAAAGAAGAAAGGAAGGATGACATCCGCGCGCCTAAAACTACATACCTGTGTGTACGGTTTAACATCATTATTATTATTGTTGTTGTTGTTATTATTATTATTATCATTATCATTACAAAGTGTGCAAAGGGACGTCACGACGTTACAGCGTGCTGCGAGTTTTCAACAGTCTTTTCAAAGCCGTCAAGAAGCCGCTGCACTCATCCCAGTGTTGGGTAGTCATTTCCACGTGGACAGAATTGGCGGTCGCCCAGTCGCCTCGAGAAGCCGCGTCGCAGAGTTTCACAAGTTTCTCTTCCACGGCTGCGGAGACTTGCTTCTCATTTAAGCGCCAGCAGAGTTGGCCGAGACGTTTGGAACAGTCTTCGAGTTCTTTCTTTCTCACCGGGTTGGAGGCGAGTTGTTGGAAGCATTCATCGTGCATTTTTTTCACGCACTGAGAGACTTGAGCACCTGATGGAGAACAGCTGGAGGATTGGACGTTGGAGAGGGTGACATCAGCCGGTGGGCCGGCAGGACGGCGCGGACTGGGTTGTTGTTGTTGTTGTTGAGGTGATGGGGGTGCTTGTCGTTGTGGTTGTTGTTGTTGTTGTTGTTGTTGTTGTTGTTGTTGTTGTTGTTGAAACTGTCGTTGTTCATACTGTTGCTGAGGCGGCTGGGGCGTTGGGGGCGTCGCTTGTTGAAACGATTGTTGCTGTTGCATCGGTGGCGGTGCAGCCGCAGATGCCGGAGAATACGAGGGCGGAGGTGCCGCAGCCGGTGAGTACGACGGCGGCGGCGCGGCCGCGGGTGGAGGTCCGCCTGGTGGACCATCCCTACTTCTAGGAGACACAATCGGCGGAGGCGGAGGCGCGTCCATAACCGCAGACGGATCGAAACTTGGCGTCGGGGCGGCAGGTGGCTGCGCAATCGGAGGAGGCACTTGCGTTTGTTGTTGCATTGGTGGTGGTTGCGAGGCCATCGGCGGCGGCGGCGCAAAGCTTTGCTGCTGTTGGTGCTGCTGTGGACCAGCGGAGTAACTCGGTGGCGGGGCCACCTGCTTCGGCGGGGCCATCGTGGAGTGTTGCCCTGCACCCGGAGGTGGTGACGTCATTTGTTGAAAACCTTGCTGTGGCGCGTTCGCTCCGGTTAAATACGCACTCTGGACCGGGGCGTCGTCGTATTCCATCTCGCTCGGAGCAAACGACGTCACTGGAGGGGGTTTAGGCACCTCAGATTCGCGTCGTCCACCTCCCCCGTATGGATCGTACGAGTTCGTACTAACACCACCCGGCGCTCCCGGTACGGAAGGCGGGGCGTAAAAACTCGTGTTCGCTGATCCTTGAGGTGGAAATTGTGCAGACGCCGGAACTGGGGGAGGCGCGCCGTAAAAGCTTGCATCCGGATTCGTTGGCGGCGGGGGTATTGTCGGAGCCGACATATGGGCAGGAGCCGATGGTGGCGTAAACTGCGTTGGCGGAGGAGGCGGTGCAGCAGAGTAACTCGGCGGCGGTTGGAACGGTTGTTGTTGCTGCACCGGCGGCGGTGGCGGTGCGGCGAAGGACGTGTTCATCATCGGGTTCATCGGCGGTGCACCACCACCGTAGGAGGATGGTTGCATCGAGGTCGGTTGAGTCGAATACCCGTTCGAACGAGGCTGATGGTGCGAGTTTTGATGGTACCCTCCAGTACTACCACTCGTCGATTTCGACTCCGAGGACGCGCGATCGATTCTTTCACGCAACAATGCAATGTCTGCGTCTTCTCTACCGCTTATCCTAGCGCCGGGCGCCATATCCAAAAGTGCCAAGGCAGATTTCAACTTGCCAGAACTCGCGAGACTTTCCGCTCTGGCAGATAGAAGTCGCGCAAACCCTGGGGTTGCTTGACTCAAGTTTGCTGCGCGCGATAACACGATGGCCTTCTCGAGCAACTGCCACTGCGCCTTCTTGCTCGTAAATTTGGACGACGTCGCGCTCCCACGAGCGCGCATGGACCAGTGCTTGACAGCATTATCCACATCACCCGCGCATACTCTGCACAAAGACGCCTCGTGTGGCATGTTTGCGGCTTGCAACTTATCTGCTAATTTCAAACTCAAATTATCCCACGCCTTTGCGTCCGAATACGTACACAATATCGCCAAAGTCTCTCTCCAATTAGTAATCGGTTCCGATTCTACCACCTTTTCTAAATTCACGCATGCAATAGACTCCGCGAACTGCAAATACCGTCGCGGTGATCTCTCTAAGTGACGCTTTTGTGCTCTTTGCCAGAGTTCTGGACCAGCGGAGGAGGCTAAAACTAACGCGTCCGCGAAACGGCCCGCTTTTTCACACGCTTCGACCGCTCCGTCGTAATCGCCAACGATGAGACATCTCTCGATCTCTCTATCCGCAGGTTCGCGTTTCAACGCGGGTGTAGTTTTTGCTTGTTCTTGTTGTCTCTTTTGTTTCGGGGAGATTGGTGCAGGTATGGTTGACTTTCGCGGCGAGGCTAAACCGGATTGGTTTTTCCCGTCTTCCCCTAATCCGTCAAAGAACGCGTTTTCGTCTTCAACCGGGGGTGGTGGAGCAACCATTTGCGAGCGTTCGTCTAACCCCGACGATGTTCCCACGGCATCGTCGGATAAATTTGCATTTTCTAAAGCGGTTTCAGTCAAGCGCATTTGTTTCGAGCGTTCCAAGTTTTTCAAAGCGTCTGAAAAATTCAAATGTTCCAACATCCGTCGTCGAGCGTCGTCGGAAAACAATATCGACATGAACGCCCACGTTTCCTTATCTTCGCTAGAGACCGACGGATCTTTACTTTGCGCTCGCGCGTCACACAACGCTTTTAATTCTTGTTCGTCGTTTGATTTAATAGCCGCATGAAATTCAGCGTCGATGTCGTTTTCTTCCGCGTCACCGCCGTCTGAACCGCCGCCGAGGGAAGCGCCACCTCTCGCACCAGCACCACCGCTTCTACTCTCGTCGTGCTCGTCCGAGACGTCCACGTTTGTAATTTTCACCACACCTGGAGCGTCGGAACCGAACGAGACAAGTTTACCGCCAAACCCAAACGAGGCGCCCGCCGGGCGTTTCATCCATTTTGGCGCCTTACGCATCGGTTCTCTCGGTTGTTGTTGTTGTTGTTGTTGTTGCATCCCATTCTGGCCGTACTGTTGGAGTTGGTGATGCGCGCTTTGCTTACCGCAATCGTTCATATTGTGAATGCTAATCGTCCCGTCAAAACTCGCCGCGGAAATCTCCCCGGCGGTTTTCTTCGACCACTGCGCGTCAAAGTTCCAATTGGAACTCGCTGGGAACTCCGCCAAAACACTCCCATCCTTCGCGTCCCAAACCAAGGTCCTATTATCTTTACCGCTCGATAGCAACAAATCGCCATCGTGGGGCGACCATGCCAAAGACAAAACCCCTTTCGTGTGTCCGACAAACTCATTCGTCGGCGCGACGCTATTCCTCAAATCCCACACTTGCAACGAACACGACCTATCGTCATCGCTGGCTACGATCAACTGCGTCGCCACTTCTGGATTCCAACTAATTGCCGAACATCTTCTCTTCGATTGCGGATCTACGAATGAAATCACCGGTCTTTGTCTCTTCAAATCCCACACCACGGTAGTCCCGCTCGTCGTTCCGCAACTGGCCAAAATGTGCGACACTTTCGTATTCCATTGAATCTGCGCAATTTCCCCGGTGTGAGGTCCGCTCGGCCCACTCGCCAGCGCGGGATATTTGTTCGGTTTCGTCGGATCGTTGATATCCCAAATGCTCAACTCGCCATCCCGTCCGCCGCTTGCCAACAAATTCGAGCTAAACGGATTAAAATCTAGACCTCTCACCGCGCCCGCGTGCGCGTTTTGCAGCGTCGTCAGCACGCACGTCGCGCTCGCCTGCGGTAAATCCTCCGCGTCGTCCACCCCTATGTTGTTGGTAAACGACGACGACGCAAAACCGTCTTCTTGTCCTTCTTGGTTGGTTTTGTTTTTTCGCGAATTATTCATCTTTCGCGCCGCCGTCGTCGTTCGACTCATCAGCGCGTTCGGATCGTACAATTGCACCGTGCCGTCCGCCAATCCTCCAGCCAAGATCCCTCTCGGCGTTCGTTCCGAGACCTGGTCGTTCCAGCACAGGCGGTGGAACCGTTCCGCGACCGCGCATCCCGTCCCGACCACCTCGCAGTATCCATCGTTATTCGCACTCTTCGCGTTCTCCTCCTCTCCGTTTTGATCATCATTCGACGACGCGCGATTATAATGATGATCGATCGAGAA
>Ga0115011_10003909_pt1 | contig 10099 bp, 13 predicted proteins | sample TroAtlMetagenome_2_FD_88705 | JGI IMG/M metagenome (GOLD analysis project Ga0115011, IMG submission 88705) | Marine eukaryotic phytoplankton communities from Atlantic Ocean - Tropical Atlantic ANT8 Metagenome | ecosystem: Environmental > Aquatic > Marine > Oceanic | place: Tropical Atlantic...
GAGACTGGTACGGGAGAAGGCGTTCTCAGCGGCAGGCAGCACGTGTCCGCTCAATGCTGCATAACGCTGCTGCGCGTCGCTCCACCGACGGTAGGCGGCTGCATGTCGCGCCAGCAATTGCCGCCGCAGAGCCTCCTCGTCCAGTCGGGCCCCGGTCTCGCGCGCCGCGGCTGCGGCGATCGCGCCCTGATTCCGGTCGATCACCGGGATCGGCATTTCGACCATGGCGAGATACGCCGTCTCGCTATCGCTGCCATAGCGCCTAATCCCGGCACCGACCGTGATATCCGGGATGGCTTCGGCCCGTTCCCTGGCAATCTCTTCGCTTCGTGCCCGGGATGTCTGCTGGGCCACCGCCAGATCCGGATTGCGCCGCATCATCGCCTCCGGCGTCAGTGCCGACAGTTCCGGGTTGTTCACAAGCACGGACGGGGGCGCGACCTCGCCCGCCGCCGCGCCGCCCCACATCGCGGCCAGCGCAAGACCTGCACGCCGCGCCTCGGTCAACGCCGATGCCGCCTCGATGCCGGCCGTGGCGGCCAGAATATCGGCCCGGTCGAGATTGATCGGCGAGGACCGCCCCGCCTCGACGCGCTGGCGTATGGCCGAAGCGGCAGCTTCCGCGAGATCCTGGAGCTCCGCCCTGACGCGGGCGGTTTCCTGGGCGGCACGGGCGTCTACGAATGCCGTGGCCGCTTCGCCCAGAAGGCAGGCAATCTCGGCGTTCAGCCTTGCTGTCTCGACACCGGCCCAGGCCTCGGCCGCCTCACGGGCGCGGCGACGGTCGCCGCCCAGCGGGATGGTCTGGCGCACGGCGACGGTGAGGTCGCCATCTCCTATACCGCCGCGATCACCGCCAAAGCCTTCGAGTTCTGCCTCGAAGGAGGGATTGTCCCACAGCCCAGCTTGAAGGGCGTCGCCGTGTCGGGCGGTCACCTCAGCGCGCAACGAAGCGATATGCGGGTTGGAATGTACGGCGCGTTGCAGGGCCGAGGAGAGTTCAAGCGGACCATTCTGCGAGACCGGCTGTGCCAGCACCGCGGACGCGATGAGAGCGCTGCAAGCCATGCCTGCAACCCCTCGACCCGGCCAATTCGGCCGGGGAGATTTGTCTGAATACATTCAGTTTTTCCAGTTGTCTGAAGAGAACGAGGGGTTCGAACGCTCTCGTCAGGCAATCGGCGGCTGGTATGGCGGCGCCTGCGCTCGGCCCGTACCGGATTCGTGGGAAAGGCGATAGGAGACCCGACCGGCCGGCGCACTCAGGTGCGGCGCGCCCGTTTTGGCCGGCATCGCATGATGGCAAACCCCACAGGCATGGACGGGGTGCTGCGCATGACGGTGATTGCTCTCACCGGAATCGTCCTCGGCGCGGTCCTCATGGCCCTGATGGTGGTCGTACCCTGGCACAGCGGCTTCCACCACCTCTCCCGAGAAGGATAGGACAGTCAGGAGAGCCAGCAATGTGCGCAGCAAGTTTAGCACCAACACCTCCGGTTCGACAGTTCCTACAGAGAAGCGCCGTGTCGATCAACTCTCAAGCAATTGGAACAGTCTAATCCATCTAGCGGCTGGAGGTTCAACCTAATCGTCTGTGCCTTGTCAAACGAGCCGAAGGGCTCAGATCAGATGATCGACTGCCATTTTCGGTAGTGATGCAAACGACCGATGGGCGCCGATCTAGTCTCTCGACCTGATGGCGTGACTAGCTGGCTGAAGACAAATGTGGAAATGTCGGGCTATTCGGCATGACACTTCCACCGCCGTGTAACCCGCCAAGATTGCTGTTTTCATGTCAATTTTTAAGTCGAAATTTCTTGATCGCACCGCGTCCAGCCTAAGCCAAATTCGCGGCGACCAACTGGTAATGTTGCCAATTCTGATCGCGTCCGATCTTCTTGCGAAATTCAAAGTTGAACAAATTCTCACCGAGGTTGGCGCGTCGATCCCGATCTTCCCTGGGTTCAACTTTACCTTAGGCCGCAATCGGGGGGTTAGCTTCGGAATCCTGGATAGTTCGCATTGGATTGCGCCCTATCTGCTTTCAAGTTTCGCCATCGTCTTGGTTGTTTTTGCATTGAGCTGGGCCGCACGGCAAAGCTCCAAACTCATCAACTTCGCCGGCATTCTGTTTGCGGCGGGCGGGTTGGCAAATGCGATCGATAGGCTTGGCGATGGAGCCGTAACAGATTATTTGGATTTTGGATGGCAGGCGCTCCGCTGGCCCACATTCAATTTGGCCGACATTCTTATCTTCATTGGCGTAGTTCTGTTACTGATCGCATGGAGGAATGGGTCTCAGAATTTGGAAGGCGGCGAGCAATAGTCAACTATTGCTCTTTGAGAGCCTTTGATTTGTGATCCGACAGGCATTTGGAGTGATCGAAGAGGCTTGTGACGATTTCACAAGAGCCGACTTTGCCACCGGCGCAGCCGTCGATCATGCGCATAAGTTCGCTTTCGAGCACACGAAGCTGCTCGATGCGTTTTTGCGTTTCAACTAGATGATGCCGCGCAAGTTCGTCCGCCTTGGCACAATCTGTGCCAGGGTTCTCCTGAAGATCGATCAGGTCTCGAATGGCTTCGACGGTAAAACCTAGATCACGCGCATGTCGGATAAAGCCGAGCAAGTCCACCGAGGCTTGCCCGTAGACGCGCCGTCCGCTTTCAACCCGCCTCGGTTCTGGCATTAGGCCGACGCTCTCGTAATACCGGATCGTCGTCACTTTGACGCCTGACGTTTCTGCCGCTTGGCCGATGGTGAATTCTTTTTGCATTTTTCTCTTGCTTCTACAGTCGCTGTAGAAATTAGACTCCATCTTAAACGTAGGAGTCAAGAAAATGAGTTGTTGCCCAAGCGACCAAAAATTCGATGGATCATCGGTCGCGTACAGACGCGCCCTGTGGGCCGTCATTTTTATCAATCTTGTGATGTTCGTCGTCGAAATCTCGGCAGGCTTCGCTTCAGGTTCGCAATCGCTGAAAGCCGATGCCCTGGATTTCGCAGGCGATACGATGACCTACACAATCAGCCTTCTGGTCATTGGCTCCGCTCTCGCGGTTCGAGCCAAAGCCGCTCTCTTCAAAGGTGGCCTTTTGTTCGCGATCGCGATTGCCGTGCTGAGCATGACACTGCTCCGCGCATTCTCTGGCGAGCCGCCAGTCGCAGAGACCATGGGCATTGTCGGGTTCGCGGCACTACTCGCCAACGCTATCAGCGTGCTGATCCTTCTCAAATGGAGAGACGGTGACGCAAACGTCCGTTCGGTTTGGCTTTGCTCTCGTAATGACGCTATCGGCAATGTCGGCGTCATGATCGCCGGTGGCCTCGTTGCCCTGACAGGGTCAGCCTGGCCGGATCTCATTCTCGCGTTTGTGCTCGCCGGCATATTCACCCGCTCGGCTTGGTCCATCTGCTCGCAGGCTCTCTCAGAGCTTCGCGACCACGCAGCAGTCGCCAACACAGGAGAAGCGTAATGTCCCCTTTGCTCACCGGTGTCGTCGCTTATGTTCTCATAACGGCCGCTCTCTCGATCCCATTCATGTTTCGAGCGCGGTCTGAGTTTCGACAGCAAGGTAAATGGTCGCCGCTGACCGCTGCCTTCTCGGGCCTCATCATGCACGGGCACTTCCTCGCCACGATCGCTCTCGCCTGGCTCGATCGTGGCAGTTTGTTCGCGTCGAACATGATCTCGCTGGCGATCGGGGGAGGGCTCTTCCTTGGTGGCGCTTACGTCATTTTCCTTGGCCGCTACGCCTATGGTTCACAGAAGCGGGTTTACGGCTTGCTCGAAGATGAGTTGATCCAACACGGTATCTATAAGCGCACACGCAATCCCCAGTATGTCGGCTACAGCGGCATGTTTCTCGGTGCTGCCATCGCGGCCGGATCCGGACTCGCACTGTTTTCCGCATTGGCCTTCATCGCGATCATCCACGTGTTCATCACTTGGGTAGAGGAGCCGCACATTCGCAGAACCTTCGGAGATACGTTTGATCAGTATGCGCGCAAGGTCGGTCGGTATTGGTAGCGGAGCGTAGATCCTCGAATCCTGATCGCGAATTCTACATCAGGCGTTAGTTTAGAGTCTTGCTCGGTGCCTTTAGTGACAGGACGAGCGCACAGTCCGGCGTGTCTGTGCGCTGGCACTGGCTCGTGATCTCTTCCAGAGACGCTGCGAGCTGCCTGAGATCGGCGACCTTGCGATGGATTTGGGACAGATGCATCTCGGCAATCCCTGCAACCTGTTTGCAGGAAAAGGTCTGCTTCTCCGTCATGGTAAGAAGCTCCCTGACTTCCGCGAGAGCAAATCCCAACTGTCTTAGCTGAAGTGCAAACCGCAGGCGCTCGACGTCCGCCTGCGAAAACAGCCTGTGGCCAGCGTCGGAGCGCGCCGATGCGGCGACCAGATCGATGCTCTCATAGTATCGGATCGTCTCGATGTTGCTGTCCAACAGCTTCGCGACGGCGCCTCGTTTAAGCGGTCCCTTCATCGGGTCAACCAGTCCCCATGCAAATTTCTCTTGATCCTGTAGTTACTACAGGGGCTACCATTCTGCAGTTATGAGATCGACCCAGAAAAACCTTATCCCTTCATCCTTCGTATCTGGCAGCGGGGCAGTCAGCGGCTTTCTCGCTTTTGTCGGCGCGTCCTGCTGCGTGGTTCCGATCCTACTTGTTCAACTTGGTGTCGCCTCCGGCTTGGTTGCAAAGCTCGGTTTCTTTGCACGCTGGCAGGATTGGTTCGCTTGGGGGGCGACCGGCATGCTCGCGTTCTCGCTGACGCTGGCGTTGTGGCGCGGAAGCCCGGGCCGGATATTCTGGATATGGTGGATTGTTGGCGCGGTATTTCTCGCCGTGTCGCTCATCCTGCCGAACTACGAGATGCGATTGCAAAGCTGGTTATTGGACTGGCTCCGAGCTTGATATGGCCAAACCTTCGCCGACCTATCAGTTTCGCGACGGAGGAACGATTCCGCCGCCCGGGCCTATCGGTCGTCTCTCACGCCTGATTTTCGGCGCAGGCGCAATCTATTGGGCGGCCCAATTGTTTCGCTTCGGCGAGATGGATGCCTTGACCAATGCATGGGTGATCGGGTTCACGGCGTTTGCTGTCCACTTGGTCCCATACACGCTGAACATTGGACTGGGTTTTCGGTTGGGGTTTTGGCCTCGACTGCTGGCAGCGGGCTTGTTGATCGGCGCCGCGGTTGTCGGCTGGCGATCATCCGGCGACTGGATCCATTCACATCTATGGTCGACCGCCTATTGGCTCAATATCTATGTCTATCTCCGCCTTGGTGGTTCATTTTTCCTGGCTGCTCTCTTCGGAACGCCCGGCTGCGAAATGCGCGCAATACCGATATGGATCGGCCGGATAGCAGGGCATAAAACCCGCGATCACGAATGTCCCGGGCCGGAGGTGCAATTGATCAATGGGAGCGTTCTTTAAAGTCCGATGGCTGATATCCAACTCAAATCAACCCTCACCTGTCCCCATTGTAGCGGCGTACACGCCGACTTGGAGATGCCGACGAACGCCTGCCAGTTCTTCTGGGACTGTCCGTCATGCAGCACGCTGCTGAAACCGAAGCCGGGCGATTGCTGCGTCTTCTGCTCCTATGGAACCGTACCGTGCCCGCCTATTCAGGAGGGCGATGCGTGCTGTGCAGCAGGGTGGCCTCCCCGCGCTCGTCGGCTTGGGTGTTAGAGTACGGCACATCATGCGCTTTGTGCGGTGAACCGGACAATTCAGACATCCGCCGAATACAGAACTCAGCCGATAGGTTATGACCCCTCCTTAGCCAAAGCGGATGCTAGGTGTTGGCAAGAAGTCAATGCGGCCAAATGATCGTACAGCAGATCAGGGCTGTCGACCTTGTCGTGGCCCTTTTGAACACACAAGCGATCCACTTGGATCATGAACCCCGACGCTTTCCAGCTTGGTTTGTCCAAGCTTCTTGGACTTTGTCCAACGACTTGTGACGTCCAACAAAAAATGGCGCACCCAAGAGGATTCGAACCTCTGACCTCTGCCTTCGGAGGGCAGCGCTCTATCCAGCTGAGCTATGGGTGCGTTGAACGCGAACCCATAGCCGATGCGGTTGAGGTGCGCAACGCGCCTTTGCGTTCGGGCTTCAGCGCGTTGGCGACTTTCAGCGGTCAGCCTTCGCCGGGTGTTTCGCGTTGCCCGAACACGGCATAGGCAACGCGCGCCAGCCCAGCGACCAGTGCAGCGATTACCGCCACCATTGAAACCGTGTTGGCCAGTTCCAGCGGCGCCAGCAACCAGGCACCGGCATGGACGAGGCCACCGAGAACCAGCGCCAGTCCGAAGAAGCGGCGCGCCGCCATCAAGGCCGGCTTGCCGTCACCGGCCGGGTCTGCGTCTTTCTCGCGCTTGCCGGTGGCATTGCCAAACAACACCAGGACCAGGCCGATCATGACCTGGGTCACACGATCCGGCATGTCCGGACCGACCCAGTTGAAATCGGCGAGCAGGGACAGGCCATAGGCAGAGGCCAGAAGGATGGCGGCCAGAACCAGCGAGCCTCGGACGGAACGGGTGATCATGGCTTTTCCTTTCGTTCGGACGATGCGTCGGGCGTCGGGCGCGAACCCAGGCCGAAGGCGCCGGCAAATCCGAGCAGGGCCTCCGCGAGCACCGAGACATTGAGATGATAGATGACCGACTTGCCGGCTTTTTCGGTCGAGACCAGGCCGGCGGCGCGCAAGGCGTTGAAGTGCGCCGACATGGTCGGCCGCGACACCGGGAAGGCGTCCGCCAGTTCGCCCGCGCTTTTTGGCCCGGCTTTCAACATCCGCAGCACTTCACGTCGGGTCGGGTCGGACAGGGCTTTGAAAACATCACTCATGAAAAGACATTTAGCTAATCATCGAATTAATGTCAACGCAGCCAAACATGAAATCGCCCCGGAACCGGTCCGGGGCGAAAGCGATCAGGTCTCGGTCGAGCCTCAGCCCAATCCGATCACGCCCTCATCATCCATGTCATCGGCGCTTCGCCGCCCGCCGAGATCATCACCGTCAGTATCATCGCGCCGCCGACGGCCGCCCTTGTGGGTGGAATAGCCGGTCATCCCGACACCCCAGTCGCGATCAAACCCGTCGACGCCCCGATTGCGGAAATTGACCTTCCGGCCCGGACGCATCAGCCAAGCATAGAGCCAGATCGAGGCGATCGCACTGGTGAGGATCAGGATCAGGGCGAACCCGGCACCGGTCTCGCCTTGCGGCTGCAGGAAGATGCCGAAGAACCAGGCCAGGGCCACAAAGAGCGGTGCGCTGACCGAAATGGCGAAAAACTGGCGGATGAAGTGCGTACGCATGCGGGCCTCCCTGGTGTCGTGCCGGCCGGCTTGATTCCGCACCGGCCTGATGTGTGATGAGTTGGTGTGTTCTGGCCCTCCTTTGGCCGCGGTCAGAATGCGCTGAAATCATGCCGAAAAAGGGGCAGTCCAGGCGGGATCGGTCGGGGCCGTGTCCCCGCTGACAGGCAAAGCCTGCTCAGGCATCCTGGCGGTTATAGGTGAGTGCCAGGAAGACATCTTCCAGATCGGCCTCTTCGGTACGCAAATCCTCGATCCGGCCGCCGGCCAGTCGAAATTTCTCGATCATCTCGGCCACCGATTGCTGGCCATAGCGATAGGTGATCGCCAGCGCGCCATCGGCCCGGATCTCGGCATCATAATCGGCCAGCTCGGCCGGGACCGCGGTCAGGGGTTCGGCCGGTTCGATCACCAGCGTCTTGGAATCCATCCGCTTGAGCAGGGTTTCCGTCGGCTCGCAGGCAATGACCTGGCCGTGATCGATGATGGCGATCTGGTCACACAGCTCCTGTGCCTCTTCCAGATAATGTGTTGTCAGCACGATAGTGGTACCGCGGGCGTGCAGCTGGCGCACATAGTCCCAGAGCTGGCGACGCAGCTCGATGTCGACACCGGCGGTCGGCTCGTCCAGCACCAGCACAGGCGGTGTATGGACCATGGCCTTGGCGACCAGCAGGCGCCGCTTCATGCCGCCGGAGAGCTGGCGCACATAGGCATTGCGCTTGTCCGAAAGCCCCACGGCTTCGAGAAGTTCGTCAGTCTTTCGCTCGGCCTTGGGCACGCCGTAGAAACCGGCCATCAGCTCCAGAGCCTCATAAGGCGTGAAGAAGACGTCCATGTTGATTTCCTGTGGCACCACTCCGATTGCCGCCCGTGCACCCCGACTGTCCTGGTCGATATCAATGCCCCAGGTCTTCGCCGTGCCGCCGGTCTTCTTCACCAGGCCCGCAAAGATATTGATGAAGGTCGACTTGCCGGCGCCATTGGGACCCAACAATCCGAAGATCGAGCCGCGCGGCACCTTCAGGTCAATGCCTTTCAGGGCCTCCTTCGGTTCGGACAGTTTGGAGCCGCGATAGGTTTTCTTCAGGCCGGTCGCCTCAAGCGCAAAATCGGGAAGTGAGGAGCTGTCGGACATGTCGCCTCGGAATTGACGGATGAGGGCCAAAGGCCATAACTAGGCCCCACACTTAGGGATCGTCATTCCTCCTGTCCATGAGGGCTTGTCCATGGCCGACGCCGCCAAATCCGTACCGCCGTCCGAAATCATCGTCACCGACCAGCACCGCATGGCCTGCGACGGCGGCGGTGGTGCGCTGGGACATCCCCGTGTCTATCTGGAAATGGGCCAGGATGATTTCGTCGAATGCCCCTATTGTGACCGACGCTTCGTGAAAGCCGGTTCCGCCGAAGACCCCAAGGCCTGACGCATCGCGACAGATTGACGGGTCTGCAACAGACGGCTGGGGAGGCGTTCTGTGCCAGACACCGACACGACGCCCGCCTCGCGCGGTAAATCCACATCGCAAGTCATCGGCCTGTTCGCCGGCATTGTCCTTGCGGCCGGTCTGCAAGTCCTGCCACTGCCCGAAGGCCTCAGCCGTGAGGCCTGGATGCTCGCCTCGCTGGCGCTGCTGATGGCCTGCTGGTGGGCCACCGAAGCCATTCCGATCGCTGCGACCGCGCTGATCCCGATGGCGCTCTTCCCCTTTCTCGGCATCACCTCGACCGGCGCCGCGACCGCTCCCTATGCCAGCCCGATCGTGATGCTGCTGCTGGGCGGCTTCATCGTCGCCCTGTCGATTGAGCGCTGGAACCTGCATACCCGGATCGCCCTCAATATTGTCAGCGGCTTTGGCGGACGGCCGGCCGCACTCATTCTCGGCTTCATGCTGGCCTCGGCCCTGTTGTCGATGTGGATCTCCAATACCGCCACGACGCTGATGATGATCCCGATTGCCCTGCGCGTGGCCCAGGAGGTCGAACGCGAAGGCGTGTCGTCGAAATTCTTTGCCCCGGCCCTGGCGCTCGGCGTCGCCTACGCCGCCTCGATCGGCGGCATGGCGACCCCGGTTGGCACACCGACCAACCTTATCGGAATCGGCTATCTGCAAAACGAATTCGCCATCGCGATCGACTTCGCCACCTGGATGGGAATCGGCCTGCCCGTCGTGATCGTCCTGATCCCGATCGCCTGGTTCATCCTCACCCGGCTTGCCTTCAATCTGAAGGGCGGCGGCGACAGCCAGGCGGCCAAGGCGCTGGTCCGCACAGAGCTGGCCAAGCTGGGCCGCATGACCCGCCCGGAATGGCGCGTCGCGGCCCTGTTCGGCACGGTCGCCATCCTGTGGATGGGTCGGATATTGCCCGGCGAGCTAATCGGACAACCCGGCACCCAATGGGGCTGGAACCCGTTGCTGGCCTGGCTTGGCACGACGCTCGACATGCCGGTGACCCTGTCGCTCGGCAATACCCAGATCGCTGTACTGGGCGCGCTGGCGACCTTCCTGGTCCCGGCCGGCGACCGCGGGGAGCGCAAGGGCGAAATGCTGATGGACTGGGCCGGTCTCGCCCGCCTGCCCTGGAATGTCGTCATCCTGTTCGGCGGCGGCCTGTCACTGGCGGCGGCCCTCTCCTCGACCGGTCTGGCCGACTGGCTGGGCGGACAAATGGGCTTCCTGGCCGAGCTGCCAGTCCCGGTCCTGCTCCTGATCTTTGTCGCCATGGTCGTTTTCCTGACCGAGCTGAC
>Ga0115011_10003910_pt1 | contig 10097 bp, 6 predicted proteins | sample TroAtlMetagenome_2_FD_88705 | JGI IMG/M metagenome (GOLD analysis project Ga0115011, IMG submission 88705) | Marine eukaryotic phytoplankton communities from Atlantic Ocean - Tropical Atlantic ANT8 Metagenome | ecosystem: Environmental > Aquatic > Marine > Oceanic | place: Tropical Atlantic...
GTGCATCATACAACTAAAACTGTTACAGCAACAAGTTTTTCCGTTGTTATTGGTGCTGGAGGTAGTTCAGTAACTACGGGCGGTAGTGATGGTAATACTGGAAACGACTCATCTGTTTTTAGTATGACAGCAAAAGGTGGAGGTTTTGCTGGAGGATACAATCGAGCCTCAGGTGCGGGTGGTTCTGGTGGTGGTGAATCAGGAGGTAATGCATCAAACACCGAGAAAGGTTCTACTAATCAAGGAGCTGTATCAGGTGCAACAGTTTACGGAAATAATGGTGGTGAACATAATACAACAGGAATTTGGCATGCGGCTGGTGGTGGGGGTGCAGGTGCAGTAGGTGGTACTCCCGATAATAGCGGATCTAATGGGGCTAATGGCTTTGCTGGTGATGGTGGGGTTGGAAAGTATTTTGCAAATTTTACTCATGCAGGAACAGCTAATGATAATACTGGTACAAGTGGTGGTTACTTTGCTGGTGGAGGTGGGGGTGGTTCAGAAGGTTTTTCAGCTTTTGCTAATTATCTTAACGGTGGTGATGGTGGTGCCGGTGGTGGTGGTAACCATTATCTAGGTAATAATAATAACGGGCCAGGTGGTGCTGGTGCAACCAATACTGGTGGTGGTGGAGCAGGAGCTACACATCCCCACACAAGCGGTAGCGGCCGACCCGCTACTGGAGCAGGCGGCTCAGGTATAGTAATGATCCGATACAAATTTCAATAGAGTTTGATTATATAAATACAATTAATTATTAAATTATTATTTTTTCAGGAGTCAACATGAGTGAAGAAAAAAGTGAGTCAAAAGATTTAGTCGTAAAAACTTTTACAAATGATTCTATTAAAAAGTATGAATCATACGGTGGTAAATCATTAGTTGAGAATTTACAAAATGCCGAAATAGCAATAAACAAAGTCAAATATACGGAACGTATTTGGGATAGATCAAGAAGTCAGTTCATGTTGAAAAATTTGACTTGTTCGCAAGCTGATGATTGGACAAGATTACGACAAGTTTCTGCTGAAATGGCAAGTAAGAGAATGGCTCTTAATGAAGCAAAATTTGGTTACATGGAGGCTGTTGCAAAAACTAAAATCAAAAGAGCTAAAATTGATGAAGAAGATGACCCTCTTAAAAGAGAATTACTTGAGATTCAAGTTGCTAGAATGGAATCACAAAATGCAGAACTTTTAGTTAAAGTTGAAGGCGCTTTAAAGGAAATTGAAACTCTTGGTGAAATGCATGACCAGTTAAAAGAAGTTATAGGTGAAGTTACTGAAGAACAATTTGAAAAAGCACAAGTACAATCTCATATCAAACGTGCTATGACACAATCAGTTCGTGAAGTAAGAGAAAAGGGAGTTATTGGTTGTGGTAATCAAGAATATTTGGAGCAAGTTGGAGTTTGTGTTTCAAGTGCGAAAAGAGAAATTATGGTATTTTTAGCTGAAGAACAATCTTCAGGCGTTGCAAATACTTCACTATTACATTCTTTCGTTGATGATTTTGCAGAACGGTATGAGCCAGTAGCAAAACAGCAAGCAGACTTTTTAAAATTTTCTGAAGGTGCAAATAACTTATTAACATATACACCAGAACAAAGTAATCAAAAACTAATAGAAAAAAAGGAATAACAGATGGCATATATAGGTAAGATTCCAGGTGGGACAGCATTGACGAGTCGGACATTAGACTCTATGACAGGTGATGGTTCTGATACTACATTGACATTATCACAAACACCGGACTCTGTTATAGATGTTGCAGTTTATTATGATGGTGTTATGCAACGACCCGGTGTTGAATATACATTGGCTGGAAATACAATTACGTTTACAACAGCACCTGCTAATGGTGTTTTTATCTGTGCTTTAACTGGTGGTGCAGAAAATATTGCTTCACCTAAGGTTGATTCAATAACAACTGAAAAATTAGTTGATGGAGTTGTAACAGATTCAAAAGTTGTTAGTATTGCATCTAGTAAACTTAGTGGTGCTTTGCCTGCACTTGATGGTTCAGCATTAACTAACATACCTTCACCTTTTACAACAAGTACCAATGACCCAACAGTATCAACAAATCCTTCTGGTGGAACCGGAACAATATGGGTTAATAAAACTTCAGGTGAGATGTATGTTTTAACAGACGCTACAGCTGGAGCTAATGTTTGGACTAATGTAGGTCCGGGTACTGGTGATGTATCGTCAGTCCCTTTTGGTGGAATTGGTGGTGGTACAATTAATGGTTATACAACTGGTGGTTATAATGGTGGAACATTATATAATCAAATACAAAAATATAGTTTTTCTGCAAGTAGTAATGCTTCAGATGTAGCTGATATAACAACAAGTAATTACTATTGTACAGGTCAATCATCATCTACTAATGGTTATACTTCTGGTGGTTATACTGGTTCTAGGACAAATGTAATTGACAAATATAATTTTGTTTCAATAGGCAACGCTACAGACGTAGGTGACTTAACAGCTTCTAGGGATGGTGTGGCAGGTCAATCATCATCTACTCATGGTTATTGTACTGGTGGATATGTTAGTTCTAATTCTAATATAATAGACAAATTTACTTATGTTTCAGATGGTAACGCTACAGACGTAGGTGATATGTCTACAGCTAATAACAATTTAACTGGTCAATCATCAAACACACATGGTTATGCATCTGGTGGTGAAGTAAATTTAATAGACAAATTTAGCTTTGCTTCAGATGGTAACGCTACAGACATAGGTGATGTCACAGTTTCTAGGTATGGGGTAGCAGGTCAATCATCAAACACACATGGTTATATATCTGGTGGTTCTGGTGGTAACACAGTTATAGACAGATTTAGTTTTTATGCAAATGGAAACGCTACAGACGTAGGCGATTTGACAGTTGGAAGACATTATGTATCAGGACAATCATCAACTACACATGGATATAGTGCTGGTGGTAATTCTGGAAACAATACAATAGACAGATTTAATTTTGCTTCAACTGCAAACGCTACAGACGTAGGCGATTTGACAACTGGAAGACATGGAGCAGCTGGTCAACAATACTAAACCATCAAACAATAATATAAAAAGGATTCAACATGGCATATTTAGGTAAAGGTTTGAAAAGCATTTCAACTGCTAATATAACAGTTGATAAAATGACTGGAAATGGAAGTGCTACTACTATGGGAATTTCTCTTGGCAATCAAATAGGTGGTTCTGTTAATGATATTGATGTTTATATTAGTGGTGTTCATCAAAGACCTGGTACCGATTATACCTTGAGTGGTTCAACAATTACCTTTACAACAGCACCTGCAAATGGTTGGCCGGTTGTTGCCATTTCCAAAGGAGATTCAATTAAAGATGATATTATAGATTCATCTGTTACAACTGAATCAATAAAAGATAATGCAGTAACAGATGCTAAAATCACATCTGTAGCATCTAGTAAACTTAGTGGTGCTTTGCCTGCACTTGATGGTTCAGCATTAACTGGTATAGTTGCATATACTAAGAGTGCTAATGACCCAACAATATCAACAAATCCTTCTGGTGGAACCGGAACAATATGGGTTAATAAAACTTCAGGTGAGATGTATGTTTGTACGGACGCGACAGCTGGTGAAAATGTTTGGACTAATGTTGGAGCTGGTACTGGTGATGTTAAGCCTTGGGGATTTCCTGGCACAATTTCTGGTTATGTTGCTGGTGGTGCTGCTCCTTCTGCTTCTAATGTAATAGATAAATTCAGTATTGCATCTAATGCTAATGCTACAAATGTAGGCGATTTAACAGTTGCTAGAGATAGTATAGGTGGTACAGGTGCATCTTCTGATACACATGGTTATGCTATGGGTGGTAATGCTCCTAGCACAACAAACCATATAGACAAGTATAGCTTTTCTTCAGATGGTAACGCTACAGACGTAGGCGACTTAACTACTACTAAAGGAAGTCAATCAGGTCAGTCATCATCTACTCATGGTTATTCTTCTGGTGGTATTTCTCCCGGTGGCCCTCTAAACGTAATAGATAAATTTTCATTTACTTCAGATGGTAATTCAAGCGATATAGGAAACTTGACCTCTGGTAGATATGCCCTAGCAGGACAAAATTCAGAAACTTATGGTTATTGTTCTGGTGGTGCTGCTGGCCCAGTAAATATAATTGATAAATTTAGTTTTTCTTCAGACGGTGACGCTACAGATCATGGTGATTTGATAACAGCTACATCTAATAGTGCTGGACAATCATCATCAACACATGGTTATGTTTCTAGTGGTATTGGGCCTATTAACGTAATTCAAAAATTTAGTTTTGTAGACGGAAACTCAACAGCTGACGTAGGCAATATAACAGTTACTAGACACCTTGTCTCTGGTCATTCATCAGAAACACATGGTTATAGTGCTGGTGGACATACTGGTGCTAATTCTAATGTCATAGATAAATTTAGCTTTTCGTCTGATAGTGATGCTGCAGACGTAGGCGACTTGACAGTTGCACGTTATAGTGCAGCAGGAACACAACACTAAACCATCAAACAATAATATAAAAAGGATTAGGGATGAGTATACAAAAAGTATCAAAAGCTATGTTAGATAGTTTGTCTGCTAGTAAATTAACTGGTGCTTTACCTGCAATTAATGGTTCGGCATTAACAGGTATTGCAAAATTCATAAAAGATACTGGTGACCCAACAATATCAACAAATCCTGTAACTGGAGTTGGAACAATATGGATTAATAAAACTTCAGGTGAGATGTTTATATTAACAGACGCGACTGCTGGAGCTAATGTTTGGACTAATGTTGGAGCTGGTAGTGGTAATATCCCTTTTACTTTCCAAGGTTCTAACTTTGGGTTCAATACTGGTGGAAACACCGGCTCAGGTTGGAGTGGTACTCCATGTACCGATCAAATAAGTAAATTTAGTTTTACAACAGATACTAATGGTGTTGATGTAGCAAACTTAACAGATGACCGGCAATCATGTTCGGGAGCAGGCTCTGGGACTCATGGTTATACTTTTGGAGGTTATCATTCTGGACACTTGAACGTAATAGATAAATTTAGTTTTACATCTGGTAGTGATGCCACAGACGTAGGCGATATATCAGTAGCAAAAGCATCTATGGCCTCCCAATCATCAGGTGATAATGTTTATGCTAGTGGTGGTGAAACTAGTGGTGGCGCATCTGACCGCATAGATAAGGTTAGCACCAGTTCAGATGGTAATTCTACTGACGCTGGTGACTTAACAGCAGCCAGACTCTATTGTTCAGGACAATCTTCAAATGCTCATGGTTACTCTGCTGGGGGTAGTCACCCAAATGTTAATATAATTGATAGGTTCACTTTTGCTAGTAACGCAAACGCCACAGATGTGGGCGATATGACTAATAGTAGACAGGCTATGGCAGGGCAATCATCTACAACACATGGTTATGTTTCTGGTGGCACTACTAATAGTAACGTGATTGAAAAATTTACTTTTGCTTCAGATGCAAACGCGACAGATCATGGCGACTTAGCGGTTGGCAGACAGTATACTACTGGACAGTCATCAACCACACATGGCTATACTTCTGGTGGTACTGTAAGTAACACATCACTTCAAAATGTTATTGACAAGTTTACTTTCGGTTCAAATAATAACGCATCTGATATAGCCGATATGGCTGCTGCTAGAAAAGGTCAAGCAGGCACACAATACTAAACCATCAAACAATATAAACCTATATAATAATATAAATATAACAATAAACAATAACTTTTTATAACGAGGAAAAAACACAATGGCATCTGTAAAAAGTACATTAGCACTATATGGTAATTCAACTATTTTACCACAAGGATTAAATTTTGCTAGAACTTCATCAGCTAGTAGAGTTAATGAACTAGGTTTAGTAGAAACAATAGCAGCTGGTGAGATTCGTTTAGATTATAACCCTTCAACTCCTGGTGATTTGCGTGGTTGGTTACTTGAAGAATCTTCAACTAATAATTGTTTGCAATCAGAAGTTTTTGGTACAACATGGACAGTTGCCGGTGATGGTGCTCTCGGTACTGATACTGATAAAGCTCCTAACGCTACAACAACAGCAGATAATTTAAAAGCTAATAGTGGAGGTACTGTTAGAGTTGCTTTTGCACAAGGCGGTCTTACTTTTACAAATGGAAACAAATATACAGTTTCAGTTTGGGCAAAGAAAAAAGAATTAGATTATTTAGAAATTTCAGATAAACTAGATGCTACTAGTGTAACATATGCTAAAACATTCAAAATTTCTGATGGTACACTTGGAGCAAGTGGTGGAACAGTTGTAGATTCAACTATAACAGCATATCCTAATGATTGGTATAGGTGTACGGTAACATTTACAGCTAGTGCTGGTATGACAACTGTATTTTTGAAAGCACGTTCTGATAATGATGTCTCAACCACATCTTCTGTTACTGCAAGTCATGGTATTTGTTTATGGGGCGCACAGATTGAAGAAAAAGAATATGCAACTTCTTATATCCCAACAACAACAGCTACAGTAACAAGAGCTGCTGATGTTGCATATGTTGAAGAAGCAAATTCTCGTTGGAATTGGGATATTGGTACATCATTATTAATTCATGCTACTCCATTATATACTGGTGGAACAAATAAACCAATTTATCATTATCAAGATGCAAATAATCAAAACTTTGTTACTTTATTAAATACAGGTAATGTTAAAATATTTTCTGGTAATGCTAATCAATTAGGTGCAGACCCTTTTGTAACTGGTTTTTCAATGACTGCCAAAACACCATTTAAGAATATGCTTGCGTTGAAAAAAAATTCAGCACATATGGCACAGAATGGTACTTTATCAACTAATCTAGCAGGTGATACAAATATTACTGTTCCACTTAATTCAAGTTCACATACATATACTATTAAATTCTTTCATGGTACTGGTTTAACTCCTTCTAGTGGTTGGTTAAAGAGTTTTGCTGTTTGGTCAAATGTTGTTAGTGATGATACATTAGAAAGTGATTCATTGATGGGAACCGGAACTGGTAATACAAATGTTGACCTTTATAACGCAGTTAAGGATCTTTCTATAACAACACCAAAATTAGCAGCTGATGCGGTAACGGGTGATAAAATCGCTGATAATTCAATCGGTACAGAACATTTAAAATTGGATATTATCGTTGCTGAAGATATTGCTGCAAACGCAATTACTGTTTCAGAAATTCAAAACAATGCAGTAACGACTGATAAAATTATTGATAACGCAGTTACTGGTGCTAAGATTGCATTGACCAATGATGCAGCTGGTGACATTATGTATTATGATGGTACTAATTATGTTCGGTTAGCAAAAGGAACTAATGGTCATTTATTAACACTTGCTGGTGGATTACCAAGTTGGGCTGCAGACCCAACTAATGTTGGTGGTACTGCTGTTGGTGGTGATTTATCTGGAACAGTTACAAATGCACAAATAGCTGCTAATGCAGTTGGAAGTGCTGAAATTGCAAACGGTGCAGTTGGAAATACTGAACTTGGTGCAGATGCAGTTGATGATACTAAAATAGCAGATGGTGCAATTAAAGCGGAACATCTCGCTGCTGGTTCGGTAGTTATGACTGCTATTGGAGATGGTACACTTACAGGAGTAAAACTTGTTAATGATACAGTTACAGGTGATAAAATTTCAGACCATGCTAGTAATGATGCAAATAGAGCCATTGGTACTAATCATATTAAAGATTTAAATGTAACACCAGCTAAACTTGCAAACGGTGCTGTAACAACTATAAAAATTTTAGATGCAAACGTGACTACTGCAAAAATTTTAGATGCCAATGTAACAGACGCAAAAATAGCAGCTGTTGCAGCTAGTAAAATAACTGGAACTGTTACTAATGCTCAGATTGCTAGTTTAGCAGCATCTAAATTAACTGGAACAATTACTCCTAGCGCAGATACGGTAACAAGTGCGCAAATTGCTGATGATGCTGTTGATAGCGAACATTATGCAGATGGTAGTATTGACACGGCTCATATTGGAGATTTACAAGTTACTGATGGTAAAATAGCTAATACTACTATTACAGGAGCAAAAATTGCTAATAATACTATTACTAGTACACAGATAGCTCCTTTAGCAGTAGATACCGCTCAACTTGCTAATAATGCAGTTAGTGGCTCTAAGATAGAGTTAGGAAGTGATGCTCAAGGCGACATTATGTATTATGATGGTACTAATTATGTTCGTCTTGCTGCAGGTACTTCAGGTCAAGTTCTTACAACAGGTGGTTCAGGTGCAAATCCTGCTTGGGCTGCAGATTCTACCAATGTTGGTAACACAGCATTAGGTGGTGGTGTTCTTACTGGTACGGTTGGAAATGCAAGTATTGCTACTGGTGCAATTACATCTGCTATGTTAGGTGTAAATGTTATTCTTGCAGAGGATATTGATGCCAATGCAGTTACAGTTGCTGAACTTGCTGCTAATGCAGTTGAGACAATTAAAATTAAAGATTTAAATGTAACAACAGCTAAACTTGCAGATGGCGCAGTTACTGGACCTAAGATAGCAATGACTAGTGATGCACGCGGTGATATGATGTATCATAACGGTACTAGTTATGTACGATTACCAAAAGGTAGTAATGGTCAAGTTCTCAAAATGGGTGCTAATGATCCTGCGTGGGGAGCAGACATTGATACAACTATCGGTGATGCCGCAGTCGGTGGTAATGTTAGTGGTACAATTTCTAACATTACAATTAAAGCTGGAGTTGTTACACCAACAATGTTGTCTGCTAGTGGAACTGCAAGCAATACGACATTTTTGCGTGGTGATGGTCAATGGGCAACACCAGCAATGACAGAAACAGACCCAACAGCAGTAACAATGGCAATCGCACTCGGTTAATCAGAAAGGAAAATAACGAATGAGTAGACAAAAAGTTGTTGACAGTATGATTACTGGCACAGTAACCGCCAGTAAATTAACTGGTGCATTACCTGCACTTTCAGGTGCAAATCTTACAGGTGTTAGTGATGGAGTGACAAGAAGTTCAAATGACCCAACAATATCAACAAATCCTTCTGGTGGCGTTGGAACTATTTGGGCCAACACTACGTCTGGTGAAATGTATGCTTGTACCGACGCTACGGCGGGAGCTAATGTTTGGACGAATATAGGTGAAGGTTCTGGTGATGTGCCGTTTCATGGTGCTGGATTAGTTAGTGGTTATAATGCTGGTGGTTATACAGGATCGAATGTAGATGTAATAGACAAATTTAGTCTTTCTTCAGATGCTAATGCTACAGACGTAGGCAATATATTGGCTGCCAGAAGGGATGGGTCAGGACAATCATCAACTACTCATGGTTATACTTCTGGTGGTTTGAGTAATACCGATATCATACAAAAACATAGTTTTTCTGTAGATGGAAACTCAGTAGATGTAGCTAACTTGACTGTAGCTAGATATAGTTCTGTTAGTTCTTATTCAGAAACACATGGTTATACTGCTGGTGGAAATAATGGTTCTTCTAATGTTGACATAATAGATAAATTTACATTTTCTGCAAGCGCAAACGCGACAGACGTAGGCAACTTAACAGCTGCAAGAAAAGAATGTGCTGGACAAACATCATCTACACATGGTTATACTGCTGGAACACACTCCGGCGGAAATACGATAGAAAGGTATAGCTTTTCTGTGGATGGTAATGCTAAAGACGTAGGCAATTTGACAGTTGGTAGAGAACATGCTGCTGGACAATCATCAGAAACACATGGTTATACTTCTGGTGGTTATCCAAATCCCCGTAATATAGTAGATAAATTTGCATTTGCATCTAATGCTAATGCAACCGATCATGGCGACTTATTCGTTGGTGTATATGGAATGGTTGGACATTCTGGCATTACACATGGTTATACTTCTGGTGGTTCTAGTGCAAGTGTAACATATGAAAATACAATACAAAAATTTGCCTTTGCATCAAATGTTACTGGAACAGACGTAGCTAACTTAACCGTTGCTAGACTATATGCAGCATCATCACAATACTAAACCATCAAACAA
>Ga0115011_10003911_pt1 | contig 10097 bp, 10 predicted proteins | sample TroAtlMetagenome_2_FD_88705 | JGI IMG/M metagenome (GOLD analysis project Ga0115011, IMG submission 88705) | Marine eukaryotic phytoplankton communities from Atlantic Ocean - Tropical Atlantic ANT8 Metagenome | ecosystem: Environmental > Aquatic > Marine > Oceanic | place: Tropical Atlantic...
CTGAAGAAGTTAAAAAATATAGAATTTCAAATCAACTTGAAAACAATAAAGATGAGTAAAATTAAATTTATATATAGATCGGTTTTTTTTCTTCTATTTTGTTTATCAATATCATCTCAGGATTACGATATACTAATTCAAAATGGGCATGTAATTGATGTAAAAAATAAAATTGATGGTATATATGATATTGCTATTTCAAAAAATAAAATTGTCGCTGTAAATAAAGAAATTAATGAAAATGACGCTAAAAGAGTTATTGATGCTTCAGGACTTATCGTTGTCCCTGGGCTAATTGATATACACAGTCACAACTTTCATGGTACAATTCCCAATAGATATTTAAGCAATAGCTTTTCTGCATTACCACCTGATGGTTTTTCTTTTAGGTCTGGTATTACAACAATTGTTGATGTTGGTGGAGCAGGTTGGAGAAATTTCAAGGTTTTTAAAAATCAGGTAATTGATAGATCACAAACAAGAGTATTATCATTTCTAAATATTGTTGGATTTGGAATGCAGGGTGGAGCGATTGAACAGAATATTGATGACATGAATGCAGAGATGACAGCTGAAATTGTAAAAAAATATCCTGATGAAATTGTTGGAATAAAATTAGCACATTTTAATGGATATAATTGGCTTCCAGTTGATAGAGTCGTTAAAGCGGGAACTATTTCAGATGTGCCTGTAATGATTGATTTTGGAGGAAGCAAGCCTATAATGCCATTAGATAGTTTACTTCTTAATAAATTAAGGCCTGGAGATATTTTTACTCACACATATGCCAATGTTTTAGGAAGAATGTCAATAGTTGATGGAAATAATAAGCTTTTCCCTTTTGTAAAAATAGCTCAAGAAAGAGGGATAATTTTTGATGTTGGTCATGGCGGTGGAAGTTTTGCTTTCTCTCAGGCAATCCCAGCTATAGTTCAGGGGCTAAAGCCAAATACTATTAGTACTGATCTTCATACAGGAAGTATGAATAGAGGCATGAAAGATTTATTAAATGTAATGTCCAAGTTTCTAAATATAGGTTTAAATTTAAATGAGGTTATATCAGCAACAACTTGGGATGCTGCTAAGGTTATTAAAAGAAATGATTTAGGAAATTTAAGTATCGGTTCAGTCGCAGACTTAACTATTTTAAATTTAAGAACTGGCGAATTTGGCTTTGTAGATACTAAAGACAAAAAAATAAAAGGAGATAAAAAAATAGAATGTGAGATGACAATTAAAGATGGTAAAATTGTTTATGATTTAAATGGTATCTCGAATAAATTTTGGAACGAATAATTATGAAAATTTTAACTAAAATATTTTTCTCAATCTCAATTGTTTCACTTGCAATTACATTATATATGTTATTTTCGGACAGTCTAGAAAACACTGGCCCCAGTACAATATTCTTTTTTCTTTTTTTAGCATTAGCAATAAATGGAACAAAAAAATTCAAAGGTTTAACTTTTACAGTTTTGATATTTGCAGCCGTTGCTATGTCGATGTATTATCCTGAATATTTTATTGAAAACAATGGTTTTCAATTTAAAACATTAATTGTTCCATTACTTCAAATTATAATGTTTGGAATGGGCACAGCAATGAGTTTTAAAGATTTTTATGGTGTTATCAAAATGCCTAAAGGAGTATTAATTGGATTGGTTTGTCAATTTACTATTATGCCGATTCTTGGGTTTTCATTAGCATCATTATTTAATTTTCCATTAGAAATAGCTGCCGGTATAATTTTAATTGGTTCATCACCTAGTGGTTTGGCATCTAATGTTATGGCTTATTTGGCTAAAGCTAATATTGCTCTTTCAGTTACTCTAACTGCAGTTGCCACTTTATTAGCACCAATAATGACTCCATTTTTAATGAAAACATTAGCAGGTTCTTTTGTGCCAATTGATTTTATTGCTATGATGACTAGTATATTTAAAATTGTAATTATCCCTGTTTTACTTGGTTTGGTTTTCAATTATTTTTTTCATGGAAAAGCAAAATGGTTGGATAAGGCCATGCCGATAATCTCTATGGCTGGTATTGGATTTATAATTATGATTATTACTGCTGCAGGTCGAGATGACCTACTATCGATTGGACTACTATTGATTCTTGCAGCAATAATTCATAACTTACTTGGATATGTATTTGGTTACTGGGGATGTAGAATATTTGGAATGAGTGAGCAAGATTGTAGGACAATAGCTTTTGAAGTAGGAATGCAAAATGGGGGATTAGCTACTGGAATAGCTTTAGAGATGGGCAAGATATCAACAGTAGGTCTTGCGCCAGCAATTTTTGGACCATGGATGAATATATCAGGATCTTCACTTGCAACATGGTGGAGAGACAAAGAACCAAAAAAGAAATAAGATGAAAAATTTAAAAAATAATATTCTATTATACTTAACCTTTTGTTTAGCTCTTAACCTTTCTTTTTCGCAAGGTTTAAGTGTTGAACAAATGAAATCTCTGACTAATAATTGGGATGGTGAAAGATTTGATGATGGAAGACCAAAAGTGTCTACTAATGTTCTTGAAAGAATGAAAAGTGTGACCATTGAAGAGGCTTGGGGAGTATTAAGAAATGAAGGTTACCACAACCAGTTTGAGGGTGGCTGGGAGCCTTTACATGATGATGTTCCATTTGTTGGAAGAGCACTCACTGTCCAGTATATGCCTAACAGACCAGATGTTTCAGATCACATAAAAAACGAGGGTTTAAAAAATGGTGAAATTGGCAATACAAATTCTTGGCCTATAGATCGATTGGTTGAGTATGATGTATATGTAGCTGATGGATTTGGAAAAATTGTAGATGGAACATTAATTGGGGATAATCTAGGTAATTCTATATATGCAAAATCCAAAACAGGTGTTGTTTTTAATGCATCAAGTAGGGATTTGGAAGGTCTTTCTGAAATTGATGGGTTTAACGCTTTTGTTAAGGGTTGGCACCCCTCTTTTTTAACTGAGGTTATGCTCTTGAGTATTAATTATCCAATAAGAATTGGAGCTGCTACAGTTATGCCTGGTGATGTTGTTCTAGCAAAAAAAGAAGGAGTAATATTCATCCCATCCCATCTTGCAGAACAGGTCGTAATAACTTCAGAAGTTGTTAGATTAAGAGATTTATTTGGAATTACAAGATTAAAAGAAGGTGTATACACTCCAGGCCAAATTGATAATAAATGGTCTGATGAAATTGAAAAAGATTTTTCAAAATGGATAAGGGACAAAATCAATGAGTTGCCTGTTCCTAAAGAACAAATCAAAGAATTAATTAAAAAAAGAATGTGGTAAAAAATAAGTTATGAAAAAATTAAATAAAAGACGATCAGCCTTAAAAAAATTGGGAATTGGAATCGCAGGTATTTTTGGGTTCTCCAGTATTAAAGCTTTTGAAAAACCAAAAAAGAAAATTGTTGGAGAGATTATTAAAAATCAACAACATCCACTTTTTTCCGGTGCAGTTAAACATGGTAATACTTTATATATTGCTGGCAAGGGTGCACACTTTGAAGGTGATATAAAAGCTCATACAGATCATGTTTTAAAAGAAATTCAAAAAGAGCTTGAAAAGAATGGTTCTTCAATGGAAAAAGTATTAAAAGTCAATGTTTATTTAGCTGATTTAGCTGACTATAAAGCTATGAATGAAGTTTATCGTGGCAGATTTGGAGCTAATCCACCTGTTAGAACAACAGTTGCTACTTATGGAGGAGTTCCAGGAAATTCATTAGTTGAAATTGACTGTATTGCAGCAATAGATTAAAATAAAAGTTATGCCATCTAGAAGAAAAGCACTTAAATCAATAATTTCAGTCCCATTTATTGGTGCCCTTTTGTCACCAGAAAAACTATCTGCATCAACTGTGGGGTTAAATAACTTTACTACTAATTTCTCAAGAGATTACTTTAAAGAGTTAGGGATAAGAACCTTCATTAATGCTGCAGGAACCTATACTTCTATGACGGGCTCTTTAATGCCCAAAGAAGTAATAGAAGCAATTAATTACGGCGCATTACAATATGTTAATTTGGATGAGCTACAGGACAAAGTTGGAGAGAGAATTGCTGACTTATTGGATTGTGAATATGCAACAGTTTCATCTGGATGTTTTGGAGCTATGAGTATTGCAATGGCTGGAGTTATGTGTGGAAAAGATCAACAAAAAGTTAAACAATTACCTAATACCAAAGGAATGAGAAATGAGGTAATTATGCAGGATAGCCATACTATAGGTTATGCACAAGCATTAACAAATGTTGGAGCAAAAGTTGTAAAAGTTAAAACTGCTAGGGAGCTTGAAAAATCAATTAATAAAAAGACAGCAATGTTATGGTTTTTAAATGCTAATACAGGTAGAGGAGAAATTAAATGGAAAGAATTTGTAGCTCTAGGCAAGAAACATGGTATTCCAACATTTATTGATTGTGCTGCAGATGTCCCACCAGTTGAAAATTTATTCAGATTTACTAAAATGGGATTTGATATGGTTGCATTTTCAGGTGGTAAGGGGTTAAGAGGACCGCAAAGCGCAGGTCTATTACTAGGGAAGAGAGAGTATATTGAAGCTGCAAGACTGCATACACCACCAAGGGGTGAAACAATTGGAAGAGGAATGAAAGTTAATAAAGAGGAAGTCCTTGGAATGCTCGCTGCACTTGAACTTTATTTAAGTAGGGATCATGATGCTGAGTGGAAAATGTGGGAAGATCAAATTAATATGATTGCTGAAGCAGCAAAGTCAGTTGGTGATGTTGATACCAAAATTTCTGTTCCGGCATATGCAAATTGTGTTCCAACACTTAGAATAAATTGGGACCAAAATAAATTAAAAATATCACCTGATGATTTAAGAAAACAACTTAGAGAAGGAAACCCTTCGATTCAGACCGTTGGGGATAAAAATAGTGTTGGGATAACAACATGGATGATGGTTCCAGGTCAAGAAAGGATTGTTTCACAAAGGATAAAATCCATATTAGAAAAATCTAAAAAATCATAAAATGAGAACAAAGAAAATTTTAAATACATTAATTATTTTATTAATCATGGCTTCATGTGAACCTGTAGATACTCAATCAGATTCTAGCTATGATCCAGAATCAAAATTAAAGGAGTTAGGAATTGAGCTATCAACTCCATCAAGCCCAGTTGCAAACTATGTTAATAGTGTGAGATCAGGAAATTTATTGTTCATTTCTGGCAAAGGCCCTTTAAAAAATGATGGTAATTATATAAAAGGAAAAGTAGGCTATGATTTAACAATTGAACAAGGTTATGAAGCTGCAAGAATTACAGCCGTGAATTTAATTTCAACTATTAAAGCATCTGTTGGAGATCTAAAAAAAGTTAAAAGAGTTCTTAAAGTTACCGGTATGGTCAATGCTGCTCCTAGTTTTACTGATCACCCAAAAGTTGTAAATGGATGTTCAGATTTGATTGTTGAAGTCTTTGGCGATAGAGGAAAACATACTAGAGCTGCAGTTGGCATGGGCTCACTACCTTCAAATATTGCTGTAGAAATTGATATGATTTTGGAAGTAATTGATTAGTATTGCATAGTGAATTTAAAATTTTATCTCAGTACAATTACCTTAATATTAAGTTTTACAATATTTTCTCAAATATCTACTGATAGACCTGATCAAACAGAAGGAACTTTTGTGTTAGAGAAAGGGATTGCTCAAATTGAATCTGGATGGACTTTTGATGCAGATTTAGGATCGTTAAACACATTACTTAGGATAGGAACATTCAAAGGTATTGAGTTAAGAGTAAATACTAACATAATTAGTGGTACTGAGGATATGAGTGGTCTTTTTCCTGAACTCAGTGATCTTGAAATAGGAGCTAAATTTAATTTATTAAACAAAAGTTCTTCCTCTACAAAAATTTCCTTACTATCACATTTAGCATTACCTATTGGAGATTATAATAATGAAGGTCTTTTAAGTAGATTGTTATTTTCTCATGATTTGTCTGAATCTTTTCAAATAGCCTATAATTTAGGCTATAATAAATACTTTGAAAATAATAATGATGTTGGCAGCCCTGGTATAATTGTTTATTCGTTAGTTCTATCAAAAAGCTTTGGATCTCTAGGAACTTTTATAGAAATTTTTGGAGAGGAAGGTTCAAATGAATCCAAATCCAATTGGGATTTGGGATTAACTTATCTAATTAAAGATAATTTACAAGCTGATATTTCCTACGGCAATGGAATAAATAACGATTTACGTTATTTATCCATTGGAGCCGCTTGGAATTTTAGTATTAAATCAAAGAAATAACTTTCTTTAAGATTTATTTATCTCATTAATCATTGCATTGGCTGAAACTGAACTAGGATACATGTCTTTTGCTTTTGAATAAAATTTCATAGCATTTTCCATATCTCCTTCATTGTAATAAAACTCACCCATAGAGTCATAGGGATTGTAACCATATGGGTATAATTCAATATACTCTTCAAATAATGATTTCGCTTTTTCTTTATCACCAAGATCATAATAAAAATAACCTAATGTATTTATTATAGGTGCTACCATGAAGGCATGATCACCACTTACTGCTAATGATTCATTTTCTCCAACTCCATCTCTTAATTCAGCTAGTAAAGATTCCATTTCTTTAATTTTATTTTCCATTCCAGGAATTGTAAAAGCATAATAATAGTGAATCAATTTTCCTTTTGGTTCAATTTCTCTCATTGATGCCCAAACATCATGAGCTCCTTTTGTAACTAAAGGCCAATTACCTCCTTTTTCTAAGTCAAGTAGTGAAACAAAAATTTTTGATGTTTCATTGTTATCTTCAACATTCTCTTTAGCTTTTTGAATGTGCCAGTTTTGTTTTTCAGATCCATTTATTGAAAGTCCTGCAAGTACTACATGGGGACCAAAAAGTGAAGAATCATATGCAAGAGCTTTTTCAAAATATACCATCGCTTTTTCCCTTTCGACGTTATATAAATGAACAAAGCCAGCATTTGTCATTTCGTTTGCAAAATCATTTTCACTTTGCCACTCAATATAATCTCCAGTTGATGAATCAAACGACCAGGTTGCATTGTCCCTGTTTTGATTTGTTTCACAACCGATAAACAGTATAGATAGTATAAATAGAATTTTTTTCATAATAATTTTGATTTAGATAAATGTAGTAAAAAATCTATTCTCTATTAGCTTTTGCAATTTCTTCAAAGTCTACATTTTCGTACGTGAATGATGTATTTTGAAATAAGTCTTTTCCAAATTTTTCAACCCAATCTTTATGAAATGCTAAATCGAATTCGTGAGGAGCATTAATTTTAAATTCAACAGTATATAGCTCATCAATCTCGCCAGGAAGTGAAATATTTCTAGCATAGTGAAAGTTATCTATCATATTAATATGAGGAATTAGATCTATAAATGTTTTTAATCCTGTTTTCTCATTATGGATTATTGAACTTATTTTTAAGTAGGGTACGAATCCACCAGCAGGAGTTCCATCAGGAATATTTATTGAATCCCAATTTACACGAGCTTCAATATGAACATTCGTTTCATCAATAGTTAAGTTATTAGATACAGGTGTAACTACATCCTTTATTGCTCCTTCAAAAATTAAAACAATTCCTGGTTCAATTCTTTCTTCTCCAATTACAAGTTCCTGAGTATGTGAGTATGAAATCATTAACAGATAAATTGATATGCTAAAAAATAACTTCTTCATTGTATTAAGAATTTTTATATGATTTTATAAGTATTTGTATATCATCTAACAGTTTATCCATGTCTTCAATATTTGTGCCATCGTAGTAACCTCTAATTCTTTTTTCTTTATCAACTAAAACAAAATTTTCAGTATGAATCATAGCATGATTATTACCATCAGGCGTTGCCTTAGCAACTAAATATGACTTTCTTGCAAGGTCATATATTTGTTTTTTTTCACCAGTCATTAAATTCCACTTAGAATCATCAACTCCTTTCTCAATAGAATATTTCTTGAGAACATCAACATTATCAACTTCAGGTGTTACTGAAAATGAAGCTAACATAACATTTGTGTCTTTTAAATTTTCTTGAAGATAAACCATATTTCCCGTCATAATTGGACATATGTCAGGACAAGTAGTAAAGAAAAAGTCAGCAACATAAATTTTATTTTTATAATTGTCTTGTGTTATGTTATTGCCATTTTGATTTAGCAGTGAAAAATCATTAATTCTATGATATTTTTTTACATATCTTAAATCTTCTTCAACTAATTCATCGCTGACCATTGATGGACTATAAATTGGTAGGTTTTTTTGTGAATTTTGAACATAATTAAAAGATGAGATAGCTACAATAGAAAAAACAATAAAAAAAACAATAAGTAGGCCGTATCTTTTTAAAAAACTATTAATCATAACTGGTTCAAAATTAAGTGATTTATAAAATTTAAAATATTTTTTCTTAGTTTTTTTGTAACAGTAAAAAAGTTTACTTTTGACATCCAATTTTATTATGGACTTAGTATTTCTAATCAAAGCATTTCAACTTATTCTTAGTTTATCGATATTGGTGATTCTTCACGAATTTGGTCATTACATACCTGCTAAGTTATTTGGTTGCAGAGTTGAAAAATTCTATTTATTTATTGATTGGCCATTTACCTTATTTAAGAAAAAAATTGGTGAAACTGAATTTGGAGTTGGCGCACTTCCTCTTGGCGGTTATGTTAAAATTTCAGGTATAGTTGATGAAAGTTTTGATACTGAGCATACTTCAGAAGAACCAAAAGAATGGGAATTTAGATCAAAACCTGCATGGCAAAGATTGATTATTTTACTTGGGGGTGTTACTGTGAATTTCATATTAGGGTTTTTGCTTTATATGATGATTATGTTTATTTGGGGAAAGACGGTAGTAACCCAGGATAATCTTAACTCTGGTTTTAAAGTCTCGGAAGTTATGAAAGAGGTTGGATTTAACGATGGTGATAAGATAATCTCCGTAGATGGAAAAGAACTTGTTGATCAGTTTGAGATTAATAAGATGTTATTTACTAGAAATCTTTCTGAGGTTCAAGTTTTATCTGAAAATAGAGAAAGAAGAATTATAAATATTCCTGAAAATATTGGGACTAAAATGATGGAATCTGGTCAAATGCTTTCGTTTATTCCAATTCCTGATCTCGTTATAGATTCCGTATTGCCCAACATGCCAGCAACTTATGCAGGTTTAAAAAAAGGAGATATTATATCCAGGGTTAATGGATCTAAAATATATAGTGATGATGATTTTGAAAGTAGTAAATCTGTGAATACCGATTACATGCAATTAGAAATTTTAAGAAAAGGAAACTTATTTGATGTAACAATTCCTTTCGATTCATCTGAAAAAATAGTTGGAATGAATATTAAGTCCCAGATGATCAAACCAACAAAATTAGAGTATGGTTTTCTTGAGAGTCTAGCTGTTGGATTTGACTATGGATATTGGACACTATATGACTATGTCGCTCAATTTCAATATGTTTTTACTAAAGCAGGAGCTTCTCAACTGGGTGGTTTTGGTACAATTGGAAAAATTTTTCCAGCAACTTGGGATTGGAAAAGGTTTTGGGAAACTACTGCACTTCTTTCAATAATTTTAGCATTTATGAATCTTTTACCGATACCAGCTTTAGATGGAGGTCATGTGATGTTTGTTCTATATGAAATTGTAAGTGGCAGAAAACCTAGTGACAAATTTATGGAGTATGCTACAGGAATAGGGTTTTTCCTTCTAATAGCATTATTTTTATATGCTAACGGAATGGATGTAGTAAGAGCAGTCTCTTAATAATTACTACTCGTATTTGAATACCCAAAAATTAAATTTATATTTGCCTTCACAAAATTCCTCCTTAGCTCAGTTGGTTAGAGCATCTGACTGTTAATCAGAGGGTCCTTGGTTCGAGTCCAAGAGGGGGAGCAAGCTAACCGCTACACCACATATTCTTAAAGCCCACTTAAAGGTGGGTTTTTTCTTTTATTTAAAACTTATGTTTAATATCATCTACAGAAAGTCCTACATCAAATAGCGCATCTACTATTTCATCCCTACTA
>Ga0115011_10003912_pt1 | contig 10097 bp, 7 predicted proteins | sample TroAtlMetagenome_2_FD_88705 | JGI IMG/M metagenome (GOLD analysis project Ga0115011, IMG submission 88705) | Marine eukaryotic phytoplankton communities from Atlantic Ocean - Tropical Atlantic ANT8 Metagenome | ecosystem: Environmental > Aquatic > Marine > Oceanic | place: Tropical Atlantic...
CACCGAACCTGTGATAATCCGCGCAGCGGCGGGTCCCAGGAAACTCACCGTTGGTAAAATAGCCCCTTTGAGGGCGTGCCGCGTCACCACCTGCCGCTCTGGAATACCTTTGGCGCGGGCGGTGCGAATGTAATCTGAATTGATGATCTCGAGCATTCCGCCACGGGTTAAACGGGCAAAACTAGCGACGTAAACAAGCGATAGAGTCAAGACGGGCAAGAAGCGATCTTGAGGTGTCTCCCATTCTCCAAGACGGAGCCCAAGCTCAGGCATACCCAAGATGAAAATCGCAATAAAGACAGGGCCGCTGACAATCGTGGGCACGCTAATTCCAAACATGGACACACTCATGACCGTATAATCACCCCATGTGTTCTGTTTAAGACCTGCAAAAAGACCCGCGCTGACCCCCAAAATCATAGCAAAAAGAAGTGACCAAAACCCAAGTTCCAAGCTCAAGGGAAGCGCCAAAGCGATATTCTCCCAAACCTCACGTTCACCATCTGACGTAATCGTTCGACCGAAATCTCCCTGAGCGTAGTTCTTGAGTGTGTCCACGTATTGGATAAATAGAGCCTTGGGTACAACCGCTATCCGATCGCCGCTCTTAATCGTCTCGCCAGCCTTAACCGCTAACGAAACGAGTGTGCCACTCCGAGGCATCGAGACCGTGACCTCTCCCGAGCCATCTGAGGGCTCGAGAACTGCCAAGACGACATCCTCATCGTACTGACCGCCCTGAATGAGAGATCGGCCATCGGAACCTTTACCCAATGATTTGACCTTACCGTCCGCGGGCGCGGTCAGTTCTTCTCCCATGCCGTACCAAAGCCATTTATTGGCTTCGACCTGAGGCGGAAGCTTTCGGTCCTCGTCAAAAGGACTTCCTGGTGCAAATCGCATCAGAAAAAAACTAAGCGTGACGATCACAAAGAGCGTCGCGATTCCGCCTAGAATCCGTATGAAAATAAATCGAAGCATTAACGTTTAAAGGAGATGTATTTAATCAGGTGGTGGTCTTGGTACTGAGGCTCATACCCTTTAACTGAAGGATGAATGAGGTAAGCACGGGTATAGAAATAGATCGGTGATATCGGCATATCGTAGTTGAGCACCTTTTCCGCCGCACAGATAAGCGCATTGCGCTTGGTGTTATCGGTCGTGCTCTGAATACGTACCAAAAGCTCATCGTACGCAGGATTTTTGTAGGCTGCGTAGTTATTCGCACTGTCTGAATCCCAGACCTTGAGGAACGTCAGTGGGTCTGGATAGTCAGCAATCCAACTTGTACGCGCGATCTGAAAGTCTCCCGTCTTCACTTTCTTGAGAAGCGACTTCCATTCCATGTTGTTGAGAACAAGATCGACGCCCAAGTTGTCCTTCATATTGAGCTGATAAAAGACGGCTATCTTCTTGTGGGTTTCGTAAGTGTTGTAAATGAGATCAATCTTGCCGAGCCCCTTACCACCGGGATAACCAGCTGCCGCGAGTAGATCCATCGCACCATCGACATCATAATCATCACCCTTCATGCCTTTGTAGCCCGATTGGGTTTGAGCAAAGACATCCGGAAGGAGATTACGCGCTGTAGGCTTAAAGCCGCTTAGCACGAAAGCGGTTAGTCGCTCCTTATCAAGGGCCTTATTAAAGGCTCTGCGGAGCAATCGATTATTGAAGGGCGGCCGATCTGTTCGAAAGACGTAATAATAAGTCCCCATTTGTTCAGCGACTTTAAGATCAAGCCGACTGTCCCCAATCCAGTTCTTAATCTTTTCCTCAGGCAGTGGCTGGGCCGTCTGCACCTGACCGTTCATATAATAGGTGACGTTGGCGTCTTCACTGGCCGTTAGATACGCAGTGTGTTTCTTGATTTCAACGTTCGCTGCATCCCAATACTTGGGGTTTTTCTCGAATACCATACGCGATCGTGGCCGCCATTCCTTCATAATGTAAGGACCATTCACGACGATGTTTTCAGGACGCGTCCAGCGATCGCCATATTTTTCTACCGCATGACGAGGCACCGGCGCATAAGCGATGTAGGTAACCAAATCTAAGAAAAATGGCGTCGGGTAAAGAAGCTCGACCTCCAAGGTCAGTTCATCGACCACACGAATAGCTACTGTACTTGGATCCTTCTCTTTTCCTTGGTTGTAGGCTTTGGCCCCTTTGACGAAATTCCAGATCTGAGCGGCATTACGACTTCCAAGTTCTGGACTCAATCCCCGAAGCCAAGAGTAACGATAATCCTCCGCGGTAATCGGTGTTCCATCACTCCAAACCAAGCCTTTACGCAGTTTGAACGTATAGGTTTTACCATCCTCGCTCACCGTATGGCTTTCCGCCGCGCCATAGCGAGGCGGGCTATTGTCTGGAGCAATAACCATTAAGGGCTCGAACATCTGACTCGCTAACGCGTTACCCGCCGACTCACTCACCCGGTTAGGGTCCATGAATTCAGAATCACCTTCGATCCAATTGAACTCGCCACTGGCGGGAGGATCTTCACCAATCAAGGAGTCACCACCGCCTTGCCAGACCAAGCCTTTACCTGCCGAAAGTTGAACAGCTCCATCATCTTCATACGTCCGATTGGCGCATTCCTTGATGAAGGTGTCGACCTGAGATTGGGAAACGAAGGCTGTTGGGTCTTCCAAGCTCGTCTTAATTTCGGCCTCTAAAAGGGCTCGCTTGGACTGCTTGTCCGCTTGGAATTTTTCAAGACTCTCTTTGGTAACCTTCACCAAATGGGGAGCTTTCCCATCGCCGACCTCTGACTGGCATCCAATCAACACAGAAAGTGCGATCACCAACATCGAACGGTTTGGCACCGAATGAGGCATGAATTTCCCCGAAGAAAATAAAGGAATCCTCGACGGTCGTAATGCGCGAGGGCCTTAATCTGTCTAGATTACTCGTCCAAGGGAAGCAAGGACTCGTCGCCAAAAAACTTCGAGTCTTCGTCGGGTTTGCCGACGAAATGACGAAGATGTCCCAGGACTCTATCCCGTGATTCTATCTTCGACGGAAGCGGTAAAGTGACACCTCGCACCGTATCTAACGCACTGATGCCAGCCTCTTTTCCAAGTTCAACACGCTTGAAAAAATCTCCTGACACTTCCATCCGTCGCATCTCACGAAGATCATAACTACGAGGTGAGCCGAGATGCCGAATATGAAGCGACGGACCATCGAGAGCTACCTCCGTCGGGAACAGAAAAAGCGCGCCGGTTGCACCCAAGCCTAAGAAAACGAATGACGCCCACAACAAGCTATCAAAGGCTACGTGCGCAGCGGCGCTCAGGCTCAGAAGAATAAGAAGCGCCATCGCGGTTAGAATCTTGTGTCGACTCGCCGGCCACGAGCGATAACGAATCACGCCTCCCGAAGATCGGGGACTAACTTCTCCACTTAGTTCTGACTCGGCGGCTTCACTCACAGTTAGTGACTAAGCCACCTCGTGCCCAGAGCGTCAAGAAGAGGGTAAGCGACGCGCCAAAGGCAGAGTCAAACAACGTGGTCCACCTCTACCTCTCACAAGCTCAGAACCCTTAAGAACAACGACGGCCTTGGCTCCACCACCGACAAAGAAACTCGCATTCTCAATGAAGGTTTCAGGCTGAAGAATTCTGTAACCACTCTTTCCAAGCTCAGCAAGGGTGTGCTCGTTTCGGGCATAAGCAACAATCACCCCGGGCGCCAATGCAAAAGCATTTGCCCCATCCGACCACTGCTCTCGGCGTTGAGCAACCGGATCATCACCTCCACAGAAAACAGGCTTAAGATCCAGCCCCACGTCACGAAGCGCCGCTAGAAAGTCGATACCGTGGGTCCGCGACCCGTCCGATAGAAGTGTATGAACCGCCATGCCATACCCTTGCGGATCAAGCACAAGCGGAGGAAAAATGAGGATTTGCTCTTCATCGATTCGCGTTGCAAGTGTGTCGATATGCATGGCCGATCGACCGGCAGGTATCTCTACAATGAGAACGGCCCCGACTCCCTGTTCAAAAAGAGACTCAGCAAGTCTTTCAGCGGCTCGAACGGTGGTTCTACTTCCTGTACCGATGACGACTACGTCCTCACTTAGAACAAGCACATCCCCACCCTCTAGGGCGACGTCTTCGCTTGTGTCTCCAGATCTCCACACATCAATGACTGGAGTGTTCTTAAAAAGAGGATGATGGGTTGCAATCAGGCGCGCTAAAACCATTTCACGCATTCGTGCTGGTTTGCGGGCCCAAGACAGAACAAGAGAATTTCCCACCCCGACCATTAAGTCGCGAGCAAACATTGTGTTCGGAGCAGGCCATTTGAGAATCGCCTCACCCGTGAATCGGTCACGACCTGTAATCAGGACTTCTGCCAGGTGGACTGAATCCAATGCGCGAAGTCGGTCAGACTTGTCCTTGAGCTGCTTGGGATCATCGGTATAGAAGCGCTCTTCTATCTCCAGCGCTGAATCCAATGCCTCGCTTCGAGCCTCTTCCACCAACAGTGTTGTCTTCACCAACTCACGAAAGGTGATGTGATGACGCCGTCCAGTCACAGACTCAAGAATCGATGTTAGCTGCTGATGCTCTTTCTTAAGCTGTCTAAGCAGTACCAAGTCATCAAAAAGTAGATAGTCAGGGTTTGGCTCTACGCCATGTGGGCCCGACCGAGTGGGATGAAGATTTTCTGGAAGCATCCAATCAAACTCAGATCCCGGAGGGCTCGTTACAATGGTCTCAAGAACCCCCACCTCGCTTTGAATTTGAACCTTCACCGAGCTCCTCCTTTCCAAGAGAATCTTAGCTCGTCTCTATTTTTCCTCAAAGTAGGGACCGAGAGATTTCGGAACCTCGTCATGGAGAGAAAGTATAGACGGTACATTAGGAGCAAACGCCTTCGCGTACACATGAGCTAGCGAATACACGCGTCGAACGTAATTTCGAGCCTGTTCATAAGGCATCAACTCAACAAATACGTCACTGGAGGTCGCGGGATTCTTTCGCCACCAAGATCGAGCCGCCCCAATTCCGGCATTATATCCTGCCAAAGCTAAGGGAGCATGCCCTTTGAATGCTCGAGGAGCTCCTTGAGATATCTGAGACCAATCTTGAGATTCGGCTCTGGTCGACGAAGAAGCCATCGACCCACTCGCTTTAACCCAAGCAGTCGACGTCCAACAGCCTTAGCAGTCTTAGGCATCAACTGAGTCAGTCCCAGCGCTCCAGCTCCACTGCGTGCCCTGGGATTAAAACGGCTTTCTGTTCGGACCAATGCAGCAGATAGCTCGACTGGCATTTGATACTCATGACTGACTTTTTCAATCATCTGTCGGTACTGCTCCGGAAACATATCCTCAAAGTAGGAAGCATCGTCTTTGCCTGGAACGGCCACGAAAATACCTCCCTTTTTGAGAAGACGTTGGGCTCGCTCGGTCCGACCTGCACGGTGATAGAGTGCAGATAAAAGGACGCGTCCGCTTCCTGGAAGTTCACCTGCCACATTCATCGAGGCTAGAGAGCGGCGTGCCTGAATCTCATGTCCCAACCGTAGAAACATCACAGCAAGATCAAGGGCAGGGCGTCGAACAACCCTTAAATCGGATACAGGCCTCTCATATACCCGCATTCCTTCGAGAGGAGACGAACCAGCTTCTAAGCGTGCGCGACCAGTCACAACGAGCTTATTGAGACGTTTCTTGGACCAAAAGCCGTACCAACTCATTGGGAAATTCGCGACCAACCGACGATACAAGAACGCAGCTAACTCTACGTCTCCACTACGTTCGGTCGCCCTCGCGCGCCAATACCCCGCCTTCTCCGCCCATAGAATGCCGAGAGCCTCCCGCTCACCTCCGTACCGGGTAACAATATCTCCCATCATACTGGCGGCTCGTTTGTACTCTCCTGAAAGAAAAGCTGCGAAGCCAACACGCCACAGACCTTCTCGATGAAAAGACCCTCTAGGTGCCATCTCAATCGCGCGTTGATAAGCTCCCATCCCCTCTACTTGCTCACCGTATCTTGTGAGAAGGCGCCCCACCTCTAAAGCGGCCGCAGCAGCTAAGTGATGCTTTGGAAATCGGTGGGCAATCTCATGAAGAAACTTGGCGGCCTTAAGAGGCTCCTTGGCGCTTTTCATGACCAGCGCGTAACCATAAAGAAAGTAGGGCAATGCTTTCTTAGGGATGTGCTTACGCATTCTCGATAATTTGCGAATCGTAAATGGCCGGCGATCCGATCGAAATCGATTGAGCACACTCAATCCCCACCGATGCATACGCTTTTGACGACTGCTAATGCCCTTAAACATTCGAAGTTTCTTTCGCGCTCCTTTGACGTTTCCTCGATTGGCCTTGAGCACCACCCGAGCAAGCTGGGCATAAAACGATGGTTTTGCACCAAGTGTTCGCAGCGTGTTCCAGGCCTTCGTTCGCTTTTTCTCACTTTTCGCGCTCCACCAGGTTCGCATCAACAGAGACTTCGCTTTGCCGGGCTCACCGATCTGGCCCCAAAGTTCAACGAGTCTCTTTTCAAGCCCCTGCCTGAGTCCGGGAGAAAGAGAACGGTCTAGTATCTTCGACACACCTTCGGCTGCCCGTTTCTGCTGCTTCTCCTTGATGAGATACAGAATCGCCTTCTTGTACTGATACGCATATTGAGGAACCCAGGGCCCTATCTCCAAGAGCCGTTCGATGGACTGCGCCATCTCCTTGGAATCTTGCATCAAGTCATAAAGTTCAACATAAGCGATGTCACGAAGGCTCTCGCTTCCCTGAATCAAGGCTTCAAACGCTGTCCGACTCTCCGGTATGCGCCCCACATGCCTAAGAAGCGACCCTTTAAGCCATCGAGCGCTACCTTTATCTAAGGGATCGGCCGCACTGGCTAGGTACATGTCCAAAGCCTTCAAGACCTGATCAACCTCCTTGATTGAATCCTTGAGAAGCTCTTCCGAGGGCCTATCGAGAAATTCCAAGGCTGACTTAATTGCCGGTGATTTCTCCGACAAGGGACTCAAATCATAGAAAAGCGGAGTCGCCTCAACGCTCTTTAGAGGGAAGGTTAACGTCACAAGTATCGTGAACAAGAGAGCTGACAATTGGCCCGTCATCTTCACGGTTCGGTAAACGCCCTTCGCCACTAAGCTACCTCGAAAAGTAGATTCGTGCGGTCTAATCCCGAGGGCATCAGCTTGAGACGATCGACGACGCTCGCTTCCTCTACTAGAGCAGGATCTGCATTGCCGCCCATTGTTGCAACAATCGCTCCTCCTGACGTTAGAAAAGCCTTCGCCCGACTTATCCATTCAGCAGGCGCAAAGGTCGCGCGACTCACCATGCCGGTAGCACCCACGGGTGATGGGATTTGTTCGAAACGGCTGGGTAGAACCGTGACATTAGTCAGTCCAAAATCAATCGCATGCTTTCGTGCGAGTGCGGCTTTTTTCCCAACACTATCGACGAGAAGCAGATCCAAATCAGGTCGCATGATCGCCCAGACCAGTCCGGGGAAACCCCCTCCTGTTCCAATATCTATCCAGGATTTTAACCCCTGTGTTCGATCAACTAACCGGAGTAATCCCAAACTATCCAAAAGGTGCCGTTCCACCGCCTGCTCAAGGCTACAGGGACCGATGATATTGATGCGATTGTTAACCTTAAGCACGCTCATCAGTAACTGTGACAAGCGCTCGGATTGGTCGTGATCAACGACAACTCCGAGTTGAGCAGCCCCTTGCTCTATCGTCTTTGGTAGAGCCTCACTCATGGGTTCTTCACAGTATCCTTATCTGCGGAGTTGGGTGCGCTGTCTCCACGCTGTCTCTCAATCACCTGCTGTGCCTTTAACGCTAACTTGGCCTGTCCCAATTGCGCCTCAAGAGCCTGCCTAACCTCGGCTTGATTAGCATCCGGAACAAGGAGTACCGCTTGATCCACCATCTTCTTGGCCTCTTCGTCTTTGCCAAGCAGAGTCAAAGCAACGGCTTTAAGGTTATGGGCCTCGAGACTCTGAGGGTCCGCCTCTATCTCTTCGTCCATCAGAGAAAGAACCTCATCTAGACCACGAGGATCAACGTGAATGGACTCAAGGACTGACTGGGCCAACACCAGCCGTGGATAACCTAGGCTGAGGGCCTTACGTCGAGCAGAAAGAACATCGCCAGCACTTACAATCGACAAGAGATAATTAATCGCTGCTGCATCCTGATGCTTTGAATCGATCTCGAAAACCTTCTTCAGCTTCCTCCGAGCACCCTGATAATCACCATCCTTCATGGCCAATTGCGCACTGACGAGAAGCCCTTCTGTATCCTTCGGAAAGCGTTTCGCTTGCTCGTCGAGGAGTTTCTTTCCCTCTTCTAGATTACCGCTCAGGTAATGCACTTGAGAAAGCAGGAGCCGAATATCACGTTGCTCTGGTGCCAAAAGTTTCGCTTGTTCAAGATGCTTGAGGGCCCCCTCTAGGATACGCTTCGATTCTCCTCCCAAAGCGCTTTGGTCGCCGTCTATGAGGGCTTGACCAACCAATTCGAAATGGAGAACACCTAGTTGCGTACTAAGCCTAGGATCACGAATGCCGCTCGCATGACCTCGAAGTCCAGCCGCGAGCGCGGCTTCGACCGCCTTATTCTCTATGTGAAACTGCACCATATTTAGCGCCGCCAACAAGGATGTTGGGTTCTCCTTCACACCTAATTCTAAAAGTTCACGGCGCTTGACCTCGTTTTTATCCAGCTGAGCTAAATCAGCTTGAACAGCACGTAGGTCTGAATCCTTGTTCTTGGCCGATGCAACCTTAGCCAACCGTGACTCAATACCGGCCTTTACATTTGCTTTCTCGCTCTCTGGGGTGACCAGCAGACGTTCCATTTCTACCCGAGCTAAACCAAGAAGTGCCGGAGCAAAATCCTGATCTATCGCAATCGCGCTTTGAAAAGCCCTCGTCGCTCGAAAAGGAGCCTTGAGACCCAGTGCTAGCTCACCAATCGTGACAAAGGCTTGGGGATCGTCTTTTTGGTTATTTGCGACCCCATCCAGTGTGGCCCATCCTCGCTCTCGCAGGTCGGACGCAAGTTGGATTCTGCCTTCCGTAAATCCAAGCGCTGGATCTGCGCTATCCAATTTTCGCGCTTCGCCAATCGAGCGTGACGCCTGATCGAGATCGCCAACCGTAGCCGATGCCATCGCATGCCACGCCAAAGCATTTGCCCGTAACTCTTGTGCAGACATCACATGGATACGCTCAGAAACACGCTCTTTACCATCCTGAGATTGCCAATTTCCTTGAGAATCAACGACAACGTATTCCCGATGCTCTAAAACACTTCGGCTCTTGCTTTCCTTATCATAACCATAGGTTACGGCCTTCCCACTCTTTGCCTGTAAGAGCGAACCCGCAAGCCGAACCCATTCAAAACTACCAATATTGGGTGCCAACTTTCCTTTAAGCGCGCCCAAGAACAATTCGGGACGCCTGGGCGCTCCTAAGGCATCTGGCAATTCCGAGCTTCTAGACGGTAAAAGATTTTCCTGCGCTGCTTGGCGAAGGGCCTTCACGGGATCTGTAAGGCCTTGGGCGGCCTCCTTGAGCTCCGCGCTCAACGTTCCCAAATCCGCTAAGTGGATCTCGTCCGTTGTCCCTGTGGTTAAAGACGTGTTGTTGGCAGCAACATTGTCGTCGTTTTGCTGCTTCTTTTCAGAATTACCACCGCTATTTAGCGTCAGGATTAAAGCAACAGCAGCAACCAACGTAAGCCCGACCAGTACCTTGGTCCGGAAGGAATCTCCTTCTTCGGTAGAAACGGTGTCACTTCGCTCTAAGAGCCCGTTCGTCCTTAAACATGACGGGCAGCGCTGTTCCGCTTCGTCGTCTAGTTCAAAACGATGGTCACAATGCGAACACGTGTAGGAGGTTGTGCTCATGTATTGGGGCTCCCCTCAATCTTTTCAGCTAAGTCATTAGGATTATTGGTGATGATCTGGGTGACCCCTAAACCAAGGATGCGCAAAGCCTCGACAGGCTCGTCAACCGTCCAAGTTCGGAACGTTGTTTGGGGTTCGCCATATTCCTCTAAGTGCTCTTCGGTCAAGAGATTGTGTTTCG
>Ga0115011_10003915_pt1 | contig 10093 bp, 9 predicted proteins | sample TroAtlMetagenome_2_FD_88705 | JGI IMG/M metagenome (GOLD analysis project Ga0115011, IMG submission 88705) | Marine eukaryotic phytoplankton communities from Atlantic Ocean - Tropical Atlantic ANT8 Metagenome | ecosystem: Environmental > Aquatic > Marine > Oceanic | place: Tropical Atlantic...
AAGGTCAACTTCAGGTTTTTGCATCATATCCAAAAATTGACGAGCATATGCTGAAAGACTTTCTACATACCGTCTTTGACCTTCTGCATAAATAGTATCAAAAGCCAATGAAGATTTTCCTGATCCACTCACACCAGTAATTAAAACTATTTTACCTTTTGGAATATCAATACTAATATTTTTTAAATTATGTTCCCTTGCCCCTTTAATACGTAAAATGTCATTATTTATGTTGGATGGAATGGATTTAATTGTCATGAATTTAAAAAGAATATAATTAAAATTATGCTAGTAATTTACAATATTTAATTTAGTTTAATAATTAAAAATATAAAGTCTTAAAAAAAATAAATAATTTGGAGAACTTAAATGGCTGGAAGTGTAAATAAGGTTATTCTATTAGGCAATTTAGGACAAGATCCTGTTGTGAGAACCTCTCAAGACGGTAATAAAATTGTCCAGCTTAGTATAGCTACATCAGATAGATGGAAAGATCGTAATAGCGGTGAACAAAGAGAAAGAACAGAATGGCATAGGGTTGTAATTTTTAACGAAAATCTTAGTAATATTGCTGAACAGTATTTGAAAAAAGGGAGTACAGTTTTTGTTGAAGGTCAATTGCAAACACGAAAATGGCAAGATCAAAATGGTATTGATAAATATACGACTGAAATTGTTCTTGGAAAATTTAGGGGTGAATTAACTATGATTGGCAGTCGAAATGACACTGCAAGTATAGCAGATACACAAGATAACATATCAGCAAATAATGATACTAATGAAATCACTCAAAAAGATAAAAATCCTCCGATGGGAGGGGCAGGTGATTTAGATGATGAAATTCCATTTTAAATACCCAGATACTTTCTAAATAGCACTATATTTAGTTGCTTTTTCTACTTCTTATACTGTATATTGAATCATTGAATTAACTTGGATTTAAATGTCAGAAGATAATAATACAAATAATCAAGAAACTATAGCAATAGCTGATGAACTCAGAAAATCTTATTTAGATTATGCAATGAGTGTAATAGTAAGTCGTGCTTTGCCAGATGTCAGAGATGGATTGAAACCTGTACACAGACGAATTTTATATGCAATGATAGAAGGTGGTTATGACTGGTCAAAACCATACAAAAAATCTGCTAGAATTGTTGGTGATGTTATGGGTAACTATCATCCTCATGGTGATGCAGCAATTTATGACGCTATGGTAAGACTTGCTCAGGATTTTTCTATGAGAGTACCGCTTATAGACGGTCAAGGTAATTTTGGATCAATGGATGGTGATCCTGCGGCAGCAATGAGATATACAGAGGCTAGACTAGCTAAAGTATCTGAGTTTTTGTTAAGAGATATAGACTATGAAACTGTTGAGTATTCTCCAAACTATGATGAAAGCCAACTTGAGCCAAGAGTTCTTCCAGCTGAGTACCCTAACTTACTAGTAAATGGGGCGGGAGGTATTGCAGTTGGAATGGCGACAAATATCCCTCCACATAACCCATCTGAAGTTATAGATGCTTGCATATCTTATGTTGATAATCCAGATATTACTATAGAAGAACTAATGGATATTGTCCCTGGCCCTGACTTTCCAACAGGTGCTCTAATTATGGGTCGAGCTGGAATTAAATCTGCTTATGAGACAGGCAAAGGTAGTGTCGTAATGAGATCAAAAGCTGAAATTATAGAAAATAATAATAGGTCTCAAATAATATTTTCCGAAATACCTTATCAAGTTAATAAAGCCCAACTCCTAGAAAGGGTAGGGGAATTAGTTCGTGAAAAGACGATTGAAGGTATCCAAGACCTTAGAGATGAATCTGATAGGGACGGACTAAGAATTGTAGTTGAAATCAAAAGAGATGGCGATGCAAATGTTATACTAAATCAGCTTTTTAGGCATACAAGATTTCAAACTGCATTTTCAGTTAATCTACTCGCTCTTAATAGTGGTAGACCTGAACAGATGGGTCTAAAACAAGTTATCTCTGCTTTTGTGTCTTTTAGAGAAGAGGTCATATATAAAAGAACTCGTTTTCATTTAAAGAAAGCAAGGGAAAGAGCACACATATTAGCTGGTTTAATGGTTGCGCTTACAAGTATAGATGAGGTTATTTCCTTAATAAGGTCAGCTCCTGATGCTGAGACAGCTAAGAAGTCACTTACTTCAAAAGCATGGCCAGTTTTGGAAGTGGAACAGTTTATTAAATTAATTGATGATCCTCAGCATATTGTAAAAGAAGGTAAATATCATTTATCTGAAATTCAAGCAAAAGCTATTTTAGAATTAAGGTTGCAACGATTAACTGGCATGGAAAGAGAAAAGCTTTCTCAAGAAACTGAGGAAATTGCGAAAAAGATTACAGAATTTCTAGAAATATTATCTTCTAGAAATGTATTGCTTAATCTTTTGAAAACTGAATTGCTTGCAACTAAGGAAAAGATGGATGGAACAAGAAGAACTGTTATAAGTGACCATGCTATTGATGCTGATGACGAAGATCTTATTCAACAAGAAGATATGGTGGTTACTGTAAGTCATAGAGGATATATAAAAAGGGTTCCTTTAGATTCATATAGAGCGCAAAGGAGAGGGGGAAAAGGCAAATCTGGCATGAAAACTAGAGATGAAGACTTTGTAAACAGACTCTTTATTGCAAACACTCATACACCAATACTTTTTTTTACATCAAAAGGAATAGTGCATCAGTTAAAATGTTACAAACTCCCAGAGACATCACCTACTTCTATGGGTAAAGCAATGATAAATCTATTGCCAATTCAAAATGATGAAAATATTCAAACTATAATGCCTATGCCTAATGAAACTGAAAAATGGGATAGTTTATCAGTCGTCTTTGCAACTTCATCAGGAAGTGTGAGAAGAAATAAGCTTTCTGATTTTACCAATATACGTGCTAATGGAAAAATTGCCATGAAATTAGGACCTACAGACAGGTTAATAGGAGTTGTGCCGTGTACAGATGAAAGTGATATTATTTTGGCTTCTAATAAGGGAAAGGCTATTAGGTTTGCCACCAAAGATTTGAGAGTTTTTAATAGTAGAGATTCTATGGGTGTAAGAGGTATTAAACTAAAAGACAGTGATTATGTTGTTAGTTTGTCAGTTTTAACTGATGATGAAAGGGAATTTATTTTAGCTGTTACTGAAAATGGTTTTGGCAAACGTTCAAAATCTTCTGAATATAGAAGAACAGGAAGAGGCGGACAAGGAATAGCCAATATTGAGATTTCAAAAAAGAATGGAAATGTAGTATCTTCCTTTCCTGTTCTTGAAGGGGAACAATTGATGCTTGCGACTGATCATGGTAAAATAATTAGAATTTCTGTTGATGGCGGTGAAGGAAATACAATTAGAGTTGCAGGAAGAAAAACACAAGGTGTAAATTTATTTACTTTAGGTGAAGGAGAAAAGGTTGTTTCTGTTGATCGAGTTAAGGAAGATGAAGATGAAGAGGAAGCAGAAGAAGTTTCAGCGTAATAGTATTAATTTGTAAGTAGGCAATTATGTCAAAAAAAATAGCTGTATACCCAGGTACCTTTGACCCATTTACTTTTGGACATCTGGATGTAGTTAGAAGAGCTTCCAAATTATTTGAGAAGATAATTGTCTCAGTTGCAGAAAATAAAAACAAAAATTCATTATTTAATATTAATGAGAGAAGAGATATTATTCAAAAAGTTATCTCTAATGAACATGAACTCAATAATATTGAAATTAAAGTTTTTAGTGGATTGCTTGTAGATCATGTAAATGATTTAGGTGCTGTTGCAGTTCTAAGAGGGTTACGAGCGTTATCTGATTTTGAATATGAATTTCAGATGGCTGGTATAAATGCCCGTTTATCTAATGAATTTGAAACAATATTCTTAATGGCCTCTGAAAACCAACAGTTTGTTGCCTCTAGGCTGGTAAAAGAAATTCATTCACTTGGAGGTGATGTCTCTTCTTTTGTACCAAGTATTGTTTTAGGTCATTTAGAGAGCAAGAAAAAATAAAAGTATAATATTAATAAATTCTGCTTGATTCATTTCAAATCATTTACTAATTTGCGTTTATGGTATGGGCCGTTAGCTCAGTTGGTAGAGCAAGTGACTTTTAATCACTGGGTCGCAGGTTCGAATCCTGCACGGCTCACCATTAAATTTCCCTTATAAATCAAAGGGATAATGAAAAAAAGAAGAGGAATTACATTTTATGTAAACCTCTTTTTTGTTTCTGGGAAAACACAGGGGAAACATTTTCCAATGAAATATTCCAATATCCCTATCCCTAGGTGAAGGAATATTGGAATAATGATGGTGGGGGCGAAACATTGTTATTTCTTTTGCTCTCTTTAATCTCTTAGAGACCTCAACTCGAGATAAGTTTAATTGTTAAGCAATTTGGATTAATATGCCCTAAGGCATTCACTGCTTCCTCCTCTTTTCTCAAAATTCAAGTAATATTCACTTTGTGCAATATGCCTAGAATGATCATAAGCACAAGTGACTGATTTATCATAAAATTTAATAATGAAATTCTTGTGTTCAGAACTTAAAATATATATATATACTATTGCATAATTAGTTTTAGTGAATATCTAGTTATTTGTTATGAGAGTTAATCTATGAGTAATTTTTGTCCTGATTGGATTTTTAATCTTTGTAGTGGAATGATAGCTACCGAGTTCATTTCAAAAACAACTACTATACCTGCATTATCACTAAAGTATACTGAAGAGATTTCTTCTGAATATGAAAAAATTGATCCAGCTCTTTTTGAAGAGGCTGCTGAACAGTATATTTTAATGCTAAATGAGCTTGAAGTTGGTGAAGAATCTTTCAATTATCTAACTGGTTTTTGTTGCTACAAAATTAACTTTGTTAACCCAAAGACAAAAAGAAATCTTACAGGCTTATTTAGCAAGGAATTAAAAGGTACAGCTTCACCTGAGTATAATATTAACAATGCAAAGAAAGCATTTAAGGCATACATTTTTGCTATGCGAAGTGGTCAAATGCAACTTGCACCTCCTGGATGGACTATTGAAAAAGATATTTCTATTGAATTACTTAAGGACGTAGCTTCTAAAGAGGTGGGTATAGAAAGTCTATTTAGTTAAATTTTACGAATAGTTCACTAATAAAGCAAAACAAACCATAGAAATCAAAATAGCGAAAAGTAATTTTTTTAAAAATATCATTACCAAAACTCCTATAGCCAGAGCAATTAATCTGTGTTCAACCATAGTTGTAGACAAAACACCTGAAGGATAGACTAGTATCATCATCATAACAGCAGCTACCATTGAGTATGCTACTCCATTAATCCATTTAATTAAAAATCCATCTTCCTTAATTCGATTATAAAAAATAACCCCAATTAATCTCCAGATACCTGTAGCTATGCAAGCTAAAATTACTGCAACCCAGGACTCAAAATTCGTATACTCTGTTTTCATTGAAGATAATGTTATTTATTATAATAAAGGTACGTTGATATTGATCCACCTAAAACTCCAGAAATTAGAATGCTCCAGGTCCCAGCAATAGGATAAAAAATTATTGCAAAAAAACCACCAGTATATACAGCTGCTCTATTAATATGATCTTTAGAATTTACAACTAATAATAGTATGTATAGTGGAGTTATAAATATTAGAACTCTTAAAAATCCATTGGAAATATAGTCACCAATATAAAATCCAATAAGCGTACCTAAAATTCCAAAAGTAAATATAGTAATAGAAAATCCAGAATAGTATTTTATTAAATCTTCATTTTTAATTTGATCCTTCATAAATCCTATTTGTGCCCAACTTGTTATAGCCATTAGGTGAAAAATTATAACTTTTTTCCAAAGTGGTAATTTAAATTTATTAATATTAAGAATGTTAGCTCCAGAAATTACCATCAACATCATTCTCATGTTTGCAAGAGTTACAGCAATAAAAATTAAAAACAATGATGCTCCGACAGCATATAAACTAGCAAAAGCTACTTGTCCTGGCATTCCCCAAACAGAAGCTGTAGTTAACACTACCATCCAAATATTAAAACCAGCTTCTTTAGCTATAATTGAAAATCCCATCATTGTACTGCCTAGTGCAAATCCTGGAACATTAATAGCGTCAAAAATTCCTCTTAAATACATATGATTCCAATTTAATCTAATTATATTATTATAATGTAAGTTTAGTTTTTTCGAAATAAAACGTCATAGACATTTTTGATTCTTTTGAATAGCATTTTTAATGTGAACTTTAAATTTTTAAAAATGGTAAATAAAAAATCCCTTTCTATATTTTTATTATTGATCTCATCAATAGCTATAAGTTTTGGTGGACTAATAATGAGAAATATAGAAGTAGCTAATGCATGGCAAATTATTTTTTATAGATCTTTTTTCTTTAGTCTTTCAATGTCTATAATTTTAATTTTTCAATATAAGTTTCTATTTTTTAGTAATATTAAAAAGATTGGATTCCCCGGCTTGTTAGGGGCAATTTTTTATACTTTTGCAAATATTATGTTTGTTCATGCATTTGCTAATACTACAGTTGCAAATGCCCTGTTTACTCTGAGTGCAATCCCATTTTTAACTGCAATATTAGCATATTATTTTTTAGATGAAAATCTACCACTGAGAACAATAATTATTATGATGACTGCATTTTTAGGGATAATTATTATGATAGGAGAGGGATTAGCGTTAGGCCAACTTTATGGAAATTTAATGGCTTTAGGAACAGCTCTTTCATTCTCTTGCTTTGCAATAACTTTAAGAAAATTTAGAAATGTAGACATGTTACCAACACTTTTAGTAGCTGGTTTATTTATATTGTTTGTTACATTTATAACTTATTTTAAGTCGTTTCTAATACCTTTTAAGGATTTATTTCTGTGTCTTTTGTGGGGTGGCATTTTGTCAGGCTTCGTGAATTATATATTTATTTATGCAACCAGATATTTATATGCTTCATCAGTAACTTTTTTCATGCTTTTTGAATTTGCTCTGGGGCCTTTTTGGGTTTTTATTTTTCTTAATGAAACAGTTTCAAAGAATACGCTTTATGGTGGTTTGCTCGTAATGGTTAGTGTTCTTGTGTACAGTTTATTTGAAATTTTTAATTCTAGTAAAAAGATTAAAAAGGGAAGAATAAATATTTCTTAGAATTACTTTAATGCTTATTAATAATTTTATTAATTTATTAAATGAGTATTAATTAATTTATTACTTGTGATAAATGACTTATACAATCCAGATTTATTAGTTTCTTGGTTCAATCATGCAAAATACTTTTTTTTATCAAAATTCAAGACTTCTAGTCTTCGGGATTGTTATGGCTTTTACTTCAAGTTTTGGTCATACATTTTTTATATCAATATTTGGCCCTTCTATTCAGTTGGAGTTTGGTTTATCGCACACCTCATGGGGAACAGTATACCTGATTGGAACACTTTGTAGCGCAATAATTTTAACTTATTCAGGAAGTTTAATAGATTATTACAGATTGAACTATTACACTTACTTTTCAGTTACTGCTTTGATTTTTTCATGTGTTTTTATATCAATCATATCTAATTATTTTTTACTTATAGTTGCAATATTTTTACTTCGGCAAACTGGTCAAGGTCTTACTTCGCATATTTCAGTCACTACTATGGCAAGATATTTTACGCATAAAAGAGGAACAGCTATTGCTGTTGGTTCTTTAGGCATGGCAATAGGAGAGGCATTATTGCCTTTTGTTGTGGTTTTATTAATTTCAGTAATAGGGTGGAGACTGACTTATTTTAGCTCATCATTATTTATTTTAATTTTCCTTTTCCCAATAATAATTATTTTATTAAATAATTACCAAGATAGTTTTTTTGAAAAAAACTTTAACGCTTCAAACAAAAAAGAAAATGTTAATGGACAAAAACCATTTCATTCTAAGTCATTTACTAGAACAGAAGTGCTAAAAGACTTTAGGTTCTATTTGATGACACCCGGTTTAATGGCTCCAGGAATAATTTTAACAGCTTTATTTTTCCATCATTTGAATATTGCTGATAATAAAGGGTGGTCACATTTTTGGATTACAGGTAATTACTTTATTTATTCCATTTCAGTTTCATTCATAGCAATTTTTATTGGAGCGTTAATTGATAAATTTTCTGCAAAAACTTTAGTTATATTTAGTTTAATTCCTTTGATAGTCTCTTTATTGTTAATAAGTTTTAGTTGGGATCCATATATAGTAATAATATATATGTTTTTTCTGGGAGCTAGTTCAGGTTTTACTTATACTTCTCATCCTGCCATTATAGCTGAAATGTATGGAATAAAATATTTAGGCTCCATTAAAAGTTTGTTAAGTGCTTTAACAGTATTTGGCTCCGCAATAGGACCAGTAATCTTTGGTGGTCTTATGGATTTAAATTTTAGAATAGAGACAATTCTTATTTATTTTACAATATATTCTGTAATATCCACATTTCTTTTTATATTTGCTCTTCAAAAAAAATATAACTATGGTTATTAAAGAAAATTTTTATAGGAGTAGTCATGAAAACAAGGGCAGCAGTAGCTTTTGAAGCTGGAAAACCATTAGAGTTATTAGAAATTGATCTAGAAGGCCCTAAGGATGGTGAAGTTTTAGTTGAAATTAAAGCGACTGGAATTTGTCATACTGATGCCTACACACTTTCTGGTAAAGATCCAGAAGGTTTATTTCCTTCTGTTATGGGCCATGAAGGAGCAGGAGTTGTTCAGGAAGTTGGGAAAGGTGTAAAAAATTTAAAACCTGGCGATCATGTAATACCTCTTTATACACCAGAATGTAGAGAGTGTGAATATTGCCTGAATCCTAAAACTAATTTATGTCAATCTATTAGAAACACTCAAGGCCAAGGTCTAATGCCAGATGGTACAAGTAGATTTTCTTATAAAGGTGAAAAAATTTTTCACTACATGGGAACTTCTACTTTCTCAAATTACACTGTTTTACCAGAGATCGCATTAGCAAAAATTAATTCATCAGCACCATTTGATAAGATTTGTTATGTAGGATGTGGTGTAACAACTGGCATTGGTTCTGTTATTAATACTGCTAAAGCAGAGCCTGGGTGTAAAGCTGTTGTATTTGGTTTGGGTGGAATTGGATTGAATGTCATTCAAGGTTTGAAAATGATTGGTGCAGAAATGATAGTTGGTGTTGATCTCAATGATGAAAAAGAAACCTGGGGTAAAAAATTTGGTATGACGCATTTTATAAATCCAAAAAATATTAAAAATAATCTAACTGATCATATTGTTGAATTAACTAATGGAGGAGCTGATTATAGTTTTGAATGCATTGGTCAAGTTGATGTTATGAGAACAGCATTAGAATGTGCTCATAAAGGATGGGGTGAGAGTATTATTATTGGAGTTGCCGGCTCAGGAGAGGAAATAAGTACTAGACCGTTTCAATTAGTAACAGGAAGGACATGGAAAGGAACTGCATTTGGAGGAGCAAGAGGGAGAACTGATGTTCCAAAAATTGTAAACTGGTATATGGATGGAAAAATTGAAATTGATCCAATGATAACGCATACACTATCTTTTGAAGAGATTAATAAAGGTTTTGACTTGCTTCATGAAGGCAAATCTATAAGGTCAGTGGTGGTTTTTTAATGGAAGTAATTGACAGTTTTTTTTCATTTGGAGGAGAGCAAAAAGTTATTAAACATTATTCTTCTGTTAATAACTGTGAAATGCAGTTTTCAATTTATTTGCCTCCTATATCAAAAAGTAAAAAAGTGCCCATTATTTGGTATCTTTCTGGACTTACCTGCACCCATGCAAATGTAACTGAAAAAGGAGAATTTAGAAAAAAGGCTTCTGAATTGGGAGTGGCAATTGTATGCCCAGATACAAGTCCAAGGGGTGATAATGTGCCAGATGAAAAAGACAATTGGCAATTTGGATCTGGTGCTGGATTTTATCTAGATGCGACACAAGAACCATACAAGAATAATTATAATATGTATTCATATATTAACAAGGAGCTTCCAAACATTGTTTTTGAAAACTTTTCTATAGAAAAGAAAT
>Ga0115011_10003916_pt1 | contig 10093 bp, 8 predicted proteins | sample TroAtlMetagenome_2_FD_88705 | JGI IMG/M metagenome (GOLD analysis project Ga0115011, IMG submission 88705) | Marine eukaryotic phytoplankton communities from Atlantic Ocean - Tropical Atlantic ANT8 Metagenome | ecosystem: Environmental > Aquatic > Marine > Oceanic | place: Tropical Atlantic...
CGTTGAGAACCGTGCGCAGGTCCACTCCTTCGAGGAGCTGCATCGCAATATAGGGGAACTCGTCTTCTCTTACGCCCAGGTCGTATACATGAACCACATTTGGATTGCCGAGTCGGGCCAGAATGCGGGCTTCGCGGCGCAGTCGGGAGAGTGCTTCGGGGTGATCGACCAAATTGGGATTGAGGAGTTTGATGGCCACGGGGCGATCCAACTCGACGTGCAGGCCCCGATAGACCTGGCTCATTCCGCCCTTGCCCACCGCGCCTTCCAAGACATACGGCGTACCGAGTAGTGGTCGTCGAGTTTCGATTCCTGGTGAACTTCGCCGACCACGGTTCACACCGGGCGTGGTGCGCCGTGAGGGAGAGCCGTAATCGTCGCCGTCTCCGTGCATTGGGCTCGGCAGTCAGATGCAGTAGAGTTTGGTCTTAACCGTATGGCACCGGAATCTCAACCTCATCACCCCTTCCATTGACCCTGCAAAGGGCCATATTTGCGGCATAATACGCAGACAGACCCTCATCGGAGGCCTTCCAGAGTTATTCCACACCCTCGTCTGGCAATCCGCCATCAGCGGCGATTTGAGGTGGGTCCTCCACCTCGTCTGCCGGACTCGTGATATTGAGGACATAGTCTCCCGTCCGACCATGATACCCCCCGATGGCGATGGTCACCGCCTGTCCCGCCTCCAGGGTCAGCCTCAACTCTGACTGCAGACCATGGGTATCATCATTACAGGCCAGCTCTTCGAGTTCGCAGCGACCAGCGAAGATGGAGAGGGCGGTGTCATAGGCCGACTCTCGAGTGTCGAAGATGTACTCGCCGTCGTCTGGCGCGGTCCATGTAAAGATCGCCAGTGATGCCGAGGCTGCACATGAACTCAACAATGGGGTGGCGGCGTCTGCGGTGCTGCCACCTGCCACGTTCTGCCCTAAGGCGCTGCCCAGATCCGCTTCTTCGGTACAGCTCTCGGAACGCCCATGGATATTGAGGGTGTACTCCCCGTCAGGCACCAACATGCCATCCACTACAATCGTGATCTCCTGGTCAGCACGCAGGGCGATTTCAACCGCCGCGGCGTTGCCGTCTGCGATACGAGGGTGCCGCTCATTACAGTCCAATTCGGCGCCATCGCATCCGCCTTCGAGCAGATATAGGGAGGTGTCGAAGGTGCTGCCGATCGTGTTGAATTGGTAGTGGTCGTCCCGCGGGGCGGTCCATCGCAGGGCCACTTCGCCACGGCCCTGGCCCGCACAGAATGCGTTCAATCTGTCAGCAGCCGGGCGTTCCGCGGCCCTCGCTGTCGCGCTCCCGGTGCGCTGCCCCAAGTCTCCGTCTGGACACGGAGTGGGGGGGTCGCGGGGCGGCAACGCGCAGATCAATTCGCAGTCCGGGTCATCACAGTCCGTGGCGCCATCTCCATCTTCGTCAACGCCGTCGGCACAGCGGGCTTCACGTCGAATGATGCGGAGTTCACCCTCGACCAATTCGACCCGTACCCGGGCCGTATTATTATCGTAGTTCAGCTCGACCAACTCATTGTCGGGGTTGGTGACGACCACCAGATCATAGATTCCATCGGGTACGTCGGTGATGTCGATCCACTGACATTGGAGGTTTCGTCCGTACGTGTCCTGGCAGCCCATGGTGATGCCCTGATTCTCGCCGTTGTATCCTCGGCAACCATCGGGCGCCAAGGCAGGATCGTAGACCCCAATATCGATGACGGAGAATCCATTCTTGGATCCGATAGGCAATCGCTCTCCAGTTGTCACATCGTGGAGTTCGTAGGCAGCGTAGGCGGTGAGGTGGTAGTGGCCGTGGCATTCGTCGAAGTGCCACCGCGGGTCATTCTCGTTGGGCCGACCCAGTCGGAGATCAGCATTGCCGATGTTTCCGATGCGGGTGCCGAATCGAAGCAAGCGTCTGAGACCGACCCCGTGGACACAGTTCTCTTCCACCAGGCATTGGTCTTCGATCTCGATGGAGTCGAGGGTGGCCGTTTGGCGCAAATAGGCTTCGTCGACGACAAGGTCGGGCGCGCGCACGCAATCCTCGGGGACGGCGGGCTCGAGCCCGGTCCCACCACCGGCGCAGAGTCCACAGACATCGATCCGGGCACCGCCGTCACATTCATCGTTACAGTCACGTCTCCGTTCCGGAATTTGACCCGTTACCCCGCCTACGCACTGCCCGCACGAGTCGAGGAAAGCCGTTCCCCCGAAGATTCCAGCACAGTCTTGGACACACTCAGCGGGACTTCGATACAGGGTGACACGGCCGCCCCGGCTGGTGACGTCGAAGTCATCCCAAAAGGGGGCCAATAGCGCACCGTGGTTGGGCAGCGGCAACGGAGCGTTTTGCCCATCGGGCACACTGCCCGAAAAGACTAAGAGTCCATTGGCCGAGACCTGAACGGTTTCGTACTCGGCGTCGCCAAATGGAAATGCGAACCCCAAGTCCACCGCCGCCGCATCAGTCCCAGCAAAGCTCAAAACCTCGCCTCCGAACCGACTCTCGAGCCATACGAAGGGGGCGGCAGCCTCATAGCGTGGTCGACCATTTGCACCGCGCTCAAAGTGCACAGAGGGCTGCTCACGAATGACCTCGCCGTTGTAATCGAAGGTCAGCGCGTTTTGGCCTTCGGGTCCTTGATGCCCGACCGTCATTGACGCCTCGAATGGCTCTACATCTAGGTATTGAAAGGCGAAGTCCCCGTTCTCCTCGAGGATCACCTGGAACGTGTAGGGGCCGCCTGCTCCGCCCGCATGTCCCATGTCTGTCCATTGAATGATCGCCCTGGCTCTCGGCATTTCCGGGCATTGGTCGCACAGGTCGGGCAGACCGTCTCCGTCACTGTCGAGTTCGGCTGGTGCCCGGCCACTCGTGCCACCGACACATCGTCCGCATCCATCGAGCTGAGCAGCGCCGCCACAGACGCCGAGGCAGTCGATGCTTTGGTTTTCGCCGGCGCAAACGCCGCAATCATCCGTGTCGTCTGTTGCACAATCGGGTTCGGGATCATCGCCATTGTCGACAAAGTCGTCGGGCGCAGCGCACGCATCGACGAACACTGCTGCATCACCGGTACCGTCTCCGTCGATGTCGGCGAAGTAGCGCGTTCGGCCTTCTCCTCCGCAGAGACCGCATTCGTCAGTGTCGTCCGTTGCACAATTCGGATCGGTATCCCCTTGCACGGGGACGAATCCAGCCACGGGACGACAGGCGGTAATCGACACCCTGCCGTCGCCCACTCCATCACCATCGACATCGGCGAAGTAGACGATTGGGCCTTGTCCACCGCAGACGCCACATTCGTCAGTGTCGTTGGTGGGGCAATCGGGCTCCACATCTCCCGGCTGGCGCACGAATGCGGGGGGGGCTTCGCAGGCGCGAATCGCCGATCGGGCATCCCCCAATCCATCACCGTCTACATCTGCATACCAGGTCGCCGGTCCGTCCCCGCCACAGACTCCGCAATCGTCTTCGGGGGCATTCGTAGGACATGCGCCGACGGGGATCGCGGCATCGCCCTGATTGGCCGCCGTATCATTGTCGCCCAAGTCGCACCCGACGATACTGCAGAGTAACCAGATCCCGACGAGTTCTCTCTTCATGGAACTTTCCCCGTTTCTGGGCGTGATCTATTTGGACGAATCACGCACCTTGTTCTTCTTGGCCTCTTGGTTCTTGCCCATGAGAAAACTCGCAGCGTTCTCCAAGAAGCTCACCTGGTCTTTTACGCCTGCGATTTCAGCGCGCATGCTGGTCACCGAGATCACGAGCCAAGCCACCAGACCAATTGCGGTTACATGGAGAATCCAGCCTAGATTCTGGCGTTTTTGGGCGCGCACCAAGTTTCGCTTATTGGTCAGGATACCTGCTTCCAGCAGCTTCTTGTTTTTGAAGATCAAGTTCCGCTGTCGCTCGATGTCGAACTTCATCGACGTCTCGAACGCCACGAGCCGCTTGTCTATGACCTTGGTCAACTCTTCCGGATCCATCCTGCACCTCCACCCTTTCGTGTACCAAGCTCAGGGGGCCGTCGTCACCATACCCTTGACGCAGGCGGCTACATGCACGCGCTATGGAGACCAGCTTCTGGTACTGAAACCAAAGGGCGTCTCCAACGACCTATGAACCAAACAATGAATTACCTCGTGTGCATCTGCTGCCTCTTGGGGTTGGTCCTCGTTGGGTGTGGTGACTCGCCCTCCTCTGGAACTGAGGCGCGACGGGCGGTCTCCAAGAGCGTGGACGGTCCGAGCACTGTAGAAGACGCGCAGTCATTCTATACTCGCCGATGCGGCAGCTGCCATGGCCCTACCGGCCGCGGTGATGGTCCGGCTGGCCGAGCGCTCCATCCCAGACCCCGCTCCTTTCAAAAGTCGGTTTGGCAAGCGGGCGTTTCCGACCGCCACTTGCGTAAGGTGATCCTCGGGGGCGGTGCCAGCGTGGGCCTGAGTCCGCTCATGCCTCCGAACCCGGATCTCCGCGACCGACCCGAGACCATCGCCGGTTTGATCAGAATCATTCGTGCTTTTAACACCCCGAAAGGCGCAGTCGATCCGGAGTAATCATCTCCCATGACGACACTCGAGGAGCGCGATCTGGGCATCCTCTGATCCAGCCTTCTCGGCCGTTTTCCTTCGATCCGTCTGGTGAAAATCCTCGGGGGTGAGGCGCATTGTCTTCCCCAGAGCGATCGGAATGTCGTAGACGGGATAAATGCGTTGCCGCGTCCACTTCCGGATATGCGGCAAAATGCCGCAACCGTGGTCATCTGCCGCACCCTCAAACAGGTGAAAAGTGTTGGACGTCGAGGGGTTGTATGGTACATCGAGCCTAAGTCAGATACGTAGTTCGACTGAATTGGCGGGGCGCAACCGAGCGCATCTGCGCGCGCGATTAGCGTTTTATGCGACTCCGCTACCGGGAAGGAACACGATGGCATCCACCGTGACTCGATTCAGCTTTATCGTGGCGATCACCGCGATACTCACGACCGGCTGCTGGGGGCCTGCCCCCGAAAGCGGTCAACACGCCGAACTCTACGGCAACTGTATCTCCTGCCATATGGAAAATGGAGGCGGTAAGCACGAGATATTGGCCCCCGCAATCGCTGGTTTGCCCCAGTGGTATGTGGAAGAAAGCATCAAGAAATTCCGAACCGGTGTTCGGGGCTCCCATTTCTACGATGTGGCCGGTATGCGAATGCGCCCGATGGCGCGAACCCTTCGGGCTGACCAGATCCCGCTGATCGCCAAATACGTGGCCGAAATGAAGCCTGTCGAGCAGAAAAAAACCCTCGAGGGGGGTGACCCGGAGAAGGGCAAGGCCCTCTTTGCAGTCTGCACCGCCTGCCACGGGGCAGATGGGAGCGGCGGAATCTTGATTGACGGCAAGGCTGGCCCCAATAGCGGCCCGCCCATTAATCGAATGTCTGATTGGTATCTCTACGAGCAGCTGGCCAAGTTTAGGTCGGGCATGCGCGGGGTTGATGCAGTGAAAGACCCCAACGGATACATGATGGCACAAACAGCGATGACGAACTTGAAGACCGAAGAGTCGGTCAAAGACGTCATCGCCTACATCCGAACGCTCGGAAAGTAAGGGGAGGACGCCGAAATGGCCGGAAAGCCCAACGCCGACGAACTGGCGAAGAAGAGCTTCGTCATCACCATGGTGTCGGCAGCGCTATACATTGGCGCTGTCTTCCTGTTCATCCTCTAAGGGGACCAAGCGGTGGTTAATTACTACATCGAGGCCCTGTCCACTTACGCAGAGGACGTAGACAACATCATTAATTTGATCTTTGTCTTCGCCGGCTTCTGGTTCATCCTCTGCGAAATCATCTTCTTCGGCTTCCTTTGGAAGTTTCGGTACAAAGAGGGCGAAAAGGCCCAATACATTACCGGTGAAGAGAAGCACGAGAAGAAGTGGATTAGCATCCCTCACTTTCTCGTTTTGGTGTGTGATGTCTTCATCATCATCGGAGCGGTTCAGGTGTGGGTGGACGTCAAACTGACGCTGCCGCCGCCCGATGCGACGGTTCGCGTCGTCGCCCAGCAATGGGCGTGGACTTTTGTCCAACCTGGTCCGGACGGCGAGCTCGATACGCCCGACGACATCACCACGGCAGATCACCTCTTCATCGAGGAAAATAAGGTCTACCACTACGAATTGGTGTCTCGAGACGTCCTTCACGACTTTTCGGTACCCGTTTTTCGTCTCAAGCAAGATGCCCTTCCTGGTCGCGTGATCAAGGGGTGGTTCGAAGCGAATGGGAAGGGAGAAAGCGGGACCTGTCGCGCCGATGTCGATTTTGGCTGTGAGGATCCGGCCAACTGCCCCGAAGCCGAAGGCAAGACCGGCTGCTATGACATCCAATGCGCAGAAATGTGCGGTATTGGACACGGCATCATGAGCGCCCGCATCCACATTCACAGTGCAGACGAGCACCGTGCGTGGCAGGCCAAGAACAGCAAAACGCCCCTCGCGGCGAATCAGTAGGGGAGGGCGAGGACAATGGCTCACGCAGCAGCAGCACACGCCCATGATGACCACGGTCACCACCACGAAGAGGGCTTCATCCGAAAGTACTTCTGGTCCACTGACCACAAGATCATCTGCTTTCAATACCTCTTTACCGGCATGATCCTCGCCGCCATCGGCGGTTTCATGGCGTACGCATTCCGGATGCAGTTGGCTTTCCCCGGTGAGTCTGTGCCCCTCTTTGGGGTTGTCTCGCCGTACGAGTACAACTCGCTCGTAACCAATCACGGTACGGTGATGATCTTCTGGGTCGCCATGCCCGTATTGATCGCCGCCTTCGGGAATTATCTGATTCCGCTGATGCTTGGTTGCGACGATATGGTGTTTCCGCGTCTCAACCGACTCAGCTTTCAGGTGTTTCTCCTGAGCGCCATCGTTCTGATCGCGTCCTTCTTCGTCGAAGGCGGGGCGTTCGGAGGTGCCTGGACTGCCTATCCACCCCTCTCAGCAAAGGCCCACTACAATCTCACACCGGCAGGCTCGACCCTATGGGTGATCGCCGTTGCCTTAGAGTTTGTGGCCTTTCTCATGGGTGGGATCAACTTCATCACCACCACCATGAACTCTCGTGCCCCGGGCATGAAGATGTGGGACATCCCCATGGTGGTCTGGATGATCGTCATTGCGAGCATCCTCTTCATGGTGTCGGTCGGACCGCTCATCGCTGGCGCCGCCATGCTCGTCTTCGACCAGATGCTCGGCACCGGTTTCTTCGATCCCAATCGAGGGGGCGATCCAGTCCTCTGGCAACACCTATTTTGGTTCTTCGGGCACCCTGAAGTCTATGTGGTGCTGCTGCCTGCCATCGGTATCGTGGCCGAGGTTATGTGCGTCTTCTCTCGGAAGAAGCTCTTCGCATACAAGATCGTCCTCTATACGGCCTTTGCTACCGGCATTCTGAGCTTTTTCGTGTGGGCCCACCACCAGTTCATCTCTGGCATCGACCCGCGCATGGCGAACATCTTTACGGTCACGACGGTCCTCATCTCAGTGCCCTTGGCCGAGATGATGTTTGTCTTTATTGCGACCCTCTACGGTGGCTCGATCCGACTCACGACCCCCATGCTCTGGGCAATGTCCTTTATCGCGACCTTTTTGCTCGGTGGCGTGACGGGGATCTTCCTGGGTGCAAGTGGCGCGGACATTTACTTCCACGACACCTATTTCGTGCTGGCCCACTTCCACTACACCTTCTATCCGATCGCGATCATCGGGACGATGGCCGGTGTGACCCACTGGTTCCCGAAGATGTTCGGACGCCAGCTCAATGAATTTTGGGGCCGGGTGCACTTTTGGGTGACGATCATTGCCTTCAACTGCATCTTCATTCCGCTCTTTGTATTGGGCGCGGGTGGCCAGCATAGGCGGATCTACGACTTTCAGAATTACCCGGATTTGGCGGGCCAAAGCATGGTCAACATGCGCGTCTTCGCCACGATCTCGCTGGTGATCATGCTGGTCGCTCAGTTCATCTTCATCATCAACTTCATCTACAGTGCCTTCCGGGGTAAGAAAGTGGGCCGTAACCCTTACAACGCCACCACTTTGGAATGGGTTGCCCCCTCACCTCCGGGACACGGGAATTTCGAGGAAATGCCCACGGTCTACCGGGGTCCGTACGAATACAGCGTACCGGGCAGAGATGAAGACTATTGGCCACAGCATGTGCCCAACTAAACGGCGGGGCTGAGAAGAAAAAATGGACGGAAAACCCCTAGCAACTCTTCGCAGCACCTCGGGCGTCCCGACTGGACGCCTCGCATTGTGGTGGCTGCTGGGTTCGGAAATCGTCATCTTCGGCGGCGTGCTCATGTCGTACCTGATGCACCGCATCGGGCACGTAGAGTTCGGCGACTATGCCTCCCACACCAACACCCTGGCCGGGGCGATCAATACGATTGTTTTGCTCTCCTCGAGCTTGACCGCAGTCCTCGCTCACGACGCGGCAGAAATGGGGAATGGGAAGAAGGCATTTCGCTACCTGATGTTCACCGTGTTCGGCGGTGCATGCTTCTTGGTTATCAAGAGCTTCGAGTGGAGCCACGAGATTCATCTCGGCTACACACTCCAGACGAACGCATTTTGGCACTTTTACTACACGGCCGCAGGGCTTCACGCTCTGCACGTCATCGGCGGCATGATCGCCATCACCATCGTCGCGTTTCAGGCGCGTAAAGGGCATGAACTCCAGCGTGTCGAATTGGTCGGGATTTACTGGCACTTCGTAGACGTTGTTTGGGTTTTCCTCTTTCCGTTGCTGTACATCGCGAAGTAGGGAGGGAATCTAGATGGCTGGCCACGCACACGAAGTTGTCGATTACGAGAATGGGATCTACCGCAAGGAATCCCACGCAAAGCACTACATTAAGATTTACGTCGCTCTCCTCATCCTGATGGGCATCAGCCTGATTGGACCGGAGTTCGGCATCAAGCCGGTGACGCTGCTCACCGCCTTCGGGATTGCCTTCGTTAAGGCCTACCTGGTGTGCGCGTATTTCATGCACATCAAATTCGAGGTGAAGTGGGTCGGCTACTTGCTCCTCACCTGCTGTGTATTCATGGGGCTCTTCTTCGCGGGTGTCGCGGCGGACGTCATGAAACACGAAGGTGCGAATTGGCAGAATGCGTCCGCGGCCACCGAGGTGCAGCGCGCGATGGAAAACATCGAGGTGGAAGGCCTGGCACATTCCGAACTCCTTGGCGCCCCCAAGGCTGAGTTGAGTTCTCATCCTCTTGGGAGCCAAAAATACGGGTCGCTGCTGATGCGCTTCCCGGCCAAACAGGCGCAGAATCCCTCGCAACTCAATGGCATGAGCAAGATCGATACCGACAACTACACCATCCCCATTGCGCAGGCCATGGAGCAGGCGCGGATGGAGAAGGGTAAGGCCCGGAAGGTCATCGACCCCAACGCTGGCGCGATGCCGTCGGCAGACGATATTGCCAAGGCTGAGGCCGAGCTGGCAGCCATGGCCGCTCAGCCCTTCGCACCACTCGCTCTGGACCCAGCCAAGGTCAAGGCAGGTGAAGTGCTCTACAATACGCCCACTGTGCTGTGTAAGAGCTGCCACAGTCACGACGGCAGCAAGGTCGTTGGTCCGTCCTTCAAGGGCTACTGGGGCCGCGCCACCATGGTCGAGGTCACGACGGAAGACCCGACAACGAAGCGGAAGAAGTCCACGCTCCAGGTGGTTCGGGCTGATCGCGACTACTTCATCGAGTCATTGGATGCGCCCGACGCTAAGAAGAGCCGAGGTTTTCCCGGCGCCATGCCCGGTGGGCAGTTGGCCAAGGCTGAGGACCGTGAGGCTCTCCTCCACTACGTCGTCAGTTTAGGCGCTGCCGAGGTCGTACCGATGGCCCCCACAGAAGGCCAGGATGCCGTGCCCACAGATGGGACTGCTCCCGCTGACGGCACCGCACCGCCTGCTGATGGTAAGGCGCCCACTGCAGCCCCGGCTGCCCCTGCAGCGGCCCCGGCCGCTGCTCCTGCCGCGGCGCCCGCTGGTGGCAAGTAGCAGCACAGAGACGGCACCGC
>Ga0115011_10003919_pt1 | contig 10089 bp, 10 predicted proteins | sample TroAtlMetagenome_2_FD_88705 | JGI IMG/M metagenome (GOLD analysis project Ga0115011, IMG submission 88705) | Marine eukaryotic phytoplankton communities from Atlantic Ocean - Tropical Atlantic ANT8 Metagenome | ecosystem: Environmental > Aquatic > Marine > Oceanic | place: Tropical Atlantic...
ACCCCAAGTGGTCAAACGGAGAAAGACTATCTCAGAGAATTAGCCAGAGAGGGTTGGAAAAATCTGCTTGACGATACAATTAAAGACGAAGAGCAGAGGAAAGTATATGGAGATAGATTCAGAAAAGAGTATGACGTTATAGAGAAAGCGAACCTGTTTGGGTACTTTCTAATAGTTTGGGATATTCTTGAGTATTGTAGAAGCCAAGGCTGGATGGTAGGTCCGGGACGTGGATCTGCGGCTGGTTGCCTCATATCCTACCTAATAGGAATCACTCAGATTGATCCTATAGAATTTGACTTGCTTTTTGAAAGATTCTACAACGAGGGTAGAAACACAGAGGATCACATATCCTTACCAGATATTGATATGGATGTTCCGGGGGATAAGAGAGACGAAATAATCTCACACCTGAAACATAAGTACGGCACAGACAACGTGAGCCAGATGCTGACATTCGGCAGGCTACAGGGTAGAAGCGCCATAAAAGAAGTGCTCAGAGTCAATAACGCATGTGGGTTTGGAGAGATGAATGAAATCACTAAATACATACCTGACGAAGCTGCCATATCTGACCAATTAGCAGAGATGGATGAAGAGGATAGATCAATAATAAGATGGGCGCTAATTAACAATGCGGATGATCTCAGAGATTATTGCTACGTCAACGAAGATGGTGAACTAAAAGGAGACTTTTCTGAGTTCTTCAAACAAGCAATCGATATAGAAGGAACATTTAAAACTCAAGGCAAACACGCTGCTGGAGTCGTTATTTCAGCAGAACCACTTTATAAAGTTTGTCCAATGGTAAACCAAAGGAGCGGCGGTGAAAAGATCGCCGGTCTGGAAATGGCAGACCTTGAGGATTTAGGGCATGTTAAATTTGACGTGCTTGGTATCAACCTACTGGATAAACTTATGAAAATCAAGGAGCTTATAAATGAATAGAGATATTATTGTGTTTGACTTTGAAACGGGAGGAAGAAACCCGATGAGGTGTCAACCCACACAGATCGCTGCTATCGCGCTAGACGGCAGAAACTTTAGACTCAAAGGTGAGTTCAATAGCATGATGCGTCCCATCATCGACGACGAGGAGGCAATTGCTGCTGGAGTTGATCCAATTGAAGAGGGCGCATTGAAAGTGACTGGGCAGACCAGATCGAAGCTAGCGAGAGCACCGCTACCGAAAGGTGTATGGAAGAAGTTCTGCAACTTCGTAAATAAATATAATTGGAAGGGGACTCCATATTTCGCCCCTATCCCAGCAGGATTTAACATACTCGGATATGATATGCACATAGTAAATAGGCTTTGCAAAGAGTATGGCCCTTGGGACGAGAAGAGACAGCAGCAAAAACTGTTTCATCAGATTTACAAGATTGACGTTATGGACGATGTTTGGCTTTGGACAGAAGGAGATCCGGATGTTAAGTCTATTAGTATGGACAGCCTGCGAGAAAGAATGGGACTGTCTAGCGAAAACGCTCACGACGCTTTGCAAGACGTTAAGGACACAGCAAACATCTTTATCAAATTGCAAAAGTCAAGACGAGCAGTCTACAGAAATATGAAATTTGAGAAGGCTTTTGCCGATGGGAAACTTTTTGTTTAGAGTTGAAGTAAATGATTGATACTAAAGATAAGAAATCTTGGAGCCTCTACAAAGAGGGCTTGACTAAGGGAATTTTCCAACTTGAGAGTAACCTTGGTCGAGCTTGGTCTAAAAGACTTGCTCCAGAAAACCTAGAGGAGCTTGCTGCACTCATAGCATTGATACGTCCCGGATGTCTTAAAGCTATTATTGACGGCAAGTCTATGACTCAAAGATTTGTTGATAGGAAGCATAAAAAAGAAGATGTGACTTATCTGCACGAATCTTTAGAGAGCATCCTGAAGCCTACGTATGGAGTGCTTGTGTATCAAGAGCAAGCGATGCTTATAGCCGTTAAGCTGGCTGGGTTCAGCGAGACGGAGGCAGATAATCTTCGTAAGGCGATTGGTAAAAAGAAGGCAGATTTGATGGCTCAGGTCAAAGAAGCTTTTCTAGAAGGAGCAGAAGACAAGGGCATTGTCAGTAAGGATGAAGCCGAGGAAATCTTTGGTTGGATTGAAAAGTCATCAAGGTATTCCTTTAACAAATCCCATGCTGTGGCATATGCTCTGGACTCTTTCTGGTCGGCATTCTACAAGGCTAACTACACTAAAGAGTTCTTCTTGTCCTACCTATACTACGCAAATGAAAAGCAAGATCCTCATCAAGAAATTTACGAACTTGTTAATGAGGCTAAGTTATTCAATATTGAGGTAAAGGTTCCTAAGCTAAATCATTTCTCAAGTAAGTTCTCAATTACGCAGGATGGCATATGTTTTGGTGTCAAGGATATTAAAAGCCTTACTGGTGTAACTGGCGATAAAGTTATGATTGCGATTCAAGAAATGTCGGACGAGATTAATAAACCCCCGCAAGATTTTACTTGGATGGACATACTAGTGTACCTTGCTCCTAAAATCAACTCCACAGCTTTTAAAGCTTTGGCGTCTATAGGATTTTTCTCAACTAGAACGACGAATATCACTAGAAACAGGGCGCTATACGAGTATCTAATATTCAGGGAGCTAACTAAGGCAGAGGTCAAATGGGTGACTAATAACTACCCAGAAAGAAAATGGGCCAGCCTTAGCGATTGCTTCAAGCAGTTGTACCCAACCAAGAAGAACGGCGGAGGTTGCAGCAACGTAAATAGAAGTCAGATAGTGGAGAATGAAATAGAGATGCTACAGAATCCTCCTTATGACCTTAGCGATGACCCAGCTTGGATTATCGAGCAAGAAACTAAGATGTTAGGATGTCCAGTCTCGCTCTCTAGAATTGATGCGGTCGATACATCTATAGCTAATACTAGCTGTAAAGATGTAATGAATGGCAAAAAGGGCAAAGACATATGCATTGTAGCTAACCTACAGAGAGTTGCTAATCACAAGATTAACAAAAAGGGTAGTTCCCAAAAAGGAAGAGTAATGTCGTTTTTGACTATTGAAGACGCCACATGTTCTCTAGACAGTGTTATTGTTTTCCCCGACACTAGAGATAAGTATCAATTCATATTGTATGAAGGTAACAACCTAATGCTCTGTGGCGAAGTCGGAGCCGACAGTTCGTTTATTGTAGACAAAATTCACGAAATTTAATTGGAACTTTTGAACACTACTACTATAATGTAGTATCTGAGGAAACACATGAATAATTGCACATTTACAGGATATTTATACGGAGACCCGGAGGTTGAAATAGATCCGGATAGCGGGGCGGAATATTGCGAGTTCACCTTGTATATCTACGAGTATTTCAGAAATAAGAGAGGCGAGAAGAAAAGATCCTCTACTTACCTAAGATTTATAGCTTGGGATAGCGGAGCCAGAACCATCGCTAAGCTGGGCAAATCTGACATGAAGGTAACGGTAAACGCCTCGGCAAAAAATATGGAGCCGGAGGATGACACATTGATCACTTTTAGAGTTAACCAATTTGACTTTGGTTGTTTGGACAAGGAATAAAATGAGAAAAAAACGGATACTATTCTGTAGCGAAGCTACATTCTTAAACACTGGGTACGCAACTTATACTCGTGAAATACTAAACTACCTTCACAGCACGGGTAAATATGAGCTTGGTGAAATGTCCTCATACGGACAAAGAGACGACCCAAGAGGGAAAGATATTCCTTGGGCATACTATGGTGTTGCGCCTAACACAGATTTTGAGCCAAAAGCAGGCAAAGAGGAGCTAGACGCATTCAACTCTAGCGGCACGAATCAATTTGGCGAGTGGATATTTGAACATGTTTGTCTAGATTTCTTACCAGATATTGTGTGCGACATCCGTGACTTCTGGATGCTAGAGTTTGTAGAGAGATCTCCGTTTCGGAGAATGATAGATTGGTGCATAATGCCAACCGTAGATGCTAGGCCACAGGCAAGACAATGGGTTGCTTCGTATGCCAATGCAGAAGCTTGTTTAACCTACTCTGACTGGGCGGGAAAGGTGCTGGAAGACCAATCTGGTGGGTCAATCAATTATTTAGGTAGTGCGCCTCCTTCTGCACATCCTGCATACCATCCGGTACAAGATAAGAGAGAGCATAAGAAGCAATTTGGAATAGATCCAGATTGTAAGATTATTGGTACCGTAATGAGAAACCAGAGACGAAAGCTGTACCCAGATCTCTTTGAGGCGTTTCGCAAATTCTTGGACAATACAGAAGATAAAAATGTAAAGCTATATTGCCACACCTCCTACCCTGACTTGGGTTGGGACATACCGGAGCTTTTACAAGAACACAACTTAGCTTCGCATGTGCTATTTACTTACATTTGTCCTGAAACTAAGAAGCCTTTCGCATCTCTATTTAAGGGTGCGGTAATACAATCACCCTTTACAGGCAAATGGGGTTCGACACTTTCCAATGTGAAAAACGGCGTATCCTACGAAGATTTATCATCCATAGTAAACCTATTTGATCTTTACACTCAGTATGCTAACTGCGAAGGTTTTGGGCTTCCGTATGTAGAGGCTGCTGCGTGTGGAGTCCCGGTTTGCGGAACTGACTACTCTGCAATGGAGAGCGAGATTAGAAAGCTGGAAGGTTTTCCTATTAAACCAAAAGCGTTATATAAAGAACTGGAAACTGGGTGTTTAAGAGCAGTTCCAGATAACGACTTGGCCGCTGAATACTTTGAGACTTTTCTATCAAAAAGCGAAGAAGAGAGAGCAGCAGAGGGTGTCAGGACTAGAGAAAACTTTGAGAAACATTTCCAGTGGAATATGAGTGGCAAGAAGTGGGAAGACTATTTCGATAGCGTACAGCTACGCGACATATCTCAGACTTGGGGTTCGCCACCGAACATATCTGAGTCAAAACCAAAGCCAGAGATACCTCAGAATGCAAATGCTCTAGACCTCGCAAGGTTCTTGATTGTAGAGGTGTTGAGAGATCCTTCTAGGCTCAACACGTTTTTTGAGGCAAGGCTCGCAAGGGACTTGACCTATAGAACAGCCACAAGCTCGACAGGTGGTATGTATTTCAATGAGTCGTCCGCTGCTTTTGATGGCTTAAATACTAGACAACCGTTTGATTTCGACATGGCATACCAAAATATGAAACACCAAAGAGACAGAATCAATCAGTGGGAGAAAAAGCGCGTAGAAGTAATGACGAGCAGAGGGATAATTGGAGGGCAAGCAACACAGAATGTATAATGCGCAAACTTGCCAAGATGTTTTTGTAGACAAAATACTTAACAAAGACGGTGGTTTCTTTGTGGATATAGGTGCTGGAACTGGAGGCTTGCCGTCCAGCAATCCGGGTTTTTATAGCAATACCTACTTCTTTGAGGCTTTTAGATCTTGGACTGGAATAGCTATAGATTATGACTCCGATTGGTATTTCTCAGTAAAAAACTCAAGAAATTGCAAATGCGTGTGCGAAGACCTACTAGAAAAGAATATTAACGAAATACTATCCGAAAATGAATGTCCAGAATTGATAGATTACATCTCTATTGATGTGGACGATGCCCAATGGAAGGTGTTTCATGACCTCAACTTTTCAAAGTATAAATTTAACGTATTGACCTTAGAACATAACTTGTTTCAAACTTTGGAATCATGCACGCAGAATAGATCTGAGGAGCACAAACAGAAAGTTCTCAAAGAGTATGATGCTTACAGAGAAGTTCTAAGTTCTCACGGCTACAAAATTTTATGGGCCGATGTCAACTTGGATGGGTATGGCCCAGTGGAAGACTGGTGGGTTAGCCAAGAGATCTTCGACAGGTATGCAGACATCTATTCAGAGAGCAATAATTTCAAGGAGGCTTTTAATGTTATTTCTAGATAAAGTAAAAGACAAGTACCCTTCCCTTGAAAATATTTTTGAGGTGGGCGCCCACAGGGGTCACGACATAAAAGAGATACTTGAGTTTTGGCCCGATGCGAATATATATGCCTTTGAAGCTGATCCATTCAATTTTGAAATATGTAAGGAAAATTGCAAGGATTTTAACAATGTGCATGTTCTGAATTTAGCTGTATGCGATATACACAACGGACAACTGTCGTTCAACAGATTTTGCGACATAGAAAACATACCGGACAGCGAAACTTTCTCCGGTCAGAACCTACAATTTACAGGATGTGGGTCTTTGAAGAAACCCGGAGATGGACTGAAAAACATCTACGGAATAAGAGAAGTCGTTGAAGAAATAAATGTTGAGACCGTAACACTGTCTAAGTTTTGCGAAGAGCATGGTGTACGTTCAATAGATGCAATCTTCATGGATGTTCAAGGTTCTGAATGGGATGTCTTGAAAGGCTGTTCGGTGAGAATGTCTGACATCAATACTGTTATTTTAGAATGGTCCACCAATCGAATACTCTACGAAGACGAAACGGACTTCGTAACTATAAAAAGATTTTTAGAAACAAATGGTTTAAGAGAAGAAGCTAGGGAATATCAATTACAAGGTATTAATGGCGACTCGTTATTTTTGAGGTGAAAATGAAAGTTTTATATATTGGTCACTATAAGGAATTTGGAGGCTGGGCAGAAGCAGCTAAGTCCTATATTCTGGCACTAGACTCGGTGGGTGTAGATGTAGTGTGTAGAAACGTAACTTTAACTGGTGACAGAGAGATATCTGGAAGGCTGAAAGAGCTTGAGGAAAAGGACACCAATGGTTGCGATATATGTATACAGCACGTCTTGCCGCACCACCTTTGCGGATCGGGGAAATTTAAGAAAAACATAGCTTTCTTAGCTACGGAAACTGTTAGTATAAAACACCTGCCTTGGTTTAACTATCTACAGCAGATGGATTCCGTATGGGTTCCAAATGATACTTCTAAAAAGTATCTAGAAAGCGACAATTTGGGTATTCCCGTATCTGTTGTTCCCCACACGTTTGATACATCTAAATACAAGAAACGCTACCCTTCGTTAGATATGCCAGCCGCTGAAGATCAATTTGTTTTCTATTATATTGGAGATCTAAATGATCGCAAGAACTTGGAGTCAATTATAACATGCTTTCATAGTGAATTTGACCCCTCTGAGAATACAAGACTTTTGCTGAAGGTAAATAAGTTTGGCAAAAGCCCAGAAGAAGTCCAGAAAATTGTAGATGATAAGTGTTCCCAAGTAAAGCAAAAGCTTAGGCTTTACAAAAACCTAGGTAAATATAAGCCAGAAATCATAGTTCCTAGCATGGTAGATAACGATATGCTCTTGGCGTTGCATCAGCAACTGAACTGCTTTATTTGTCCGTCACATGGAGAGGCTTGGTCAATTCCGTCATTCGACGCTATGGCGTTGGGCAGTAGGCCAATTTGCAGTAACTTCGGCGGCCCTCCTCAGTTCATCACGGAAGATGAAAAAACTGGTTTCTGTGTGGATGGTTCGTTCTCCTGCTGTAAATGTAGTGACGCCGCCTTCCCCGATCTATTTACATCCAGAGAATACTGGTTTAATCCATGTGAAATGCAGATCAGACAACAGATGAGAAAGTACTTTGAAGAATATAAAGAAAATCCGATCAAATACGATCTTGAGTCAAAATCTGCTGGACTGAAAAGAGCAGAAGAGTTTTCTTACGCAGCAATCGGACAACTCATGAAGGAGATTCTTAATGGCTAATCAAACAATAAAAATCATAAACAGTGTAGACAAACAAAAAGATAAGTATAATATACTCACTTTTGATACACATGAAAGATATCAGTCTCAACTATCGAAAACAGGACATAACTTCTTCAGTTTTAGATACGAAAACTGCAAAGTTTGGGATCAGTCTTATGCGGATTTTCCAGAAAACTATTATACACTACCTAAAAATTCTCTGATAAGCGGTTTAGATATAGACTTCATCCTGAGTCAGAGTAAGTTTGGGCAGTTTCAGGTCGCATCGCAAATACAGCAGGTTCTTGGGGTTCCCATCCTTTCGCTGGAGCACACACTACCCATTCCTAGCTGGCCAAAAGAGCAGCTCGATCTACTAAAGTCTATGGTTGGTCAAGAGAACGTGTTTATTTCTGAGTACTCTGTTGATAAGTGGGGCATGTCTTGTTCACCCACTGTTATTCACCATTCCGTTGATACTGAAAAATTTTCTCCAAAAGAAACCGAGAAGACTACTGATGTCCTAAGCGTGGTAAACGAGTTTATAAATAGGGACTATTGCTGCAACTACAATGGCTGGCAGAGAATTGTGGCTAAGCTACAAAACGCAGTAATAGATGTGGTGGGGAAAGACAGTGAGCAAATACCAAACGTAGTAGGCGGAACAGCTAAAGACATATCAGATCTAGTATCAAGATACAATGGATGCAAGGTTTTTCTTAACACTTCTACGATTAGCCCAGTACCGACCTCTCTGCTAGAAGCTATGGCTTGCGGGTGTGCTGTTGTTACAACTGCAACCTGTATGATTCCAGAGATAATTGAGCAGGGGCAAAATGGGTTCATGTCTAATGACGAGAATGAGCTAGCGGAGTATGTTCAGCGGCTACTAGATGACCCCAATCTAGCCAAAGAAATGGGAGACTCAGCCAGACAAACAATCCTAGAAAAGTTTTCTGAAGAGAAATTTATAAATAACTGGAATACAACTTTTGATAAGGTATACGGAGTATAATATGAAATTACATGTAGTCAGACCGGAACAGGAGGCTATAGGCAACTACACTAGGGCCATAGCACACAACAACGAGATAAACTTATCTCAAGTTTCTGACAATGAGTGCGAAGTCATCATGGCTAACGACGTTCTTGACTCATTCACGCTAGAAAAGATTCCACAGCTAATTCAGACGTTGGCAAAGAAAATGCGGATCAATGGCACTTTAGTTATTGGTGGCACAGACGTGAGATTGCTTTGTAAGTTGGTTATAAACGACCAACTGGAGGAAGCGGAGGCGTCGAATATTATAGGTGTAATAAAATCGGCAACAAGTCCATTGCAAATAAAGTCTCTATTAAAGCAGATTGGTCTTCAAGTGATTTCATCCCAGATAACTGGTGTCCATTACGAATTAACAGCGAAGAGGTCTTGAGATGACGCTAGAAGTAATAAAAGAGAATCAATGTCCTAGCTGTGTATTCTACAAGCAGCAAGACGACAAGTGTGTTGGATCAGTTCAACAGAAGTTGTCCAATGCAGCGAAGCCGGTAAATTTTTGTCAAACACATAGGCCGCTCGACACTGAATTTGAGGGAGAAATAGAGGATTTTTTTAAAGAAACTCTGGAAGTTACCTCGCATAAGTATGGAATTGTAATATTTGACGAGTCGGATTCCATCTCCAATATAAAGGATACAGTACAGTCAATTATAGACTGCGATTACCCCAAATCACGCATTAAGGTTGTAATCTCTGTCGAGGAGTCTACAATAAAGTCCAGAGGCGGTCCAGAAGGGCACGCACTTCAAAATTACGTGCAATATTATTACACTCTAAAGAGGGCTGGGATAAAGTCAGAAATAACGTTCCATAGACCAAATGTCGAAACAGAAGTAATGGAAACAGACGTGTTTCAAAAACTTTTAAATGCAACACACCTAGTCAATATAAATGCAGGTCAAAAAATCCCAAAGGACTTCTTTCGACAAGGCGATAAGAAAAGGGTGGACATGGAAAGGATAACCCTGCACCAAGATGAAGACACAGGTATAACATCGCTACCAATTTTTATAGCGAGAAACTTTTATTTCAATTACACTGATTATAGGGATATGGTTAAGAATCTGACGAAAGAATCTAAAGATACTAATACATATTTAAAATATGAGAAATCACAGTAGATATATTACAACCCCTCGCGACGAAAAACGTAAAGGAAGTAGCACTACTAAAGATTTTGTTACAGTCGTTCTTTTTAGCGAAAATCATGGCTACAGAATGAAGTCTTATGGTCCAGTAAGCCTAATAAAAATAGGTGGAAAAACCATATTAGAGGCTCAGATAGATGCTATTAAAGCTTGCTTTTTAAACTTTGAAATTATTGTGTGCTCAGGGTTTGAAACACAAAAGACC
>Ga0115011_10003920_pt1 | contig 10085 bp, 8 predicted proteins | sample TroAtlMetagenome_2_FD_88705 | JGI IMG/M metagenome (GOLD analysis project Ga0115011, IMG submission 88705) | Marine eukaryotic phytoplankton communities from Atlantic Ocean - Tropical Atlantic ANT8 Metagenome | ecosystem: Environmental > Aquatic > Marine > Oceanic | place: Tropical Atlantic...
GCCAATCTTGAGTGGGATGCAGACACTGTTATGACACTCGCAATTACATTTGGAGCATTGATAATAGCAATTCTTAGTCCATCCCTGGGCATAATTGCAGACAGAAAACCAATCAAGAAGAAAATGCTAAGATTTCTAACTAATCTCGGACTAATTTCTGTATCTCTAATTGCTATTGCACCATATTTGCCAGTTTCAACAAAATGGTCATGGGCCTTAGTATTCTTTGTACTTGCGACTTGTGCTAATAATCTCGCAAGTGTTTTCTATAACTCGCTAATTCCTCACATTGGGTCAGAAGATGAAATGAATGAAATTTCAAATTTCGGATTTGCAGTAGGTTATTTAGGTGGTTGTGTTTTACTGGTTATTCATTTAATTATACTGATGGGATCTAATTACGCCGATTGGGCATTCAGCTTAGTTATGGCAACCACTGGTATTTGGTGGTATGGTTTCGCAATTTTCTTGTTTTGGTGGATTCCTGAGCCAGAACTAGAAAATGAAATGGAAGATGTTGGAATTATTGAAAGCAGTAAGATAGCATTCTCCGAAGTATGGAATACACTGAAAGAATATAATAATTTTAGAACTCTATTTCTGTATATTCTTGCTTATTTCCTATTCATCGACGGAATAAACAGTGTGCAAACCGTAGGAGCTATTTATGCTGTAGTTGTTTTAGGACTTGGTACAGTTGATCTAATTATTGTAGTACTTGCATTAAATTTGTTCGCAGCACCTATGGCTATGCTATTTTCTAGAATGGCCGACAGAGGCACTACTAAGGGAGTACTTCAGCTAGTTTTAGTTATTGGTACACTAGTTATATTCCTCGGTCTAACTTTCGCACCACTAGAACCCGAAACTAGAGATGACTATGATATACAATTTACGTCAAATGATGATGGTTCATATGATGTGAATGTTAGAAGTGGTATTAAAGAAATAGCAAAAGATCCGGGCGGAGATGAACAAACTTGGGCAAATAACTATGTCGAAATTCTTCCATTGGAACAAGATTCAACATCTCCTGATGACGTACTTAAGTGGAAAATTTCAGAAGAAGTAGATGGAGAAGATATTACCTTCGTAAAGAAAGTAACTGATACTTCATCAATTTCAGATTTCATTCAACAACTTGAAGATAGTAGATTCAGTATTTACGTTTCAGGCGGAGTAGTTGGTGACACCACTATGGTGGGGACTGGAAATCCCTCGAGTCTCGGAGATGAACCTCTAGATCAAATCGCAATGACAATGAGGGATTTAGTATGGGCCCCGTTGGGAATTGCAGTTGGAATGCAATTTCTCCTCCTAGGATTAATGTTTGGATCAATACAAGGAGCATCACAAGGACTAGCTAGAAGCCTTTTTGGTAAAATGATCCCAGAATCTCGTTCAGCTGAATTTTTCGGATTTTTCGGATTTTTCGGTAGAGTAGCAGCAATAATTGGACCGGCCATGTATACATTCTTTTCATTAACAGTAAGTAGTAGAGCTGGCATATTATCTATAGGATTTTTAATTCTTGGAGGGCTATTACTTTTGTATCGAGTAGATGTTGATGATGCAATTAGAGTTGCAGAAGAGTATGAAGCGGGTTTAAATTTGCAAAAAAATGAATCCGAATAGTTAGAAAAACACTAACCTAACTTTTTTCATTTCTCAATTCCTCAAGCGCCTCTATTACTCCAGCTTGGGTAATTCTACCCCCCATTTCTCTGAGTTTAGTAGCAACAATGTCTACTTCTTTCCCTTCTGCTCCAGCAGTAACTGCCATATTTCTAACATGTAATTTCATGTGCCCTGCTTGAATTCCCACAGTAGCTAAAGCCCTCAATGCCCCCAAATTCTGAGCTAATCCAGAAGCTGCCATGACCTTGGCTAATTCATCTGCAGTCTTTATTCCCAGGAGCTCTACATTTGCCTGAGCAGCAGGATGAACTCTCACTGCTCCACCCACTAATCCTACTGCCATAGGTAATTCAATAGATCCAACTAGATTACCATCCTCATCTTTCCACCATTTAGTTAGTGATCCATATATTCTATCATGGGCAGCATAACTATGTGCACCAGACTCAATGGCTCTCCAATCTTGTCCACATGCTATGGCAACCGCTGAAATCGCATTCATAATTCCCTTATTGTGGGTCGTAGCTCTAAATGGGTCCGCTTTAGCGAAATGATAGGCTTGTATGACTCCCTCGATCACCTCTCTTCCGCCCTCTACATCGTCGCCCGAGTTCGACATTTCTTCAGGAGAAAATATTGCACTCACTCTGGCTAATCTATGAATTGCCAAGTTACTGATTATCCTTAGAATTACCGTCCCACCTGTGATCTCTTCTATTTTTGGTGCAATAGATTCCGCCATTGTATTTACTGCATTGGCGCCCATCGCATCTCTACAGTCTACAAGAATATGCATTATTACCATCTGACCAGAATCAGTTTCAATTATTTTAACTTCAATATCCTTGCACCCACCTCCAAATTTCACCAAAATCGGATCTACTTCATTGCACATGGAGATCAAACTATCTTTTTCTCTAATGATTGCATCCTTTGCGCTCTCCGAATCTTCACAATTTACAATCTGTATTTGGCCAATCATAACAGGATCATCATTTTTCGATTTAAATCCTCCATTGGATAAACAACGCTTGGCCATATTACTAGCAGCCGCAACAACACTCGGCTCTTCTAAAACAAATGGGATTACATAATGTTCACCATCAATCACAAAATTTGTTGCTACTCCTATTGGCAGCGAATATGTACCAATCACATTCTCTATCATTCTATCTGCAGCATCTTCTGACAATTCTCCCGAATCTGCCCATGCTTTCACTTGTTCTTCTGACAGACCTCCAATTTCGGCAATTTTGTGCCGTCTTTCAGCTACTGACAGTTTATAGAATCCTTCAATCCGACTATTTTCGATAGACATACTTCTCAAACATATCAGGTGGCATAAGGCTTCTAACCTTTTTCAAAGAGCAATTTTTTCTATAATTAAGCGTTAATTATGCCATTAACGCTTCATTAACGCATATTGAATACGTTAACATAGCGTTAATGTACATATTTAACAAACGATAAACTCCAGCATATTTTACCAAAATTAACGAGCGGTTTTTTTAAAAAACCTAGAAATTAACGTTTTTACATACGTAAATAAGCGTGAATATTAAGAGTTTAATAGACCACTCAACCTTATGGTTGTAGGGGAGATGCCTTTCTTAGATCCACCAGCACTTCGAGGAAATCCGTTCGACCTCAGGCCAATAGAAAGATCCAGAAGTCATGAGATTGTAGCTAGAGATGAAATACTAATTGAATATAGAGAACATATTCATTCCCGTTCCCCGCGGATGAAATTAATCGTGGGAGGGCATGGCTCAGGTAAATCTTCTTTAATCAATGTAATTTCTTCATTTACCGATAGATTCTATGTTGGACAATATTGGCACGAAGAAGAAACACTCAAGAAAGTATTAACAGAAATTTTAGTTACTTTTGGAGGGTATGAAGTCCCAAGAACAATGAATTTAACTATTGACAAATTAGTTGAGATGTTAGATAATGAAACTGGCCCTCTTCCACTGATAGCGATAGATTTCCCTCCCACCGTTCCATTATCAGAATTTCTTTCTCATGTCTGCCCAATTTTTCAAAGACTAAGGGCATTTATTGTCGTTTCACTTAATCAATCACAATTACAATCATTAGATGAATCCGTAGTGAATATATTCGACAGCCCCTTTGAAATCAAACCACTCGATAAAAACCAAATTCAGCAACTTTGCGATAAGAGAATTAGAAAGATGGCAAATGAAAGGTGGAAGTTAAGCGCACCCCTTACAGAATCTATACAGAGCATTTCTGGAGGTAATGTTGGCTCAATTATTAGAATTTTAAGGGATCTTATTGATGAAAAAAGAGGGTTGGGAGGTAAAGGTACATATCAAAGAATCATTTCTTGGAGCAAATCAGATTTGAAAACTTCTGAGGGCGAAATAAATGAAGATTTATTATTGCCAGTAGAAGAAAAAACACCCCTAAAAGAGCAAAATGAGATTATAACACAAGCCACATTAGAAAAAACAACACCAGAAAAATACAACAATACTGATATTACAGAATTTGAAGACTATATCTCTCAATCGACCAAAAAGGAACATAATTTGAAAGAGGAAGTTAGTGAAGAGCAGAAAATACAACCCGAGGAAGATGAAGAAGAAAGAATCTTGCGTGTAAATTCAGAAAACGAAGAGGATAGGAAGATTACGGAATGGTCAAAGAATCAAAATATATTTTTTCCAGACGATAAAAAATTATCAAATATCGACTCTTCTCAAAAAGGATTTTCAGGTTTGATGGATAGATCAAGAATTGTTTCACGAGACATGCCATCCGGCGATCCAGAAAATATACCTGTTACAGATTCAGATTTATTCCCCAATCCCGAAAAAAGAATGGAAAAATTCTATTCAAAAGATTCCAATATCAATAAATCAGATATAGGAAAAAATAATCTTGATGGAATCCAAAATAAATATGAAATAGATGATAAGAAAGTATTTTCATCAGAGGGAGAACAATGGACTGTAGATTCAGAATTCGAAGAAACACTGCCCTCTATCTCCGAAGACACCGTCATTATTGAAGATGAAATTACCGACCTCGAAGACACAGAAATAATGGTGAAATCAGAAACAAACACAAATTTACCCAATAGACAAATCCAAAATACAAATCAGATTGATTATAATCATCTTAGAAATTTAACAGAGGCTGAAGAATTAATTCTAGAAATCGCTGAATCTAGGGAGATTTCGCCATCTGATCAGGAGATACAAGCCCGTTTAGAAGTTGGAAGGCCGCGCCTATCCCAAATATACAATTCACTTTACAAATCAGGGATTCTTTCAGTCAGAAAAAAGGGTAGAACTCGATATTTTAAATTGACTGAAAATGCCATTGAACATATATCAAAGGGGAATTTGAATGATTGAAGTAACTATGGAGAAATTAGATAAATATTATCAATTGACTGAACAGGCTAGGAAAAAGGCAACTCCCATAGCAAAAAATAAAGAAGATAAAAACCGATTAGAAATTATGCTAGAGATGTGCGATAATTACATTTTCGACTCCAAATATTTCCGTGATCGTGGGGATTTAGTGAGTGCATTCGGCGCCATAAATTACGCTCATGCATGGTTGGATGCAGCAGTCAGGATTAGATTATTAGATGGTCATGGAGATGATTACTTATTCACAATTCCCGAATAAAAAATTTAATTTCCAATTAATCTTAATGACTTACTAGCAGTCACTTCAATATAGGAGCATCCATTTTTTATTAAATCAGATTTCAACTTTTTATCGATGGTCAATACAGGCCATAAAAACTGCTTAGATAGTGTAACCAATTCAGTATCCGTATGTTGTACAGTTTTATTCCCAATTACTTCCGCTTTGTGGAATAGGATATCCAGCATCAAACTCTTTGAATTCAATGATTCCAATTCCCTCTTAACATTTATAGTAATTTTCAAATCCGCCTTTCCCACTATTTTTTCCATTTCAATATCTATATTTATCCCTGAATTTGAGAGTGCGACCCATCCACACGTATCAACCAAAATTCCTACCATAAAATCAACCAGAAATAGTTCCGTGACCTATTAATCTCCACCTAGAACCAACTCTTCTCGAAAGAGTAATCCTACTCCCATTTCTGGCACAAATAGGGAGTCTAAGTTTTATTGTTACCCTTTTTGACTTTATTGTTTTTATTGTGCCTACGCTAGTTGCTGTGGCAGAATTTATCATCAACATTTCATTCGGCTGTAATGGCCTTACTCCCTCAATTTCTCCTGAATTACTTGCTACAGTCTTTTCAAGAAGTTGTAAATCTAATTTCATTTCTTCCCAAATTGGAGGTAACTCTCCTTCTCTAGCCATAACTTGACCAGACAAATCATCAGCCTTAGTTATCAGAGGATCCAAGGGAGTTGCAATTCCACATAGGCCGCCAGCAAAAGCCTTCTCAAGACTTACTCCGCCACCTTTAATTCCATCAATCTTAGTTCTCAATGCTTCCCAGTGAGTTTTATTCCCCTGTTGAACTCTTCTTCCCGGGGCAATTACAATATTATCTCCTACACTGAATGAACCATGGACAATACTACCTCCAATTATCCCTCCCCGTAAATCATTGGGTTTTGAACCCGGTCTATTAACATCAAAAGATCTTGCCACATACATTAGTCCACCTTCTTCATCAGTTCTATCTGGCGTAGGAATGGTTTCTTCAATTGCAGAAATTAACATATCAAGATTTACGTCATGATGGGCAGAAACAGGAATTATGGGGGCATCTTCTGCAATTGTCCCACTTACAAACTCTTTAATTTCATTAAAAGATTCCAAAGCTCTTTCTCTAGATACTATATCTATTTTATTTTGAACAATCACTATATTTTCAATCCCCGCAATTTCTAAAGCTGCTAAATGTTCTCTGGTTTGTGGTTGAGGGCATTTTTCTGTTGCAGCCACAAGAAGTAGCGCCCCATCCATTATTGATGCACCAGAAATCATGACTGCCATTAATGTCTCATGGCCAGGGGCATCAACAAAAGATACCACCCGTTGTAATTCATCATCAGAATCATTTTCACCTTCGGGGTGTTTACCCTTCGAGTAATGTATTCCATCATCCGTTTTAAAAAATGATGTATCTGCATATCCTAATTTGATACTAATGCCCCTCTTACGCTCTTCAGAATGAGTATCAGTCCAAGTCCCAGAAAGGGCCTTAGTAAGTGTGGTTTTACCATGGTCAACGTGGCCGACCATGCCGATATTTACTTCAGGCTGAAGAGTTTGATTCGATGACAGCTATAATCACCCCAGTCACTCCTCGTCTCCCGAGGGATGACCAATTGGGGTTTCGCCATCAATAATCTCTGTAAGAGAACGCTTACCAAATTCTAATACCTTCAGATTTATCTGACGCGTATCTTGACTAATCACATTCCCCCTAAGATTCCTTCTTCTTCTAAGGCCATCGTATTTGTAACGGTAAACCTTACCGTTCTTTTTTACATATTTTTTTCCTTTATATCCGACTCCAGCTGTAATTAGAACGGACTTAACTCCACTGCCATCTAAATCTGATCTCATTGGCCTTCCCGTGGTATCTGCTCCACCAGTTATGGCTAATTTATATCCAGATAGAGATTTATCTCCTTCTCCAACAAACATGCCATCTACAGTATCTCCAATCTTTTTTCCTAAGAAATGATTGTAGTTTGAACCTGTAATTTCTATTGAATATGATTTTCCCTTGGACTCTGGAGATGTATCGTTAACTACTGCCTTGAATGCTTGCTCAGATGCCAAACTTATCGCCTCGGACGGCATCCCGACATAAGGCCCCTATAAGAGCGGTTCGGAGAATTCAACTATCTGCCTCTTAGTAAATCTCTTTCTAAATTACTCTCCATAGTTGCAGGAAGTAAATTAGGCATCGAGATAATCTGGGTCCTACCCCTCCCAACATTTGACGTTGAAGATTTAGTACTGATTAGGCCCCCAATTTCAATAGATTTGAGGTGCTTCCAGAAAGTAGTATACCCTCGTGACTCAACAGAAAACTCTTCACAAACCAATTCATACATCTTTCTAGCATCTCCACTAGAAATATTTTCAGACTTTTTTAATCGTCTACAAATACCCAAGAGTACAAGCTTCTGATGCTGACTTAATTCATGAATTATTGAAGGTTCAATTGCTGCTTTTTTATTTTCACTAGGTCTTACATCTTCAAGCATTAGACTACTTCTTCCATCCTTCTCTGCCCTAGCAATTGCTGCTTCCAGAAGCTCAATAGCTAGCCTAGCATCCCCTCCCGAATCTTCAGAGTACTTTCCAATTTTTTCTAAAATAGGCTCATCTATGGAATTTGGCTTACAAGAAGCGGCATATCTTTGCTTAGTTATCGCTACTAAGTCTTCAGCATTATAAGATGGCAATCTTAGGATATTACTTTCGCCCAATCTAGATTTTATGGCCTTCTCAAATAGACTGAAAATAGTCAAGTCCTGACTTACTAAGACTAATGATAAAGTTCCTGATTCATCCTTACCTTCATCAATTCTTAGTAATTTGTAAATTAAATCTGAACTATCTCTACGAATCAATATATCAACCTCATCTAGAACAAGTATTAGGTGTCTACTGTACATCTTGAGATTTCTTCTAATCGATTGAATCAATTCTCCTGTACTGAATCCCCGATCAGGATGGCCCGAGTCTAGCGATTGAATTATTTGCTGAATGACTTGTGAAGATGAAGGATGGTTTCTACAATTAATGTGGACAAATTCTATTTTCCTCTTACCTTCTAATTTGTTAATTACATCCATACAAAATCTTCTCGCCAACACCGTCTTTCCTGAACCCACATTTCCAATTATCACCGCTCTCTTACTTACATTATGATTCTGTATGCCACTGAACATTGACGCCAAATCTCCTAATTGATTATCTCTACCAATTAAATTTGGAGGGGTCCAGTCGAATGAAAGTGGCTCAGCAGAAATCAGAATGTTTCCGGCTCCAATTCGGTCCAGATAGTCAACCATCAGTCTTAACCAATGAACGATGTTCTTAGAACTATTCTGTAAAATTACTATATCATCATTCATTATCTACTAAAGGCTTTTTTTAGGTGTTTTCATAGGCTATACCTGACTAGCGGTGACGGAGGGGTTGCGTGGCTCTAAAAGATTCAGTGAAAGAACCAACAATTTTTGGGATGTTTTTAGCCTCAATATTGGCTATTTTCCAACTAATAAATACATCTGGTAGGATGGATGATTTAGCCAACTCTTTTTTTCCAGAGATAGAGAAAAATGGGTTAAATGAGAAATTAGTTTTCCCCACAGGTAGCAATCCAGAAGATTTCTGGGGCGTTTTAGAAATCTACTGGCTAGACTATGCAATAATGGCCTATTTGGCTTATACTTTAGCTGGGATGTGGCTACACAGGCCAATTGAGGCAGGATTATTCAGACCAAAAAAGAAAAAACAAAGACTCTTTACTATAAAATCAAGAAAATGGCTAAGATTAGTAATTTTTGGAATCCCCCTTTCAATATTGGTAATTTTGAATAAACGAGGGCAATTCGGAGATTTAATTTTCAATTTCTTTCCTGATACAGAAAGTGCCGGAAAAGAAATAACAATTGTCGATGGTTCAGTTGGATGGGCAATTGCAGAATGGTCGTTAATTGATTACCTACAAATCATATTATTAGTGGCATTAATAATTATAGGGTTCAGAAGAGGAGTTAAGATTGATACTTCTAGAATTGTACCCACTCAACCGAAATCGGCCATTGATAGAATTGAGAGGGCAACTTTAGATGCAATCAGGGCCCAAAACAAAAACGAAGAAGGAGGGGAAACAAAAATCAACTCCGCATTCGCAGATCTGGTTAATATGTTGGGTGCCACAGTAACTCTCAATCTTGCAGCCTCGTCGCTGGAAGAAGGAAACGTAAAATCAGCATTTGGGAAATGGAAAAATTTAACTCACGAAAAAGGAAAACAGGCAATTCACTGGAAGGAACTATCTGAATCTATGGATGAAATGGGAAATTTCAAGACTGATGAGGAGGAGTGACATTTTTAGAGTCTATCAATCTCTAGTAATTTATCTCTGTGGATGGTGAAGACGTGACTGATGAATTGAGCCGTGATGAAGTATCCGAAATACTCGAAGCAATATACAAAGAAAATTTTGAGATGCCTGAGCTAAGGGATAGGATAGTAAAAATTCCTAAAATCTTAGATAAATATGAGGGAAAATGGGATGGCATGTTAGAATCTGCATACAAAAAATTTGGAAAGCCAACATCCCTATTTCCTAATGGTGATTCAGAAGCTGAGGAAGAAGCTGAGGAAGAAGCTGAGGAAGAAGCTGAGGAAGAAGCTGAGGAAGAAGCTGAGGAAGAAGCTGAGGAAGAAGCTGAGGAAGAAGCTGAGGAAGAAGCTGAGGAAGA
>Ga0115011_10003923_pt1 | contig 10082 bp, 11 predicted proteins | sample TroAtlMetagenome_2_FD_88705 | JGI IMG/M metagenome (GOLD analysis project Ga0115011, IMG submission 88705) | Marine eukaryotic phytoplankton communities from Atlantic Ocean - Tropical Atlantic ANT8 Metagenome | ecosystem: Environmental > Aquatic > Marine > Oceanic | place: Tropical Atlantic...
AAATGGTGACTTACCTATGCTCGTCCGTTTCCTTACTCTCTTACTTACGTACTTAAAAATACCACGACGTACCAATCAACTCCCTTCATTATTATTTTGCTCCCATTGCCTTTCTGACTGCTATAAACATCTTTTTGACATCAGGTTCTCTTAGTTTTTCAGGACTACCCAACACAAAATGCGAATAGTCATTTTCCATTGCAAATGCACGCATCTTAGATGCGGACATACCTTCAGCATTATCGGAGTCAGGATCTCTATCACCTGCCGATACTACTTGCAGTTCTACCCCAATATCCTTTTCAGGATCAGAATGCCCTGAGTATTTTTTGAACATAGCATTATACTGCGGGACCCTGTCGGAACCTGCCACAAAAAATACGTGGGTGTATCCCTCGTCTCGCATTTTGTACACGACGTCGAAGGGATTGTTGACAGTATCCTTTTTAACCACTTTGCCGAATGCCTTACCAGCAATAGCAACCTTTGTCTTATAGTCAAGAGGATCCTTATCTTTTTTCTGGGTATGAGAGAGGAAAACCATTGGCTCACCCTTGTTCTGACGGGCAACCCTCAATACGTTATCTACCAACTTCTGGTGTCCAATAGTTGGAGGATTCATTCTGCCGAATGTAACGACGGCAACCTTTTCGTTTTTCGCCTCTGTTAAGAACTGCGTATAGGATTTCATTACTTTTCGTTTTTCTTTCGGACAGTAGTAACTGTTCCCTTACCAGGAACTCCACCTTTTCCACCCCAACCTTCTTGGTTCTTTCTGATTTCCTCTTCCCAATATTGCTTGGTGGTTTGAACAGCAGTGTCTTGTGCCTTACGTACTGCTTGTTCCCAAGTCAGATTTTCAGACATGTCTTTGCCATGAGTTCCATTGTCCTTTTTGGACTTCTTAATCGATTTGGCAGTTTTATTATCCATCTTAACAGGATGCTCTTTGCCACCAATTTTTACTGTGTCTTTACCCTGAGACTTAGCATGAGCCATGGCTCCCATAAAGGACTCTTGTTCCTTTGCTTTTCTCTCAGTCAAATTTTTGACTTGTTTTAGTTCTAAATTCATATCGTCCTTTAATCTATGTTTTTTAAGTTCCTGTGGAGGAACGGTGAAGCCATCTGGTTTAATCGTCCAAGCAAATACCTTGCCTCTAAATTTTCCCTGAGTTGGCGTACCAGTTATGATTGCTTTCTGTGGTGGCTCAAATTTTATAACCTGCTTATCAGACTCTTTTGCACCATTTTGCCCGATAGGCAACCACCAATCAAATTTCATTTGTGCAGTTTTCAATGCACCTACTATTGACTTTGGTATATACCCAGTCATCGCCATATCTGATGGCTTGGATCCTCGGATCCCTTCATCGATGTCTTCGACTTCTTCCTGTGCCTCAGGTCTGCTCTGACCATTTTTGCCATGAGTTTTCTTCGTAGGATTCTCATGACCCTCTGTGGATTCTACATCCTTTTTATGTTCTTTGGGTTTGCCTGTGACACCCATTTTCTCGCGATCGTCTTTACCCTCGCCACCAGGAATAGTAAAAAACTTTTCTTCATAGTCTGCAGTACTTTTTGAGATGGGATGTTCGTCATGTCCTACGGACTGCCCAGGGGTATGATCAGACTGTGCTTCCTGTACTTTGTTTAATACATTTTTGATTTGATGTTCAAGTCTCATTTCTACCAACTTTTTATTGCGTTAAAGTTCGCCATTGAAAACTCAAGACGATCTACGATTTTGACAGCATTACCTTTCATCTTATCGACTGCTACAAAACCTTCTGGACCAGTAACCTTGAACCCAGTCTCAGTTTTGACGAAAGTATCTGTCATTTGTTTTACCTTTTCGAGTTTCTTGACAATGTAGTCTTTGGCCATCTGTATAGCATTCATTAAATCAAACACTATTTTAACCTTTCCCTTTTGAGAAGTCAAGTTCGAAATAAATTTTTTGAGGTCGGCAGTTTTGGCGTCGATGGTCTTTTGAGTTTTAAGTTTTGCAATCTTTTTCATCTGCTTCTCTTCGAGGTATGCTAGCAGTTCCATTGCCATCTTTGCCGTATTACCGATCCTCTGACCTTGACGAATCTTAGAGTTCATAAATGCTTTTATGTCTACTCTCAGTTTTTCGTCAGAGGCGAATCTCTCTATGAGAGACTTGTCTACCTTTTTTGCTATTTTTCTGGCATCAGCTATCTGCCTTGTGAAATCTTTACTTTCCTTGGCTGTAAAAACTGCTGAACCAGATGCGTCAGAATACTCAGCATCTTGAACCCATACGTCTTTTGGCAGTTTCAGTGCCTTGACGTTCGGATTAAATGATGCTCGGTATTCTGCTAAGTCTCCCTTTCCTGAGTAATCAGTATGGAAAACTACACCGACTTTGCAACCTTTGATTTGTTTAGCGAGGGGAGTGTCTTTTGGAATGGCGTAGACGATAGTATTTGGCTGGAACGTAATGTAGTCTGTTCCGTCGATCGTCTTGTCCACAATGTCACTGTCAGTAAACATCATATCCCCTTGGAACACGTGTCCATCAGGAATACCAATGTCCTTCAGTTTTGCTAGGGCGATTTTCAGTTTTGGATTGAGACCAGACTCTGAGTAAAACTCATCTACATCTTGTGGTGTCTTGCACAGTTTTGGATTCTGAGCGAAGACAGACTTAGTCCCTACAAAGAACTGACCATCGGCAGGATCCTTACCACAGAAAATGGCAGGTGCCCCATCCCATTTGGTTGTTATTTTGACTGAAGATTTCGCACTTCCATTCATCATCTCATCAAGTGCATCTAGAAATTTGAATGCTAATTGAACTCCCTCAACACCTCCGTTAAGGACTTCATCTTCTAGATGTTCAAGATGTAGGTTCTTGCCTTCTTTACCTTCGACAATAAACCCTGATTCTGGAGCACGAAATGACGAAAATGCTAGCACTTTACCCCTAATATAAGATTGCCTTTTATTTAGGGTTTCGTCATTTTTTGTAATACTTCTGCTTTGAGTGCGGTAAGGTGGTAGAGTTCGGACTTGACTTCTACTGACTTCAACTTCTGAAACCTCTCAAATACATCTGAATCATGTAACGTACCCTTTCGTACGTAGTCATAGGCCAGTTCAGTTGAGTAGGCATCGACCTCTAGAGGATCCACGTAGTCATACAGTGGATCATTTCCAACTGTAAGATCCTGCTGATCAGCATGTGTGTACTCATGAAGTACTACCTTTGTAAACTCGTGGGAGAGTTCAGATAGTATCGGGAGAGTGATAGGCACCTCTCTCCTGTACACAGGTTTGGAGCAAAAGAAACTGATGTCTATTCGTGGATTTTGCCTGATTTTATCAGGTACCCAAGTTGATCCATCGAGATAACATTCGTTTATTTGCAGTCTCGTTGCTATTTTGACTTTGAATGAGGTAGGTACTGCGAGAACTGAGGACAGGTCTCTGGTCAGATTATTTTCTACTTCATCCCATGAGGTTGCGTGGTGATTGACAAAATGATCCCAGCATTGATGCGCAGCATCTATCGTACCGAAGATACGATGCATTCGTTTTTCTTCGAACATAAGCCATTAGTAGTTCCAGTTACCGAATTCACGTTTGTTCGTCATACGACCATCAGTCCCTACATCAAAGGCAGGTTTGTCATCCTGCTCTTGCTCCTTTGCCTTGCCAGCAGAGTTGATCTGAGACTGATCTTGTACGTCAAACAGACGCATTTTTGAACGTTCGACACCAATGACAAATCTCTTATACTGAGAAGGATCATTGTATCGATTTTTAAGTTGCTTGACAAGCAGTAAACCTTTTTCCTCTAGTTCATCAGATGTCTGAATACCAACGAAAAAGTCTGCCGTAGCAGGCAACCCAAAACTTTCTGAAGTATCACTAAGGTCAATATCTGACGACATGAAACCAGTTCGGTTTAGCTGTGTCGCAGAGACAATAGGAACTTCAATTTCGACTGCGAATCCTCTGAGTTCTTCAGCGATTGACTTAACCAGTTGATACAGGTTAGTCGCTGAACCTTTCATTCTAGAGGATGCACAGATGTTCAAATAATCAATGTAGATAATATCGGGTCGGATATTTCTCTTGATTTTTAGTTCGTTTACAAGATGACGGAAGTGCCCGACATGCGCAGAGGCAGTGGGATATTCTTTCACAATCAACTTGCCTTTAACTGTACTTCTAAGACCTGCGATCTTTTTGTCAAAGACGTCGCGAGGGAGTTCTCTCAACTGATGAATGGGAATGTCAAGTAGGTTTGCATCAATCCTTTCAGCTATCCTTTCTTCGGCCATCTCCATTGAGATGTAAAGGACGTTCTTGCCAGAGTACATATTTGCTGCTGCACAATGACACATGAAAAGAGATTTACCAACTCCAGTACCAGCCATGACAATGTTTAGAGTTTTGTCAGGCAGACCACCATCAGTTATCTTATTGAAGTAATCGAGATCGAACTCGATTTTAGATTCTTTTTTGTGATACCATTCGAAACGTTGTTCAGAATCCTTGACATAGTCATGCCCGATGTTCGGGTCAAAGGAAACTGATAGGGCATCAGATAAGAGTTGTGGTATCGCTCCCTTATCTTCTTTTGCCTTGCCATCGAAAATCTCGATGGACTTCATTATTGAATTATAGACTGCCTTGTCTTGGCAAAACTGTTCAGTCTGATCACACAACCATTTGAGATCAGTGGCAGGTTCTTCTGGTGTCAACTCATTGACAAGTCCAACTGAACCTTTGAAGATTTCATCTGATAGATTCTTTTTGCTGAGATCAATACTCAGTGATTCCTGCGTGGGACATTTGTTATACTTTTCTACAAATGAGGATATCTCATCGTAGACAGTTTTTTGTATTGCATCATGAAAGTACTCACTACGGAGGAAGGGAATCGTCTTCCTCATAAAAGGTTCGTTAGTTAACAGATTCCGTAGGATTGTTAGCTCTATCAAGTCCGTCTCTCGCTAAGATTTGTATTGCAATGTGTTCAACTACTTCGTGAAACTCTTCTTTATCTTGTTCTGTCCAGTTCTCCCTTACGTCAGCAGGCGACTCCTCCTGAATCGCGATGATGTCATAATCCAAATAAAGACGACCTGCCTTCGGGTGAACTTCACCAGTCTCAGGATGAGGATCGTCTCCTATTATACCGACATTATTTAGTCGTATTATTGTACCAGTATATTTAGGGTGTTTGATGTCTATACAATGATGTTCATCAGTTTCATCGAACGGATTCATACACCATGCCCAGGAGATTTCTGCCTGAGCCATTCCTTTTTGTCCTGCTAGTTCATCCTGCATAACTCAATTATATCCCTTCGTTTGTCTTCCCCAGGAATCTCTTTGAGTAACTCATAGAACTTCTCAGTTTGACCATTAAGAGCATGCCTCTGCAAAACCTGCAAAATCTCATGCTCATTCATATGTGATTCAGTCTCAATCAGCATCGGTGCTGGTGGACTCGGTCTGTGTCCCGCCATCTTCCTCCTCAATAAATTCTGTTGATGAATATAAGAACTCGTTTTTACATCCTGCATCGATTTGATCTAAGACATCCTGCGTAAAATACTTTTCAGGGTTGTCATTAATCGTTTTACCGAATTGTTTGGATCCATCAGGTAACTCGATCCGTGTAGATACTGACTTAAAAATATCATAACGCACGGCAAGATCCAAAAGACCATAGTGGCGATCAAGACCAGAATCGTATCGGACTGCAACTTCTACCTGCTTATTTTCTTTGGTAAGACGTGACTTGTAGTTTTTTGCCTTGACTATATTGCCAATGACTTCTGTCCCATCCTTGATTTTCTTTTTGCCAAGGAAGATAATATTGGATGCTGCGTACTTCAAACCTGCACCACCACCCATGTCCTTCATTGGAACATATGATCCGATCACGTCAAATGTATGGTTAGTAATAAAAATCGGAATGTTTGCCTGCCCTGCCTTGAGAGTAAGTACACGGAAGGCACCTCGGATCAACTGTGCTCGAGTCATGTCTCGAGTATCCTTACCTTCACTCATGTCATTCACCTCCTTCTCAGTCGACAAGTTTCCAAGACTGTCTAGGCATAATACCAAAGGAGGTCTGTCCTTTTCAGGAACTTTGAGGTGACTCTCAATCACCTTCAGTGCCTGTGACCGAAACTCTTGTATAGTAGTTACAGGCATGATGTACATACGTTTAGAGTCGATGCCTCGACCTTCAACCATTTCTTTACTTAGTGCTGACTCGCTCTCAAAGTATAAAACCCCACCATCTGGATTGCTATCAAGGAAGGATCGAACCATGCCCAGTAGGAAAAAAGTTTTTCCAGTGGCTTGTTCACCAGCAATAGCAGTGATTTTATTCGATGGGAATCCACCAAAGATGGAGCCAGATACGAGAGCATTAAGTACATAACTGCCAGAGTCAATAAAATCGGTAACATCGCCTGCAGAAACACCTTCTGCAACTTTTCCTGCATATTCATTTTTAGTTTCCTTTACTAATTCATCAAAATAGTCCATTACAACTTCCTTATTTGGATTACTCTCCAGTTATACTGGGAGAGATTGAAAAAGGCATCCATGTCTTTCCAATTGCGACATGTATGCTCGTAAACCATGTTCGGATCTTTGGGATTTTGAACAGTCACTATTATACCACGAATGTTAATCCCTGTCAAGTTTTTCTTATCCGAAGAAGTCCTCGATGGAATGCCTTTTCTCAAGAGACCAGCCAATTTTCTCAACAATGTCATTCAGTGGTAGTTTGTAGGTTTTATCAAACATTAGGTCACGATCGATATATTTATCGAGACCAAACTCTCGAGGCAGACCATCAACCATGGCGATCACGTTCTCACGAAGAGGATTCGGCAATTTCAGATAGACGAATTTTATCTTCTCACCCTCTTGGATTTTTGCATACTTTTGAGTAACCTTGTGTTTACTCAGCATATCATTATAGAGTAGTGAACCTCTGACGTGGATCGGAGTGCCAGATTTATAGACCTCGTGATTGTCCTTGTACTTCGACAGACCTTTTACTGATCTAGGAAAACAGACATCCTCAATAGGAAGTGCATTAAACTTTTCCTTGAAGTCACGGACAAACTTTTGTAAATACTCCTCGTCCTTGTTCATGATAACGTCAAAAGATTTTTTGAGACTCTCACGACAAGCAGATGGAGTAGAAGATTTAACTGCCTCGATACCCATCATTTTCAGTTTGGGTTTTTCATACTGCACACCCTCGTTGTTCCACACGTTGAGGATGTAGTGCTTCTTAGCAGTCCAGATACCTTTGGAGGAAATACCCTCTCGTTTCATGAACATTTTCTGTTCAAAGGCATTAACATAGTCAGCCAGGTCGTTGTATGCTTCGTCAATGACATCCTGAAGTGGCCCATCACCGACTTTATCCAGAAACTCCACCACAGCAGTTTCCATCGGATCGAAGGGGAGATCCTTAAATCTGTCATTAACCATGTCTTCCATATTAATATACAACGAATCTGTATCTGCAGCAATAACGTAGTCTTTCTCATTTTTAAATAACCTATTGAACCAAGAGTTGACTGCCTTTTCAGCAGTTTTAATCGACAACTGACCTGCAAGGGTCACTGCTTCTGCTAGGTTTCGATTATACCATCTGAAGTGGACATTACCGAGTGCACCATAGGCAGAGTTCAATGAAATCTTACGTGCCATTTGTAGATTGTTAAGAGATGAAATCTTTTTCTGCAGTTCGAATTTTTTGGCAGGGTCAGTCTCATGGACCAACTCCTGCTCATGCTTAAGCATCTGCTTCTTAAACACTTTACGATCATCATAAAACTGTTGCATCAGTTTTGGCAGAAAACCTTTTTCATCAGTACGAAACTTGGCACCATTCGGAGTCATAGTATGTCCCTCAGGTTTCTCGACCTTTCGATCAAGCATTGCCTGTACGCCAGGAGTTTCGTCAACACCGAGATAAGTCTCAGGTGAAATATTATACTGCATGATGAGATGAGGATACAGACTGTTCAAGTCGAAGGACATGACCCAGTTGTATAGACCAGGGTGAACTTCCTTGACAAATGCACCTTCAACAGAATCACGTTCATTCGCCTTGCGAGGAGGCACGACGATGTTCTGTCTCCAGAGGACATCATAGATCTTATTGTCCCACATCTGAACCTGCGTAAAGCAGGCATCTGGAATAGACTTCATTGACATTGTCAGAGTAACGGCAGTTTCAATTAGTTTCATTTTAGTTTCCAGTTGCACCACCAAGTCTACGTCTTGTATATTGTAGTCAAGGTATTTCTGATAGTCATGCTTCCAGAGTGTATGAAGACTGCCGTACTCCTCAAAGGAAAGTTTACCCGTCCCTAGTTCGACATTTGCTATATGGTCAAGTCGATAGGACTCTTGATTTGTGTAGGTAAACTTCTTGTATAACTCGATGTAATCAAGTGTCGCGATGCCAAGAATGTCAACGTACTTCTGAGGTTTGCCAGCAAATCCTGGAGTTTCTCTAACCCAGGATCTACCCCAAGGTGACCAGTTTTTGTTGGCACTCTCATCAAGCAGTTTAGCGATACGATTGAAAAGGTAGGGAATGTCAAAGAATCTGACGTTCCAGCCAGTTACAATATCGATATCAAGTTGAGCCCAACGCATTATAAAGTCGTCGAGCAATACCTTTTCGTCTTTGAAAAGGAAAAACTCACAGTTCAAACCTTTCTTGTTCTCCCACTCTTGAGTGGCCCAAATGTAATACTTACCCTGCAACCAGATCGTGATAGCAGTTACAGGATAGTTGGCTTGGTCTGGAGATGGGAAACCTTCTTCGGACGAAACCTCGATGTCCATAAAGGCAGTTCGGAATAATGAAAAGTCAAACTCAATCTCTGGTGGGAAGTTCTCTGTAATCCACTGCTGGGCATATCTCTCATACCCATAGATGTGGAAATTATCTACATCTTTGTACTTGTCTTTCCACTTATTTAATTCTGATGTATTACCGACTTTGAGGGGAGCGACGCACTTACCATCAGTAGTGCGCCACTTAGATGTCTTCGAAGAGTCGGAGACAAATATGGTAGGTTGATAGTCTTTGATTCGTCTTTTGATACGTTGACCATTTTTGTATCCTCGTACGACAATGTCGTTGGCGTCTTTAGAGACAGATGTGTAGAAATCCATTATTCTTCAGTTCGTTGTTCCTCTTTCAATTTTTCTATTCGCTTATTAATTATACTACGCCACCGACAAAAAGTCAAGTCTAATTTTTGTAAAAGACTAATTTGAATTTCTGCTAATTTGGTTCCCATGGTTGATATCCATTGCTATTTTTGTTTATTAGCATGGAGTTCTTTCTTTGCTCAGATGCCTCATGATTGAAAGACACATGAACCCAACCCATATTTGGATCACCTGCTTTGGGATCAAAGTATTCGAGAATGAGTTGATCAAACTCAAGGTTGTTGTATATCCATGCTGCTAGTTCGTCATTTGGAGTCCTCATAACTTCCAAATCAATCGCTTGACCTTTGCAGTGCTGGGATTTCCCAGAACCTTTTACTGCTTTGTTAAGATCAGGACTTCTATAACATGAATTTACGGTCACTACACCGAACTCATCACGAATGGGTTGAGCGATCTTGTGACAAAGTGCTGTCATAGCAACAAGATGCTCCATTGAGGGAGTATTGTCAATATCGAGTCTCATTGCTGTACTCGATTTTGTCAGTTCGTTTAATGTAAAATTAGGACTTATGCGCATGATTTCCTTATTAGAGGGGAGGTTGCCCTCCCCCACATGATTACTTGGCGTCTTCAGACAGAAAAACCTTTTCTGACTTAGACTCCGATTCCCCTATCGGAATTACTCTTGCCTTCTTTTCATCAGGCACGATGCGCTCCATAGTAATAATAAGCAAACCATTTTTGAAATCTGCTCCCTTCACGACAACATCGTCAGACAGGGTAAACTTGCGGGTAAACGTACGTGCCGCAATGCCACGATGAACGTACTTTTCCTCATCGAGGTCTTGTTCCCATCCCTTAGTAGTCCCA
>Ga0115011_10003924_pt1 | contig 10080 bp, 15 predicted proteins | sample TroAtlMetagenome_2_FD_88705 | JGI IMG/M metagenome (GOLD analysis project Ga0115011, IMG submission 88705) | Marine eukaryotic phytoplankton communities from Atlantic Ocean - Tropical Atlantic ANT8 Metagenome | ecosystem: Environmental > Aquatic > Marine > Oceanic | place: Tropical Atlantic...
AAATTCCAAGTTAGTAGGCCAGCACTACTAATTGGCTTCCTGTTAAGTGACAGGATATACAACCTCACTTACCAATTAACATCACTTCATACTGTAAATGATTTAATCACAAGACCACTCTTTATTTCTATAATGGTTTGTGTTATACTTTTACTATATTGGGGAATAACAAAACGGAGTAGACTAAACTATGCTTAAGAAAATAATAACGGCTTTGTTCATAATGACAACAACAGCCATGGCAGATTATAATTTAATTGTGCCACAAAAACCATCTGGTGGAACTTCTGTGTGGGCACAGATAGTTGTAGCAGAATGGGAGAAACATCTTGGTGAAAAGATCAATTTGATCTATAAACCGGGTGCAAGAAACCAAGTAGGACCAAATGAGTTCCAAAAAGAATTAAGGTTTGATGACAAGACTATATTAGTATCACATGGTGGTAACGGTATATCGTATCTTGTAGAGCCTGTTGAGTACAATTACTTTGACTGGGAATCAATTGGACACATGAATCTAAACATCATTGTTGGTGCAAGAAATAAAGCGGACACTACTAATGGACCTATACAGTTTCCGTCTGGATCTGGAATGACTCCAGAGATCATGGCAATCGTTATGTTGCTTACAGGACCAAACGGTGATCCAGTAAAAACATTTGAAGAAAAGATTGTTTGGGTAAAAGGTATGAAAGGGTCTGAGAGAAGACTTGCTTTCATTAGAGGTGACTTAAATGCTACAAGAGAAAATCCTGCCGCATATAAGAAACACGTGTTGCCTGTGATTAAAAAAGGTGACGCATACACATGGTTCCATCATGGACTACTAAATGTGAAAACAGGTGAGCATGACAAGGATCCTAACTTCACAGAACCAACATTTGAAGCACTATATGAATCCACATACGGTGTTGCACCAAGTGGTGACTTCTATGATGCATACAAACTTGTCAAGAGTTGGAGAGATGCATTACAGAAAGCATTCTGGGTAAACGCAGGTAATCCAAACAAACAAAAACTTGTTGACGCATTGGACAAGATGATCAAGGATCCAGACTCAGTTGCCGCTATCGAAAAGAAAGTGGGCAAGTACGAATGGAGAACAGGTGCAGAGGGTGACGCCGCAGTGAGAACACTGAAGTCATTCATTACACCAGGTGCATTGAAAACACTATCTGATTTTGGAAAGAATCAATTAGGATACAATGCAATCTACAAGGAAGAGTTGACCAAGTAGATGTATATTTTGTTTACAGGGGCACCAGGATCAAAGTGGAGTAGTGTTGTTAAAAACATTTACTGGAGTGATGACATAGATCACTCTGACTACTCCGAGGAGAGACGCTACTTCCACGATGCTGATACCCCTGGACGCAAACACCTTATGCACATTGGTGCATATTGGGATCCAGACATGGAGTTTGAAAACACTAATTGGGATGGCCCATTTTCTGGCAAAGGCAAACGTATTGTTAAGTCGCACACATTTGCACACCAACTTGATGTGCTTAAACAATCCGGACATCCAATAGTCATGGTGTACAGGAATGACTACGAATGTTTGGAGTGGTGGAAACTTTGTGGTGAATTCAATATAACATATCCAAACTACAGACACTTCCAAAATCTAGATGAGATGTGGGTACACATACAAAATGAAAACAAGGACATAATGCAGTTCATTAAAGATAACAAAGACAAAATTCATAAACCAAAAGACAATGTAGACCTTTGCAGGTTATTAGAAATAAGTTTTCCTGATACCAAAGGCAGGATACATAATTACGCAGACAAAGGAATACAGGTATATGTCTACAAGTAATTGGGAAGACGCAAAAGCAAGAAGCAATTATCACTTCAACAAATGGCACACAGATACTGATTGTGTTAAGCATTTAGGAAAATTTACAGGCGGGTGGCAAACAGAATTACAGAAAGTAATTAACGATGCTAAACCTTTGAACTGGTCAAATCGCAGAGAAGGTACGGGCAGAGAAAATACTAATATAAATGTAGAAGCAGAAGAGAATGATCTTAAGATGGCAGGTGCTGATCCCAAGATGACAATATACAGAGGACTGAAAGACTTTACAAAATGCCCCACACTACAAAAGATGACAGACTACTTTGCACTTGAATCTGTTAGAAGCAAACTACACATTCAATTCACTGGAGAAGTTCTTAATATGCACATTGACAAGTTGTACGACCTAGACGCTGATCCTAAAAATGTTATTAGAATAATGATTATGTTGCAGGATTGGGAACCAGGACAATTTATTATGTATGGTAATGAACAGTTTACTAGGTGGAGAGCAGGAGATATTCACACATTTGATTGGCCAAATATTCCACACGCAACAGCAAACGCCAGTAACAAGCCTCGCCCAATGTTGGTTATAACAGGAGTCAAAACTGATACAACTGACAAAATACTTTCTAAACAAATCAAAAAAAGAATCTAGACTTTTGTTTTAGTATAATATACTATTAACACATGAACAAAAGAATCTTTGCTAAACTGTTAGGTCACAGTCAAAATGACCTTACAAAAGTCACACAACCATTTATAAAAGAAACGTTTGGGGTGGAAGTAAAACGTTGCGACACACTAGAACAATATGCTGAAGCCATAGATGATGCCTGCCTAAACAAATACTTCTCAAAGTACTGGCAGAACGACATGAAAAAATGGAAGTACTCTGGACTTGCACTGATAGATGAAGTTAACGCCTTGAAGCCTAGAGCCGTACTTGATGTTGGTTGTGGTTACAATGAATTCAAAGGCAAGATAGATAACCTTATTGGCATAGACCCTTACAATAATCTAGCGGACATAGAAGTTGGCACACTAGAATACAGGACAGATCAGAAGTTTGATGTGATACTTTGTTTGGGTTCAGTGAACTTCGGTAGCAGGGACAAGATAATAGCAGAAGTTGGCAGGTGTGTGGATTTGCTGGCAGACGGTGGCACTATGTTCTTCCGTGTTAATCCTGGGGTGCAACACGATAAACCAGAGGCAGATTGGATAGAATTCTATGCATGGAACGTTCCGTTTATTATAGAACTGTCTGAGATGTTCCAATTAAAGATTTTAGACATTAGAGACGATACAAACCAACGAAAATACTTCATTTACCGTAAAACCTAGTAGACTTATACTTAAATTGTGCTACAATAAGAAGTAAATACCGTATATGCAAAAACATACTAGAAGTTTATTAGAAGAACTGAGCTCAATGCCTCTAAAAAGAGACAAAGAAGAGGTCGTGGAGAGCCGTGCTTCTCACATATTGGAATCAGCAATAAGACTTATGACCTATATAAGAGAGAACTTCGACCAAGACACAGCATTCAAATTAGAGAAAAAATTCAATTCAGCACTGAAAAACATGGACGCATCAAAGTTCAGCAAAGGTGTTGCACGTATCAGAGAGAACAGAGACGTAAAAACTAACGTACTTAAAATCAAAGACGGCGAATACAAAGAGGACTAATCATGTTGATAGAAGATGTCCTAACAGAGTTTAAACGGACACACCTTGAACACATCGAAGACATAGTCATAACTGACGGCTACGAGGGCGGTAAGGCAGTTGTGGAATACTTCAGAGGATTGCTACTCACACTTAAAGGATCAAGTTCAGAAGCCATGAGTGTTTCAGTTAAATGGGATGGTGCACCTGCTGTGGTGTGCGGCACAAACCCAGACAACGGCAAATTCTTCGTTGGCACCAAGTCGGTGTTTGCACAATCTCCAAAAATTAACTACACTAAAAAAGACATAGCAAACAATCATGGCACAGACGACCTAGGACAGAAGTTGTTAAAATGTCTAGTACACTTAAAGAAGTTAAACATTCAGGGAGTAGTGCAGGGAGATCTACTTTACACAGACGAAGATATCACAAGGAAGAACATAGGTGGAAAACCTCACTTAACATTTACACCCAACACAATAACATACGCAGTGCCTGAGGGCGGTGACCTGGCAAAACAGATAGACAGGGCAAAGGTGGGAATCATATTCCACACAACATACAACGGCGAGACACTAGCAGACATGACAGCATCCGGTGGAGCAGATGTAAGTTCGTTTGCTAAAAGCAATGACGTGTTCTTTGACAACGCAACATACAAAGACGTGTCAGGCAGTGCCAAGTTCACAGACGAAGAGACAAAACAGTTTTACAACAGCATTGAGAAACTAGAAGCACTATTGAACAACGTGCCAAGAAACCTATCAAGTGTGCTAGTACAGAACCAGGACTTTATTCCTATGTTCCAGATGTACATCAACGCAATGGTCAAGCAAGGAGAACTTCCGAGCAACGTAAATCAGTTCCTACAAGGCTTCAGAAAGTTCTACACAGATAGAATGCAACAGCAGATCTCAGGACTCAAAGCACAGAAGGCTTTACAGTTGAGACAAGACAAGATGAAACAGATGCCTGTGTTCCTTAACCGGGCAAAGAAACCATTACAGGCCATGTTGACTTTCTACAAAGCGGTCCAACAAATGAAAGGCTTTGTGCTGAAGAAAATGAACCAAGCAATGGCTATAGGATCTTTCCAACAGACTGATGGCGGACTAGAGGTAACAGAACCAGAAGGATTTGTTGCTGTTGACAAATCTGGTAGTGCTGTTAAACTTGTAGATAGATTAGGATTCTCAAGAAGAAACTTGACTGCTGTCAGCAAATTCAAGAAATAGATTCAAAGTTTTATTAACTTGCTCACCTAACTTCTCTCGATTAAAAAAGTTATCAAAATTATATTGACGTAGTGCTTGACTTTGTAGATATATGTCTTGCCACAGAGCATCACGCAATCTATCACATACATTAACAATAGTATCAATCCTAATATCAGGATCTCTATCCAAGTCATACACTTCCTCGAAGTAATTGTTGTATGTTTTGAAACCCATTTCTCTCAACTTCTGCAGGTATAGATAGTTGCCATGCACTATGAATATCTGTTTTGCTATGATAGGCTTCCATATTTTCTCTGTCATGAACACTTCGAAGTCGTTGTCGTTGGTCTCTGAAACAATACTACAGGCAGTGTCGTTGTATGGCTTCTCGTATATGTCTTGATCCCGGCCGCGGAATGGATAGTCCTGTGCCCACGGCAGTTCATACTCTGTGGGAAGTTTCCTGTCGGGCCATTTGGTATGTAGACTGTTTTCAAGTATGCCTTTGTCCAATAATTTATTGTAAAGTTTATTCCTGTGTGCCCTTGGCATCTTGTTGAGATATAAGAAATCATATATTTTGTTTGAATGATCGAAGTTGAAAGTCTTATCCTGGTGTTTGTTGTACATGTAATACCAGAACCAACTTACTCCGCCTGTCCACTTTATATGATCTATTTCTATCTCAGGGTATTGTGGAGTGTTATTAATATTTTCAAGTGATTCCCATGGGTTTGATTTAATGAAAACAAATCCTTGGCTGTGCAATAATTCGCAACGCCTTTTTAATTCTGCGTGGAACTCGGTGTTATCTTTCAACCTGTCGTTATCTAGTCTACAGTCTATTATGGCAAACCTACGATCATAAGAGTCTAGATCATAATTGTGTAGACTGTAATACTCCCCGGTCATATCAAACTGTTGGTCTGTTAAAGTGTTCATATTGATAAACTGCTCCAGTTCAATATGGTAGCCGGTCTTCATCACATCAGTAAGAATAAAATTTCTTTGCATATGCTCTATAAATATGTGTATGTTAACTCCATTTTTAAAGTATGTATCTGAGGGCAAAGTCATTAGAAGGCATAGTGACTTGCAGAGATTCACTTTCCCAGAGGTCACAGAGAGGATATATCTCAGTTTCCTAGCACTGGCCTTAATGAGCCAATTGAAAGACACAAAGAATTTTACCAAAATGTACACAGATCAAACAATGGCAAAAGGCACGTTCGATCAGGTGAGGATGATCAACAACGACCTGGCCAACATGCTGGCCATAGTGTCAGGTGATCCGGAGATCACAAAGAAACTCAAGAACAAGAATCAGGCACAGGCCTTGAGGCAGAGACAACCTGTCCCAGTAATGGCCCTAAGGAGGTACATGAGAACTTGGGAGAACCATTACAGTAATCTAACACAACTGGAGAGGGCACTTAACATCAACGATGCAAACTATCGTAATGTTAGAAGAGCAGTGGCCAACTATAGAAATTTAAATGTAAGACAGAAACAAAACACCATAAAGGCACTTAACAGGATGTTGTCTGCAACATTACCTAACACAGACCTACAAAGAAGATTCAAGCAGTTGAGTCCACAGGATGAATAAGAACAGTTTCTGGGTGTTGTATGGACAGCACACAGCACCTACCCATCTAGAAGATGCAGGCGGCGGACAAGAACTTCAAAGAAATGCCGCACTTCAATACGTTGAAAGTTGGCGTACCTGTCTCGACATAGGTAGCAACATAGGACAGTGGACAAGGCCACTAGCAAAGCAATTCGAACAAGTGATCTGCTTTGAACCCAACCCCAATTTCAGAGAATGCTTTGAAAGGAATATACAGAAGACCAACGTGACCTTATTTCCCTATGGTCTTTCAGACAAAGAACATTCTGCACAACAAGATTTTAATTCAACAGTTCTCAAAAACATAGATGGTGATATCAAATGCAGAACACTTGACAGTTTTCATATAGGCAACATAGACTTTGTGAAAATAGATGTGGACGGATTTGAAGTGCCACTGTTGAATGGTGCTAGGAAAACACTTACCCATAATGATCCTGTGATCAATATAGAAATGAAAAGAGACAAAAGGTCAGATATTGTGTCTAAATGTGAGTCTATATTAAAAGAACTAGGCTATACATTCCGTAAACGCACTAAAAGTGACGAAGTATGGACAAAATCGTAATATTATAGCATAATTTACCAAATTAATTTATAAATACTTGCAACTTGATTCCTGAGCGGAATCAAAGTCATTTAAATCAGATAATAAGGAGGATTAAAAATGGCGGGAATAGCACAAGGTAACGGTGGTAAAGCCGGAACTTCAAATGGTTTAGGTATTAGAACTAGAGTTTTAAACCTAGCGAAATCAAACATGACAGAAACTGAACTAAACACTGCATTAGAATACTTAATGGCAGGTGACGTTGCTGGAACAAACGACGCACACACAATCGCGGCGGTGGCTCCATTAACAGAGTCAGGTATTTTCACAAGTGGAACTACTGATGACGTTCAAGTTGCAATCCAAGGAACAGGTGCGGCAACAGCCGGATCAAACTTTGGTACAGGTTCAACTGGTGTAACTATGTCAACCCTAGCAGACTTTATAGCACATCCGTAATAAGGTAAGTTAGTTTTAACTAAGATTAAAAGGGTGGGCATTAATTTGCTCACCCTTTTTTTACGACTTAAATATTCCTATGTACGAGTATCACATACACACACTGGTAGATATTACCGACAATGGTAATCTCAAAAAACAGTTTCCATTTAAGACACTGTCAGGAGATCTGATACATGACAAAAACAGCCTGGCCGTTGCACGTAATCAGAATTCAAACTTCAACACAGTGGTACAACTGCTCCAGTTGAGGGGTAACATAACCTGGGAGACGCCTCCCATGAAGATGGAAGTGCCAAACCTGGCAAATCATTGCTTTGGAGATTTCTATAAGGGCAAACAGAACATATGGAACTTCCAGTTCTTTGTTGAGCAGTCTGGGGTGTACGGTGATATAGGAGAACCAACATCGTTGTTGGGACAGGATTTCCATCAGGTTCCTGTGGTGAGTTTCTGCAAAGAGACAGTGACGTTTCCAAACAGCACGTTTGACACACTGAATTTGCAGACTATAAACACGTACTTTTCGTACGCTGGACCCACAGATAAATAACAATACATTTAGGCACAAAATAAAAACTTTTAAAGGCTCATTAAGGCAATGTTTCAGGCACAGTTTCAGGCTATAAGTCAAGAGATCAGAGAGATCAAAAAGGAACTAAAAGAGTATATAAGATTAATGAGTACAACAGATTTAGAAAAACAGAATTTAGAAGCACACGTTGACCTGTGCTCAGAGAGATACAAAGGCCTACATGACAGGCTTTCAGCGATTGAATTGCGACTAGGCAAAATGAATGAAGACATGATCGCTGGACAAAAAAGTTCATCAAAAACTATCATAGCAACAGCCGGCACAGTAGTGGCAGGACTGTTATCAACAGTGGTGGTTATCTTGATGAAGATGCCCGGTTAATATATTACCAATAAATGTTCATACAAATAGCACCTAAAGTTAAAGTTTATGTGACCGATGATGATATGCAATTCATCGAATCACACTACAAAGAATCCTTCCGTGGCAGTTCGCTACCAGCAGAAGATCAAGACAGGGCAAAGAAGTTGGCAGATAAAGCCATATTTGTAAGGAAGAAACTTGACACCGACGTCCAATATGCTTTAAATAGAAAGATAAGGATGATCCGGAGTGAAAAGAAAAAATAAATCAGAACTGGTAAAGCAGATAGAAGCCTATGGTCTCAAAGGCAAACTTGCGGACCTGGCACACAAAGAGCAGGCTCGCAGGCCATTCCGACATCTACCCAAACAGTTCTCCAAAGGAATCCTGATAGGCAACATAGCGATCGTACCAAAGAAGTGGTCCGGCACTAGATATGTGTATGTGATAGCAGACATGATGGAAGCCACAATTATATACGACGATATAAATCTTAAACAGACTGCAATACTAGTGGCACACCACCTAGCCGATGAAAAGAATGTGCCCTCTAACCTCATAGAACTAGACACTAAATTTGCCTCACAACTGTTTGACATACAGAACGCCAAACGCATGATCAAAGAAGCACAGAAAAGCAAGAATGACCAGATAGAGGATGTTTATTGGGATAGGCTAGATGCCGCAAACCACCTAGCGGACGAGTGCAAAGGCAAAATACAAGATATCTTTAGTTCTACGTTCGGAGCGTAGAATATAAATAACACTATGCAAAGCATAGAACTTACAAAACCACTTACAACTGAGAGTTTATTGGCAGAATTTGAATCAAGATTCAATCAAACAATGGATCTTTCAAAGTTCACTAAAGAAGAGTTAGAAGACACAGCAAATCACGTGAGAACAAAGATCCACGAGATTACACAGAACACACACTTTGGACAAGAATTAAAAGATGATTCATATCAAAAGAATCAAATGATGTTGGACATCATTAATCAAGCCATTTCTGAAAGGAAACTTGAGGCGATGGGTGGCACAAACAATCCAGTTTTAGACAAAGCAACAGCACCAATCAAAGACAAACTTAAAAAAGGACAAGCATTAAGTCCAGATGAAAGAGAAGCGGCTTCAAAACTTATAGACAGTAAGACAAATGAAGTAGCACCATTAATGGCACTAGGAAGAGTAGCGGCGAAGTCGGCAGGTGCCGCGGCCGGTACAGCAGTTGCCAATAGAGCAATGGACAAACTAGGTATGAAAGAAGGTGTTGAAGAACAATCAGAATTAATTTTAGCGGCAAAGGACATGATGGACAAAGTAACATCGTTCCTAGAAGATCTAGCATCAATGAAAACAGAAGGCATGTTAGAACTTGCAGACAGAATCAGAGACGAGATGGGTGCTGATAAATCAGACGCATTTCTACAAAAAATCCAACCAGCGATTGAACAGGCGGAAGCCACTTTAACGACAACTAGACAAGAGCTAGACAACGGTGTAAGAATTTTGACCGGAGAAGAAGTAGCATCAGACCCTATGGGCGCCGATGACACGATGGGAATGGACACAGATCTAGACTCACTGGACTCAGAGATGGACGACACAGAGACAGATGAGTTTGGAGCCTCTGACGCAGAAGCAGGTGGAACAGAACCTGAAGGCAGAGAACAAAGAGAATCTAAAGAAGTGTTTGAAACATCAAACAGATTGTTCAGTAAACTAGCAGGGAAGTAGTCCTGTGAGATTTTTCGAATTCAACAAAAGCGACTCAGATCTCGAGTCTGCACTTATCAACGTTCTTCTAAATATGAAAGGCGATGCGGACGAAAAAGATCAAGCCT
>Ga0115011_10003927_pt1 | contig 10079 bp, 7 predicted proteins | sample TroAtlMetagenome_2_FD_88705 | JGI IMG/M metagenome (GOLD analysis project Ga0115011, IMG submission 88705) | Marine eukaryotic phytoplankton communities from Atlantic Ocean - Tropical Atlantic ANT8 Metagenome | ecosystem: Environmental > Aquatic > Marine > Oceanic | place: Tropical Atlantic...
GATGTTTAATGTATGGACCAAATCTACCTAAATTTACTAACAAATCATGTCCTTCAAACGCGCCAACCATTCTAGGATACATAAATAATTTTAAAGCCTCTTCTAATGTTATGTCATCCATTTTTTGATTTTTTTGAAGACCGGCAAACTTAGGTTTTTCACCTTCCTCTTCAGTGTCTCCAATTTGGACCATCGGGCCATACCTACCTATTCTAACATACACATTCTTGCCTGTTTCAGGATCCTTTCCTAAGATTCTTTTTCCAACTGATTTTTCAGCAAATTCTAAGACTTTAGAAATTTCAGGATTAAATTTTGAGTAAAACTGACCTATCATATCATTCCACTCTAAATTTCCAGAAGCTATATTGTCAAAATCTTTTTCAACTTGAGCGGTAAAATTATAATCTAATATTTCTTGAAAATTAGATACTAAAAAATCATTTGTAATAATCCCTATATCAGTTGGAAACAACTTTTTCTTCTCAGCCCCTACTTTTTCTGTTTCAGTAGATTTTTCTAATTTATTGTCTTCAAATTTAATAGCTAAAAAAGCTCTTTCTATGCCATCTAAATCCTTCTTTTCTACATAATTTCTTTTTTGAATCACAGATATAGTGGGCGCATAAGTTGATGGCCTACCAATACCTAGCTCTTCAAGCTTTTTTACCAATGAAGCCTCATTAAATCTAGCTTTTGGTTTTTTAAATTTTTGACGACCATTCATAGAAATTAAAGATAAACTGTCATCCAAAGAGACATCCGGCAAAATTCCCGACTCTTCATCATAGTTAGTTAATCTCAAGAATCCTGGAAACTTAATAACCTCACCCTTAGTAATAAAATGAACTTGAGAATTTATATTATTTTTATTTTGAATATTTAAAGTTGTCACCTCACACAAAGCATCTGCCATTTGTGACGCAACTACACGATTCCAAATGATATCATACAACCTTTGTTCATCACGACTCATGCTTAAATCAATTTGACTAATATCTGTTGGCCTAATGGCCTCATGTGCCTCTTGAGCGTTTTTAGATTTAGTTGCATATTTTTTTGGAGACGAATAGTCTTTTCCATATTTAGCTTCAACATAATCTTTTATCTGCGAAACCGAATCATTAGAAAGATTAGTAGAGTCTGTACGCATATAAGTAATTTTACCTGACTCATATAATTTTTGCGCGACCATCATAGTTTTACTAACTGAGAAACCTAATTTACTAGAAGCTGTCTGTTGTAGTGACGATGTAGTAAAAGGTGGTGCAGAGGATTTTTTAGAGGGCTTGACAATTACAGAAGAAACAAAAAAATTAGAATCTTTAGAATTGTTTAAAAAATCTTCTAATTGTTTAAAATCTTTAAACTCTATACTTGCATTTGAAAAAAGAGTTTGATTTTTAGAGTTTGAAAATGTAGCTGTTAAGGCAAAAAAGTCTTGATTTTTAAATGATTTAATTACTTTTTCTCTTTCTACAATCAACCGAACAGCAACAGACTGAACCCTGCCTGCAGACAATCCAGATTGAACCTTCTTCCATAAAACAGGCGATAATTTAAAACCAACGATTCTATCTAAAATCCTTCTTGCTTGCTGAGCATTAACTAAATCATAATCAATCGACCTAGGGCTATTAATGGCACTAGTAACTGCCTTTTTTGTGATTTCATGAAATGCTATCCTTTTAACATCTTTCAACTCTAATTCTAAAGCTTCATATAAGTGCCAAGCGATAGCCTCTCCCTCTCTATCTTCATCAGTTGCTAGCCAAACAACATTACATTTTTTAACATCCTTCATTAAAGCAGATACTACTTTTTTCTTGTCTGTAGAAACCTCGTAATTCGGAAGAAATTTATTGTCAATATCTATACCTAAATTTTTCTTTGGAAGATCTCTTATATGACCAAAACTAGAAACTACTTTATAGTCCTTTCCTAAAAAATTTTCTATTGTTTTTGCCTTAGCAGGAGACTCTACAACAACCAAATTAGAAGCCATATGATAATTTTAAAATATCAGCAAAAATAGTTTTTTTTTATAAAATAGCATTTTTCAATAAAAATATTTTTTTTCAAATTTATGCCAAATTGGCAGTAAAGTTGTATTTTTGAGCTGTTTAATGAAATCTGTATTAGCGACACTATGTTAGAAAGTAAAGTAATTCATGAAAAAAAACAAGGCACGGCATTAATGAAAAATATTGATGGCCCCGTCCATAAAAAAGTTTACATTGAGAGCTATGGTTGTCAAATGAATTTTTCTGACAGTGAAATTGTTGCTTCAATATTACAAGATATTGGTTACGCCACAACCAAGGATATAAAATCAGCAAATTTAATTCTAATTAATACGTGTTCAATTAGAGAAAAAGCAGAACAAACTGTAAGAAGGAGATTAAATGTTTTTAGAGCAACAAAAAATAAAAACACAACCATTGGCATACTCGGATGTATGGCTGAAAGATTGAAAAGTAAGTTTTTAGAAGAGGAAAAATTAGTTGATTTAGTAGTTGGCCCAGATGCATATAGAGACCTTCCTAATTTACTTAAAGAAGTTGATGGGGGACGAAAAGCTATAAATGTAATTTTATCTAAAGAAGAGACTTATGCAGATTTAAGTCCTGTAAGGCTTGATAAAAATGGCATAACTTCATTTGTATCAATTATGAGAGGGTGTGATAATATGTGCTCATTTTGCGTTGTTCCTTTTACGAGAGGCAGGGAGAGAAGTAGAAAGCCTGAAACTATAGTAGATGAAATACAAGAACTTGAAAATAATGGTTATAAAGAAGTGACATTATTAGGTCAAAATGTAGATTCATACTTATGGACAGGCGGGGGGTTAAAAAAAAATTTCAAAACACTTTCTCTGAAAGAACAAAAGAATAGTATGAATTTTGCTCAACTATTAGAATTAGTTGCAAAAAAAACCTCTATGAGAATACGTTTTTCCACCTCACACCCAAAAGATATGACTGATGAAGTGTTATACACCATGGCAAGGCATAAAAATATTTGTAAGTACATTCATCTTCCAGTACAATCAGGGAGCTCTAAAGTCTTAAAATTAATGAATAGAGGTTATGATAGAGAATGGTATTTAAATAGAATAAAATCTATAAAAGAAATTATACCAGAATGTGGAATATCAATGGATATTATAACTGGCTTTTGTCAAGAAACAGAAAGGGATCACCAAGATACTCTATCATTAATGAAAAAAGTAAAATATGATTTTGGATATATGTTTAAATACTCTGAAAGGCCAAATACGCTTGCCGAAAGAAAATATGAGGATGACGTTCCTGAATTAAAAAAATCAAAAAGATTAAAAGAAATTATTGATTTACAACAAAAACATTCTTTAGAAAATAATCTAAAATATATTGGCAAGGTATGCAAGGTTCTTATTGAAGGATATTCAAAAAAATCAGATAAAGATTTATGTGGAAGAAATACTCAAAATACTGTTGTTGTATTTCCGAAAGAAAATGCAGTCATAGGGAGTATTGTAAATGTCAAAATAACTAAATGTACATCTGGCACATTGTTGGGGCAAATAATTTGATAAAATATGAATAGTTTAGAAAAAATAAAACAACGTTTCCAAATTATAGGAACCTCACCTTTATTAGAAAGGTCTATACAAAAAGCACTGCAAGTAGCTTCTACTGATATTTCTGTATTAATTACAGGCGAAAGTGGCACTGGAAAAGATATTATTCCAAAAATAATTCATACACAATCTTCAAGAAAACATGGCCAACTAATAGCAGTAAACTGTGGAGCAATCCCTGAAGGCACAATAGATAGTGAACTTTTTGGCCATGAAAAAGGAGCTTTTACAGGAGCCATCAATACTAGAAAGGGGTATTTTGAAGAAGCTAATAATGGAACTATTTTTTTAGATGAACTAGGCGACCTGCCTTTATCTACACAATCTAGATTACTAAGAGTCTTAGAAAATGGAGAATTTATAAAAGTAGGGTCATCTAAAATTCAAAAAACAAATGTTCGCATTATTTGCGCAACAAATGTTGATTTAAAAAAAGCAATCCAAAAAAATAAATTTAGAGAAGATCTTTTTTACAGACTAAGTACAGTAGAGATTAAAATGCCCTCTCTAAGAGAAAGAAAAGAGGATATAAATTTACTCTTTAAAAAGTTTGCAAGAGATTTTTGTGAAAAAAACCATATCCCTATAATTAATTTATCGCCTGATGCAATAGAGTCAATACAAAAATATGATTGGCCTGGGAATATTAGAGAATTAAAAAACTTTTCTGAAAAAATATCTATTATCGAAGAGAAAAGAAATCTAAAGTCTGAAGATATCAATTTATATTTGCCTCAAAATGAAAAAAACTCAATCATTTTTAACAATCAAACACACATTTCAGAACGTGAAATATTATACAAAATGTTATTCGAAATGAAGCGCGATTTAAATGAGCTGAAAGAAATGACATCAACAATATATAGAAAAAAAGAAACTTTTAATGAAAATATAATTCAAGAAAGTTTAGATTTAGAAAAACAACAAATGCCTGAAAAAGAAATAGGGTTAATACAAGCAGAATTTGAAGAAACCGTGCAAGAAAACCTTTCTTTAGAAACGCAAGAATTAAACATAATCAAAAAAGCTTTAGAAAAAAATAAAGGAAAAAGAAAATTGGCAGCCAAAGAACTTGGGATATCAGAAAGAACATTATATAGAAAAATTAAACAATATGATCTTTAAAAAGATAATAGCTTTAAATATTATATTAGTATTTAGTTGTGGCGTATATTCATTTACGGGATCCTCTATCCCTAAGGAGGCAAAGAGCGTATATGTTAAAAAGATTGCAAATAACGCAAGTTTAACAAATCCTGAATTTAGTCAAACACTTACAAACTCATTAATTAACAGATTCTTAAATGAGACAAAACTATATATTAAAGAAGACTCATCTGCAGACTTAGTTTTCGAGGGTGAAATTTTAGATTACACAATCAACCCCATGTCTATAAACTCAAACGAAAACGCAAGTCAAAATAGGCTAACAATAACTGTAAAAATAATATATACTGATAATATAATTGAATCACAGAGCTTTGAGAAAAACTACACTAATTATGCAGATTTTAATTCTAATTTAGACTTTTTAGAAATTGAAGAAAGCTTAAATAACTTAATTATTGAAGACTTAATTGAATCTGTATTTAATGACGCATTTTCAAACTGGTAATAAATATGAATAAAAACATAATTTATAAATTACTTGACTCCAAAGGCAAAGCTAATGAACTAGAAGCGAGCCAAGTAGAAAAATTAATTACCCTTTTTCCTTATTGTGAGGTAACTAGAATTATGGATTTACTTTTCAAAAAAAACAACAACGATTTATTGTTTGAAAAAAAATTATCCGAACATATAATTCACATACACAATAGAGAATTTCTTTTTTTTATGGTTAACGACTATTCAGTAAAAAAAGAAAAAAGACAGAAAGAGCCAATCACGAATAAAAAACTCAAAAAACAATCTTTTAATGATTGGCTAAAAAAGCCTATTGCAAATAGCAATCTCAAAAAAAGTGTTAAAAATAAAGCTGCAAAACTAAAAAACTATAAAACAAATAATGATGATTTAATGACCGAAACACTTGCAAAATTATATATAGAACAACAACATTTTGATCAGGCCATAAGGGCATATGAAATACTTTCCTTGAAATATCCAAAAAAAAGTAGTTTCTTTGTACGAGAAATTGAAAAAATTAAACAACTAATATTAATAACTGATGAATAATTTGACAAGCATTATTGCTGCAGCAGAAATGAATGGAACATATGGGATTTTGGGTATTTTAATACTTATTATTTGTGCATGTTTAGCTTTCTTTGTTTTAATTCAAAAATCAGAGGGAGGACTATCTTCTAGTTTTGGCGGAAGTGGAAATCAAATTTTTGGAGCAAAAAATACTGCAAGTACATTAGAAAAAAGCACATGGTTTTTTGCTATTATACTTGTAGTTTTAACACTAGTATGTAACATTGGCCCTATTAGTCCTGAACAAATGGAGGCCCTTAACAACTAAATTAATATATTCTTACTCCTTAAATATAAGTATAACAAACTATTTTTATTATGACAACTTGGCATAAAATTATGACAATTTGGATAAAAAATCATTTTGGCACTATTTATGATAATATTTGTTTAAACTAAATTAAAAAAATTAAAACAACATGAGTATAAAATTAAAACCACTGGGAGATCGTATTTTAGTTGAATCACTTCCAGCAGAAGAAAAAGTAGGAGGTATTTATATACCCGATACGGCACAAGAAAAACCTCAAAAAGGTAAAGTAGTGGCTGTTGGTCCAGGTAATAAAGAGAATCCTGTCACCTTAAAAGTTGGAGAACAAATCTTATATGGGAAATATTCAGGCACTGAAATAAAGTATGAAGGACATGAATACCTAATTATGAGAGAAGCTGATGTATTAGCAAAATATAAATAATTAACTCAAAAAAATAAAAAAAATGGCTAAAGAAATAAAATTTAATAGTGACGCAAGAGATGCATTAAAAAGAGGTGTAGATGCATTATCTAACGCTGTAAAAGTAACCCTTGGTCCAAAAGGAAGAAATGTGGTTATTGACAAAAAGTTTGGGTCACCCTCAATTACCAAAGATGGAGTTACAGTTGCAAAAGAAATAGAATTAGAAAATACTATTGAAAATATGGGTGCACAAATGGTAAAAGAGGTGGCATCTAAAACTGCAGATCAAGCAGGAGACGGAACAACTACTGCAACAATTTTAGCACAGTCTATTGTTTCAAATGGATTAAAAAATGTTGCCGCAGGAGCCAATCCAATGGACTTAAAAAGAGGGATTGATAAAGCAGTAAAATGTATTGTCCATAATCTTCAAAAACAATCTAAAAAAGTTGGAGATAACAATGAAAAAATAGAGCAAGTAGCAACTATTTCTGCGAATAATGATAATAGTGTAGGAAAACTAATAGCAAAGGCGATGGAAAAAGTTAGTAAAGAAGGTGTTATTACAGTGGAAGAGGCTAAAGGTACTGAAACTACAGTGGAAATTGTAGAAGGCATGCAGTTTGATAGAGGATACTTATCTCCATATTTTGTGACTGATGGAGAAAAAATGGAAACACAATTAGAAAATCCATTAATTCTAATTTTTGATAAAAAAATATCTAATATGAAAGATTTACTTCCGATATTAGAGCAGACACAAAAAACTTCACAACCACTATTAATAATTGCTGAAGATGTTGATGGAGAAGCATTAGCAACATTAGTTTTAAATAAAATTAGAGGCGCTTTAAAAATTGCAGCTGTAAAAGCTCCTGGATTTGGAGACAGAAGAAAAGAAATCTTAGAAGATATCGCCATATTAACAGGTGGTACAGTAATCTCTGAAGAACGGGGAATGAAATTAGAGTCTGCTACTATAGAAATGCTAGGCAAGTGTGAAAAAATAACTATTGACAAAGACAATACTACAGTAGTTAATGGTAGTGGAACTAAAAAAAATATTCAAAGTCGAATAAATCAAATAAAAGTACAAATAGACAATACTACCTCAGAATACGATAAAGAAAAATTACAAGAAAGATTAGCAAAATTATCTGGAGGAGTTGCTGTATTATATGTTGGAGCTGCTAGTGAAGTAGAAATGAAAGAAAAAAAGGATAGAGTAGATGACGCATTAGCTGCAACAAAGGCCGCTATAGAAGAAGGAATAGTCCCTGGTGGTGGCGTAGCACTTGTAAGAGCTGCAGATTCATTAAGCAAAATACAAGGAGAAAATGAAGATGAAAATACTGGGATTCAAATTATTGAAAAGTCTATTCAAGAGCCTTTAAAACAAATTGTCTCAAATGCTGGAGGAGAAGGTGCAGTAATTGTCGCAAAAATAAAAAGTGGAAAAGGTGATTTCGGATATAATGCTAAATTAGACAAATTTGAAAATCTTTTTAAATCTGGAATTATTGACCCAACTAAAGTAGCTAGAGTTGCTTTGGAAAATGCAGCATCAGTTTCAGGTATGTTACTAACCACAGAATGTGTTTTAGCAGACATAAAAGAAGAAAATGCAACACCACCTATGGGAGGAGGAATGCCGCCTATGGGAGGAGGAATGCCAGGAATGATGTAAATATTATAAAACCTATTTGAAAAAAGCACTAATTATAATAATTAGTGCTTTTTTAATTTAATCTACATTATCATGCAAAAATGAATTGTTCTCTTTAAATTCATCTTCATCTAAAGTAAATCTAGAAATTGGACTATTTGAAGAAGAGTCTTCGACATTATCTAACTCTACTCCACTTCTTTTATAAGCCGGCTCATTCTCAAAATGATTTAACTGTTTTTCATCTAAATCTCTTAATTCATGATTAAACTTCTCTAATCTTTGTAATCTAGCTTGTGCTTTTTTAATTTGTTCTGTAGCAAGATTATTACTTTGTATAGGAGTTGTTTTTTTATCTGAATTTTCCTCATTAATATCATCAGAAATTAATTTAATTTTCGTTGTAATCTCTTCAGAAGAAATATTAAAAATATCTGAATTAGAAGAATTTTTTTCTGAATCTAGCGTAGATATATTTTTTTGTTCAATGTCTTTATATTTAAAATCTAAATCCACCATATTTCCCTCTGAATCATAATCTCTTTCAGGCTCATTAAAATCACTTTTGAGATTATCATTTTTTTCAGATTTATCACTCGTAGACTCTTCTAAATCATGCACAATAACCTCTGGTTCTTGTGTGATTGGATTAATATTAACAGACCCAAATGAACCAGTAGCAATAATAGTCACACTAATATCCTCTGTTAAATTTTCATCTTCCCCAACTCCCATAATGATATCTACATTACCACCAGCTTCAGTTTGAATAAAAGCGTTTATATCACCTATTTCATCAAATGTTATCTCATCACTACCTGAAATAAGTAATAATAAAACCTTATCAGCACCTTTAATACTATTTAAATTTAATAATGGAGAATCTAATGCTTCTCTAATTGCTTTTTTTGCTCTATCCTGTCCACTAGCCTTTGCTGATCCCATAATAGCTGTTCCACTATCTTTAAGAACTGTTCTAGCATCACTTAAATCAATATTAACCTGTGCTTTTTGTGTAATCACTTCTGATATACCTTTAGCGGCAACAGCTAAAATTTCATCAGATTTAGCAAAGCCTGTTTTAAAGCCTAATTTTCCATGTATTTCAATTAATTTGTCATTATTAATCACAATTAATGAGTCAACATGTTGTTTCATTTTTTCAACACCAATAGCAGCTTGTTCTCTTCGTTTCCTGCCTTCAAAGGTAAAGGGTATTGTAACTATACCTATAGTCAATATATCATGTTCTTTGGCTTTTTGAGCAATTATAGGAGCAGCTCCAGTACCAGTTCCACCGCCCATTCCTGCTGTAATAAATACCATTTTTGTTCCTTGTCTCAATATTTCATTAATTTCTTCTTCACTTTCTAAGGCAGACTCTTCTCCAACCTCAGGGTTTTCACCAGCACCTAGCCCCTCTGTTAATGATATTCCTAGTTGTATTTTAGTAGGTATTTGACTATTTTCTAATGCTTGCGCGTCAGTATTACACACAACAAAGTCAACTCCCTTAATACCCTGTCTAAACATGTGATTAACAGCATTACTACCTCCACCCCCAACTCCAATAACCTTAATTACAGAAGATCTATTTTGAGGTAGATCAAATTCTACATTTGACAACTCGACTTCTTCCTCAATAGAAGACTCTTCTACATTCAATAATTCAACCTCTTCCTCAAAAGAAGATTCAATAGAAGGCTCTTCTACATTCAAGGATTCAACCTCTTCCTCAACAGAAGATTCAATAGAAGGCTCTTCTACATTCAATAATTCAACCTCTTCCTCAAAAGAAGATTCAATAGAAGGCTCTTCTACATTCAATAATTCAACCTCTTCCTCAAAAGAAGATTCAATAGAAGGCTCTTCTACATTCAAGGATTCAACCTCTTCCTCAACAGAAGATTCAATA
>Ga0115011_10003929_pt1 | contig 10077 bp, 4 predicted proteins | sample TroAtlMetagenome_2_FD_88705 | JGI IMG/M metagenome (GOLD analysis project Ga0115011, IMG submission 88705) | Marine eukaryotic phytoplankton communities from Atlantic Ocean - Tropical Atlantic ANT8 Metagenome | ecosystem: Environmental > Aquatic > Marine > Oceanic | place: Tropical Atlantic...
CGCGCGACGACCCCCTTCTTTCTCGCGAACACACGCATCATCATCATTATCTCTTCGTCGTCCCCAAATCCTTTTCCCCACCAAGTCGTCGAGAGGAGACGAAAAGACCACAACGAAACGAAAGAAAATAAAATCGTCCTCTCTCCTATTAAAAAAAGGGCGGGCCTTTTTGCCCTTTTTTCGTCGCGTGGACGCAGATATTTTTTTTCGCGCAGAAAATATCTCGATCCTCCTCTTTTTTTTTCTCTGCTTTATACCCTAAATGTCCCGAAAACCCTAAACAAAAAATTCAAAAAGAAACGTGTAGTGGTGTTCCCCAAGAGTTTGTCTGTCTTTTGTGTGTGTGTCTCTCTCTCTCTCTCTCGATTAAAAAGCAACCACGTCGCTCGTCCAAAAGCCGAAGAACAACAACAACAGCACACCGCGTCGTCGTCATGAACGACGAGACGACGAATAGGACGACGAATAAGCGAGGCGGCGGCGAAGGCGAACTCCCAGAACACAACGCGAAGAAGTTGAGAGAAGAGGACGAGGACGATGGCGAGACGCAAAATCTCGATTTCCAAGATTTCGCGCACAACACGGAAGAAATTTTAGAGGAAGAGGTGTACGTGCAAGACGTCGGGAACGTATCCGATGACGTCAAGGTCACGGAAGCGGAGAAGAAGAGCTGGAATCGGAAGCCGCTGGCGAAACCGGTCGACAGTCAAACGGATTCCATACGTACGTTTTTCGTGTTTCTCTTTTTTCTTTTTTGTTTCGCCGCGCGTGATTTTTCAAATATGTAACCACATCGTCCTCTCTCAGTGTTCCAGCAGTTGGACATCGATTACATCATAGGCCAACCACACGAGATGCTCGGCCAAGAGAGACGGTCTAAAGGCCAGGCAGCGATTTTGCGAATGTTTGGCGTGACTGAAGATGGGCACTCGGTGTGCGTGCACGTGCACGGTTTCAACCCGTATTTTTACTGCGCGGTGCCGGAAACGTTTACCGAGCAACACATTCCGGCGTTTTTAATGTCTTTGAATTCACAGATGATGGCGCACCAACGGTCGTCAAACACGGCTAGAAATTTTGCGTTGGACGCGCATCTGATTTTAGATAAACAGTCTTTGATGAATTTCCAACCGAATGGGAAGAAAGGACGCTTTTTACGCGTCATCATGATGTTGCCGACGCAAGTGTCACAAGCCAGAGGGATTTTAGAAAACGGGATACACGTGGACGCGTTGCACCAAAGCGCGTTAACGTTTCCAACGTTTGAGAGTAACGTTTTATACACGTTGAGGTTTATGGTAGACAGGGCAGTCGTTGGCGGGAACTGGTTGGAGTTGCCGGCGAAAAATTACCGAGTGCGGCCGCAGCAAAGGAAAGCGAGCTACTGCCAAATCGAGTGTGACGTCATGTTTGATCGGTTCATCTCGCACGCCGCGGAAGGAAAATATTCAAAGTTGGCACCGTTTAGAATTTTGTCCGTCGATATCGAGTGCGCTGGAAGAAAAGGATTCTTCCCTGATGCTGAACAGGATCCGGTGATTCAAATCGCCACGCTCGTCACCGAACAAGGCTCGGATTCACCGATTATCAAAGCAATTTGGACGCTGAACACATGCGCGCCGATCGTCGGCGCGGAGGTGAAATCATTCAGCGACGAGAGGGAGTTATTAAGAGATTGGGGTAAGTTCATGCGCGCAGTCGATCCGGACATGCTCATTGGCTATAACATTGTCAATTTCGATTTTCCGTATCTCATTCAACGCGCGAAAACGTTAGGCGTGCAAGATTTTCCATATTGGGGAAGAATAATCGGAAAACAATTGACGATTAAAGATACGACGTTTAGTTCCAAAGCGTATGGGACGAGAGAGTCTAAAGAAATTACAATCGAAGGGAGAGTTCAATTCGATATGCTGCAAGCGATTCAAAGAGACTATAAACTTTCGAGTTACTCTTTGAACTCGGTGTCCTCGCATTTCTTAGGCGAGCAGAAAGAAGACGTGCATCACTCGGCGATTTCCGAGTTACAAGCCGGAACCGCAGAAACGAGAAGACGTTTAGCGGTGTATTGTTTGAAGGATGCGTATTTGCCGCAACGTTTGTTGGATAAGCTGATGTATACATACAACTACATCGAAATGTCCAGAGTCACCGGCGTCCCGTTGTCGTTCTTGTTGGCTAGAGGCCAATCGATTAAAGTCATGTCGCAGCTGTTGCGAAAAGCCAGACAACGCGGATTGATCATCCCAGCGAGAAGAGACAGAGGGAATGGTCCGAATGCGCAGTTAGAAGGTGAAGTCGCGTACGAAGGGGCGACCGTTTTGGATGCGAAAGCTGGGTATTACGAACTCCCGATTGCGACGCTCGATTTTGCGTCTCTGTACCCATCCATCATGATGGCACACAATTTGTGCTACTGCACGTTGGTCAAACAACAAGACGTGGCAGATTTACCGCCGGAATCGTACACAAAAGCGCCAACTGGGGACGTCTTTGTCAAATCAACGCAATTCAAAGGTATCCTTCCGGAAATTTTAGAGGAACTCTTATCGGCGCGGAAGAGAGCGAAACAGGATTTGAAAAACGCGACGGATCCTTTAGAACGCGCGGTTTTAGACGGTCGCCAGTTGGCGTTGAAAATATCTGCCAACTCCGTGTACGGCTTTACCGGTGCCACGGTTGGTCAGCTTCCGTGTTTGGAGATTTCCGCCTCGACGACCGCGTATGGTCGTCAGATGATTGACCACACGAAGAAATTGGTGGAAGAAAAATACACCACCGCCAACGGGTACGAAGGTGACGCCGAAGTCATATATGGTGATACCGATTCCGTGATGATTAAATTCAACTGCAAGGAGTTGAAAACGAGCATGGAGTACGGTTTAGAAGCTGCCGATTACGTCTCTGCGACGTTTACAAAACCCATCAAATTAGAATTTGAAAAGTGTTACTGGCCGTATTTGTTGATCTCCAAGAAAAGATACGCCGGCTTACTCTGGGAAAACAGCGAAAAGTGGACGAAAATGGACACGAAAGGTATCGAAACCGTGCGTCGCGATAACTGTTTGTTAGTTCGCCAAGTCGTCGAAACGTGCTTGACGAAAATTCTCATGGAAAGAGACATCCCGGGTGCGGTCAAATACGTTCAAAACACCATCTCGGATTTACTGATGAACAAGTTGGATTTGTCGCTTTTGGTCATTACCAAAGGTTTAACGAAAACTGCTGACGAATACGCGGTCAAAGCGGCGCACGCGGAGTTGGCGCAGCGCATGTTCCTTCGTGACCCGGCGACTGCTCCAGTCGTCGGCGACCGCGTCGCATACGTCATGATTAAAGCCACGAAAAACGCCAAAGGCTACGAAAAATCCGAGTGCCCGATTTACGCCATGGACAACAACTTACCCATCGACCACAAGCACTACTTGGATGCCTTCTTAACCAAGCCACTGTTGCGTTTGTTCGAACCGATTCTCCAAAATGCTGCTTCTGTCCTCCTCTCTGGCGAACACACGAGGTCGATTGCGTTACCCACCCCTTCCTCCACCTTAGCTGGCGGCATCATGCGCTTTGCGAAAGTCCGCCCGTCTTGCGTCGGTTGCCGCGCACCAATAACGGACGAAAAACTATCAAAAGCCTTGTGCAAGCACTGCGTCGAAGACGAATCCAAACATCTACAAAAAGCTTTAGTCACGGTAAACGAGCTTGAGAGAGATTTCAACCGTTTATGGACGCAATGTCAAAGATGTCAAGGTTCGTTGCACCAAGACGTCTTGTGTACGTCGAGAGACTGTCCGATTTTTTACCGAAGAAGGAAAACGCAAAAGGATTTGGTCGAAGCCACGTCCACGTTGAAACGATTCGATTGGTAATAAAATTCTTTAGCCAACGTTTTGTACCTAGGTAATTAGTCACATAACACATTCGCTCCAGATCTTTCTTTCTCGCGCATATTTTTGCTCTTTTCTCTCTCTCTCTCTCTCTTTCCTCCGAATTGTCCCATTAAAAAAGAAGCTTTCGAAAAAAACAATGGAAGATAATCCTCCCGATGAGCCACCACCAATCCTTCTCGTCGATCGTTTTCAACTCCTCGAGCTCGTCGGTCGAGGCACGACCGGCGTCGTCCATCGAGCAATAGACACGTTAAACAACAACGAAATAGTCGCCATAAAATTAGTCGATTTGGAGGAGTGCGAAGATGATGTGTTGGACATTCAGAGGGAAATTAACGTGTTAGCGAATTGCGATTCACCGCACGTCACGAAATATCTAGGCTCGTGGTTGGTGCCAAAAACGACTACTTTAGCGATTGCGATGGAATACATGGGTGGAGGATCCGTTCAGGATTTATGTCGAGAGTCGCCTTTAGATGAGAAAATTGTTCGAGTGGTGTTGAGAGACGTGGTAAAAGCGTTGAAATATTTACACGAGGAAGGAAAGATTCATCGAGACGTCAAGTGCGCGAACATTTTATTGAACGAAAACGGCGAGGTACGATTGGCCGATTTTGGTGTCTCTGGGCAGATGACGCAAACGATCGGCGCGAGACGGAAGACGTTTGCCGGGACGCCGTTTTGGATGGCGCCAGAGATAATTCAATCGAGTGGAGGAGGAGGAGGTCAAAGTCCGAGTAGCAGTGGGTTTGGCGGCCCGAACGGGTACGATGAGAAAGCCGATATTTGGAGTTTGGGGATAACGGCGATTGAAGCCGCGACCGGATCGGTGCCGCACGCGCACTTACACCCCATGCGGGCGTTGTTTGTGATTCCGCAATCGGCGCCGCCTGAATTGCCGTATAATAACAAAGATGAAGAGGGTGGTGTGCAGTATAATTTTTCGGAGGAATTTAGGGATTTCGTTAGACAGTGCTTGAAGATGAGCCCGGAGGAAAGGCCGAGAGCGGAGGATTTGTTGAAACATCCGTTTCTAGCTGTTCGTGGGGTGGGTGCGGAAGCGGCGAGTAACAACATCAATAGTAGTAGTAGTAGTAGTAGTATCAGGGACAAGACGAGTAACGACGAAATCAACAACGCAAGTGCGGAGGAACGAGAGGAGGTGTCGACGGTAATTGCGGAAGCAAAGATTGGCGTAGAATATTCTACAGAAAAGCTTCGACAGCAGGCAGGGAGTTCAGCGTTGGAGTTCACGGCACCGCCAGACGCGGCGAAAGAGGAGAAAAAGAGCAAAACGAGGAGAAAGAAACCACCGCCGCCGTTACACTCGCCGCCGCGAACAGATACCGTAAACAGGAAAATATATAGAAAAAAGGAGGTAGGAGGAGAAGGGGGAGAAAATAGAGAAAGGGACGACGCAGAAATCAGGACGACAATTTCGGAGAACGGATCGGAAGAAACAGCGACGACGCCGAGCACGCAAAAGGAAGCAGACGATGACTTCCCGAATAGTTCTCGAAGTTCGACTCATTCCACGATGTCGGGCAGTCACAAGTCAAAACCGGACTCGATCGGGAATTCGAGCTGGGATTTCGGTTCGGGCGCGTTAGGCCGACGATACTCGAAGAAGTTACAGGACCAGCAACAACAAAAATCGCCATCGGCAAGTAATTCGAGTTTTGATGCTCTCAGTCCAAAATCGCGCTCAACAACACTGTCGCTCAAACTAGATGGAAACGAACCGCTCCCGAGAACAAGTTTGTTGTTAAAAACGCACGTGAGAGATTCACTTCGCGATTTAAAAATTCCGACGCATGAAGCCAATGCCGTATTTTCTGCACTTGTCGGCATGGAAATTGCTGTCACTGGAAGTATCGATGCACTTTTTAACGGCGTCCACGAAAAGATCGCGGGAAAGGACGGAAAAGACAAGTCTGCTTCGTCAAGGGATAAAGAACTGTCGTCGGAGAGAAGTGTCTTGGCGGAGTACTTGCTCTCACGTTGGCGCGACGATTTGATCCGAGAGGAGATTGGATACGATTACGAGTAGTGTTAGGATTTAGATTTGATTTGCTAAAAATACTGTGTACAGTAAGTGTGTAAAATACAAATAACGAAACAGGGTTCTATTTCTGATAACCACTTCTAGAGAATGCGTTATACATTTGAAGCATCTCCTTGGAAGGTTCTGGAGATGCCTTGCAACTTCCACTCGAAATGGCTGTTTCTATGTGTCGCATGTAGACGGCGTCGATTTCCATCTCCTGCCCGTTTTCCTCTTCCTCTTCAATCGCACACAACGCTGCTTCTCTGACTAAATTCGCTAAATCTGCGCCGGTAAACTTCTCTGTCATGTCGCCAATGCGTTCTAGATCAACATCGGGCGCTAACGGCGTTTTACGAAAAGCACACACGAGAATTTCCACGCGTTCTTTACTCGTCTCGGGCGCTCTTACGAACAAAAGCCGATCGAAACGACCGGGACGAAGCAAGGCGTCGTCGATTAAGTCTGGACGGTTCGTCGCTGCAATGACAGCAATCTTTTCTTGTTTCATAGAAGAGTTCAATCCATCCATTTCATGCAACAACTGCGTCACGACACGATCGTACACGGAACTTCCTTCCGATTTCGTTTCACCGCCTCGGGAAGAAGCCAAGCCATCGATCTCGTCGATGAAAATTATCGACGGTGCGACGCTTCGGGCGCGTTTGAAGAGCGTCTTAACAGCTTTCTCGGATTCTCCGACATATTTCGAGAACAACTCGGGACCTTTTACGGCTAAGAAATTTCGTTTCGATTGTGAAGCAACGGCGCGCGCTAAAGTTGTTTTCGAACACCCGGGAGGTCCGTATAACAAAATACCGTTTGGTGGTTTCGCGCCAATCTTCTGCATCACATCCGGATGCGTTTCCGCCCACTCCACGAGTTCTTCCAACGATCTCTTCGTATCGTCTTGGCCACCAACGTCGTCCCAACTGACGTTTGGAATCTCAACGTTGATGTCTCGCATAGCCGAAGGCCGAGCTCGATTCTTCGCGACTATAAAATCTTCAACCGTGACGCTATTCGTGGATACTGATGATTTGATAGCATCATCGGTTTCACCGAGTTGTAAGGCGGACATTGTCCCCGAAATATCATTATCACTTTTCTGTTGTTTAACTATTATCCTACGCATGGCATTTGAAGCGGCATCTCGAACGAGTTGTGCAATATCCGCGCCGACGAATCCGTGCATCGTCCACACGGTTTCGCGTATAATCTCCTCCGTCAAATCGTGTCGAATCGTTCCCAAGTGTGATTTTAAAATCTCCAATCTTTGTTGAGGGTCAGGAGTGTTTATTTCGAGTTCTCGATCGAACCTCCCTGGTCGTCTTAATCCAACATCAACGGCGTCTGGTCTGTTCGTTGTCGCTAAAACGACAATACCGTCGAGATTGACGACGTTACCATCGAAAATCTCTGTCAATGCTGCCACCGCTCGCGTGTTCAAATTCGCCTCCTCACCACCTTCGCCAGAACTACCGCCGGAATTTTGTACATTCTCACCTCTCGATGGACACAACGCGTCGAGTTCGTCGATCAAGACAATCGCTGGTTTCAATTCCGCCGCCGCGCGAAAGACTTCGCGAATGGCTTCTTCAGTTTCACCGACGACAGAACCAACGAGCTCCGGCCCATCAACGACAAAAAGAGTCGCGTTTGAAATTTCAGCCGCGTGTCGAGCTAAAAGTGTCTTACCAGTCCCGGGTGGACCCCAAAGCAAAGCACCTCGAGGTGGCGCGATGCCACACTTTTTGAAAAGGTCAGCGTTGACCAGCGGGAGCGTGACAATATCTTTTAACGCGACGATGTGCGATTCACACCCAGCCAGTACGTTTCTGTTTTTACTAAAGGAAGAAGAGACAGATTTAAGCGCGGCGCCGGCGGCACGAGCGCGGCGAACGGCACTACCGATGTGATCTTCTTCTTCTTCTTCTTCTTCTTCTTCCTCTTTGTTGTTGGTATTATCACCAGTTTCAATTATATCTCGTCCCAGCAGTTTGCACTTTAAGGTCATCTCGTCGATCTCAAGAATCTCTTCATCATTGTTCAGCGCATCTTCATTCTCACAATCCGTCGTTGTCATCGCAATAACTTCAAACAACGCCGAAACGCCTAAAAGTGGTAAACGCACCATCTGCCCGACGCGATATCCGCGACCGCGCAACGCACGCAAAGCTAACATCTCCAAAGAGGCTACAGATGAAGTCGACGAATCGATGTTCAAGCTACGTCGGTTCCTGGCGAGAGAGTCTCGCAGCCATGCGCCTTCCGCGCGAATCGCAAACGCTGCCTCCATCGCGTATAATTTCAACGTTACTTTCTGTACTTTTCTCAAACCGGCAGCGGAGAAGTTACAACTATTCGTCGCTTTACACACGAGCACGAGGGCATCCGCCGGAGGACACCCGAGCGAAAGCCATAGTTTCCTAGATAATGACACTTGTGATTTCTCCAAAGTCGAACACACTGCCGCTTTACCTGGAACGGCGAATCGTCCGTCTACTCCCATTTTCGTCGTAGCAGCAGGCGCGGGTACATCCAAATCAAGCATCGCCCCCGCCATGTGCCTCAGATCCAAAGCTTTCCACTCTCCTCCTTGAAAACGCTCTCGAACGATTTCTTCATCTTCAGCAAAAACGGTCGGTCGTTTTATCATCGGACGTCTTTGATGTGTCTTTTTCGCGCTCTCTTCCGCCTTTGCCGTCGGCGTCCCGAGCGTCGCTTTTCGCTCGCTAAAATGACTCGCAGAACTCGGTGCACCCATCACCCCCTCCGCATCTTCTGGCATGCTCAGCCTCACCAAATCTTCGCTCTCGCTACTCGATGTCATCACGGATACCAAAACGTACTCAAAATTCGAGATCCCATTTTTGCGCATAAACGCTTGCGAAAGAAACACGTCCAAGTCTTTGTGTTCGGTGTCGACTGCATTCGCATCGATGAGTGGATGGATGGCGTGCGAGCCTTCTGCGTTCTCCGCGCGGCACGCGCAAAGTCGACCGAACAAAGACGCGTTGATGGTGCCATTTCGATCCTCCGCGCGCACGTCTCGAGACGAGTGCGATGGAAAACAGAGCGCTCGAGACGTGCGTCCATTATTCGTCTTTTCGACGGCGCTCGAGGACGAATTCTTCTTGTTCTTGTTCTTCTTTTGATTCCCCATTATGGTTCCGCGAGCAAACGTGCGATGGTTCGCGCGACGAATGCGCGCTTACGAGTAGAGATGGCCCTTCCTTGTCATCGCGATGCGAGTCACCCGAAAAAAAAAAGAGCACGCTTTGTTCTGTACGTAAACGCGAGCAGAATTAATGTGACGAACGAGAGAACACAATTGGGAACGACACGAAGAGAATGGAGGAGAAAAAACGAACGAGACCGACCCGTGCGAGATCTAACGCTACAAAACTACAACTATGGAACTACAACTGCAAGGAGAAGGACAAGAACAGAACGCCCGTTCTCGATATCGTCTATTTCGGATGCTTTCTCGAGTAAAAACTTAAGCGAATGAATACCGCGCGTTCTTTCGTGATACCGCCGCTCGATGTCGCGGCCATATCAACACATCCAACCTCGGCGATCCCTTCACGAGGGATACTCTTTAACCTCTCTGTGTGGTACGGGCGCTTTCGGGTTCCCTCGCACGTAAAACCTTTGAAAGAGCTCAATGGCCTCATCTTTAAATAATCCACCGACGCACTTGTACGCTTTCGGCATCGCGGCGCCGTCCGCGCACGACGGCGCGTCGTCCATCTCGTGGACGCTCAAGCACGTCCCACCGCCGCCGAACTTATCGTTCGCGCATCCGAAGATGACTTTTCGTGTGCACGGGAGCTGTCCGAGCATGGACGCACACATGATGCACGGTTCGCACGTCACGTACACGTCCAACACTTTCACCTCTTCCATTACCGAGACGCGAGAGGCAGCAGCACACTCGCCGCCGTCCATCGCGGATGACTTCTTTTCGTCCGTCTTCCCATCCTTAAACGTGTCGTTCTTCTTCTTCTTCGTCTTTTCCTCGCTCGCCGGGAGCGTCGTCGTCGCGCTTTCCAGGGCGACAACCTCCGCGTGTTTCGTCCCGTTTCTCGTTTCGTTCGTTTTGTTTTGTCCTCGCGCGATGATGTCGTTCGTCTC